>Ga0181858_1000420_pt1 | contig 20158 bp, 15 predicted proteins | sample NewIslPassag4_SG_FD_130749 | JGI IMG/M metagenome (GOLD analysis project Ga0181858, IMG submission 130749) | Feedstock adapted compost microbial communities from Newby Island compost facility, Milpitas, CA, USA - Passage 4_SG | ecosystem: Engineered > Solid waste > Feedstock > Composting ...
CGCGTTGCGGCTCGAGGTCGGCCCGCGTCCGCTCCTGAGTGGTGGGCTGCAAGGTTGTTCTCCGCTGGCCATTGGGGATTTCTCGCCCTCAACAGCCGCGGCTTTCGATTGGTTCCACAGGCAGCGTCAATCCTGAAACCGGCCGGAGCGTGCGAGGTAGGCGATGAGATCGCTGCGATCCTGAGCGTTGCGCACTGGGGGTATGCTCATCAGAGTACCAGGCACAACTGCATTAGGATCGGCGATGTAAGCGTCGAGGGTGGCAGCATCCCACACGAGGCCTTCCGCAGCTTTCTGTTTCATCGCCTGAGAATACTCAAACCCTGGGATCGCAGCTGCCGGTCGGCCGAGGATCTTGTACAGGTTCGGTCCCTGAAAATTGCCTTCGTCTGGTTCGACGGAGTGGCAGGCATAGCAGCGTTGGAAAACGCGCTCTCCACGGACCGGATCGCCAGAATCCGCTGCTATTGCAGTGGACGGCAGGGCCGTCACTGATGTCACCAAGATCAGGAGAGCAGCGCTTGCGGGGCGTCGCACCGATGCTCAGTCCGTCTTGGGATCATAACGGATGACGCGCAGCCGGTCGGTGCCGGATTCCGGAGCCCAGGCCTCGCCCTTGCGCCCAAGCATCTGGCGCACATTGGCGTTCGGCCGATTGCTCGGAAAACTCTCGAACTTCTCCGTTTCGGGGTCGAAGCGCACGACGGCGTTGCTCGACCATTCCGTCAGCCAGACCTTGTCATCGGGATCGACCCAGACGGAATAGGTGCGCGGCTTCTCGCCGGGAAGCTTCCATTGCCGCCAGCTGTCCGAGGCGGGATCGTAGACGCTGACGTTGCCAGTGTTCCATTCGCTGATCCAGAGCCGGCCCTGGGAATCCGACCAAACACGCCGCGCGCCCTGGTTGGGTGTCGGCGGCTCGTAGACGGTGGCTTGGCCGGTTTCGAGGTCGACATTGGCGAGGTAGCTGCCGGCCAGCGACACGAACCAGATGTCGCCACTGGGGGTCGCCGTGATGCCATAGGGCCCGCGCCCGCGTGGAGCATCCCAGACTTTCATCTCACCCGTTTCGGGGTCGAGCCGGCCATAGATGCCGTTCTGCCCCGTGAACCAGATGCGCTCTTTCCCGTCGAAAGCGGCCGTATTGAGGTTCGTGTAGGGCATTCGCTCTGGCGGCAATGGCCAGATCTTGACGCTGTGCGTCTCCGGATCGACGCGCACGATCGCATTCTGGCCGCCGTCAGTGAACCACGGCGCCCCGTCAGGTCCCACGATCACGCCATGAGGTGCCGAGTTCTGGCCGAGGGGAATGCGCTCGATTTTGCCCGTTGCCGGGTCGAGCTTGCCAGCGACGCCGGCCTTTTGCCCTGCGTACCAGACGGTCCCGTCGGGTGCGACAGCGACGTCGTGGGGCCCGTCGCCCCTGGGCACCTCGAAGTACTGGTCCGAGAATTCCGCCCACGCGGGGAAATGCAGGAAGGTCAGGGCTGCGAGCGTCGCCAGAATGCGAAGCATGACCGGGCTCCTGTCGGGCCAACTCTTGCTGGACCTTATTTCAACCCCTGCCGCCCGTCACGGTTGCACGGCTCACATTTCGGAGAGCGCGCAAGAGGTCGGATCAACTCCGTCGGATCAATTCCCGCTGAGCGCCTTCATGCGGTCCAGCGCCTCTTGAGCCAGCTTGCGCGTCAACTCTGCGGCGGGCATCGCGCGGCCAAGGGCGGCGGACTGTCCTGACCAGAGGGAGGTGAAGTCCGAAGAACCTTTGGCCTCGGCGGCAGCCCGGATGGGGGCCAACGCCCCAGCCGCGAGCGGGAAGGCCGGTGCATCCGGCGATATGGGGCCGACCTCCCGGATGATCCTGTTGATGATGCCGCGAGCAGGCCGGCCGGTGAAAACGTTGGTCAGCACGGTGTCGTCATCGCGCGCCGAGCGCAATGCGCTGCGGTGCAGGTCCGAGACTTTGGCCTCCGGGCAGAAAAGGTAAGCGGTGCCGATCTGCACGCCGGCCGCGCCCAGTGCGAAGGCGGCTGCAATGCCGCGCCCGTCGGCAATGCCGCCGGCAGCAATCACAGGCACGTCGACGGCATCGACGACCTGCGGTACGAGCGCGAGAGTCCCTGCCTGCGAGGCGATGTTGTCTGTCAGGAACATGCCCCGGTGCCCACCGGCCTCGGCGCCTTGGGCGATGATGGCGTCGCAGCCTCGTTCGGCGAGCCACTTGGCCTCCCGGGCCGTGGTTGCGGACGAGATGACCTTCGCGCCGGTCGCCTTCACGCGCTGCAGCAGGCTTTCTTCCGGCAGCCCGAAGTGGAAGCTTACGACCTCGGGCTTGAACTCCTCGACGATCCGACACGCAGTTTCGTCAAAAGGTGCGCGGCTCGCGCTGGGTACGGGCGCGTTCGGGTCGAGCCCCAGCTCCGTATAGTAGTCGGCAAGGCGGGCTTTCCAGCGAGCTTCCTGCTCGGGGTCGGGAGCCGGGGGCGTATGCGTGAAGAAGTTGAGGTTGACCGGCTTGTTCGTCCGCTGCCGGATGACGCTCATCGCGGTGCGGATCTGCTCCGGAGTGGAGAGGGCACAGGCATAACAGCCGAGACCGCCAGCTTCTGAAACGGCGATGCCGAGCTCCGGCGTGCTCGGGCCGGCCATGGGCGCGAGAAGGATGGGGTGCTCGATTCCGAACAGCTCGATAATCCTGCGATCTGGCCACATGGTGAGGCTCCGTGGGGCTATCTCTTCAACGGGCGTTGGCGGCTGCGAGCGCCTTCTTCAGCGCTTTCATCTCCTCGAACTTCTTGGTCACGTCGCGCATCACCGCCCCGATTCCCACGATCCGACCGTCGCCATCCCGGAACGGGAGGATCGAGAACTCGATGGAAATGCGGGTTCCATCCTTGCGCAGGGCAGGCACGGCGAGAAGGTCGCCTGCGCCATAGCGGGTTTGTCCGGTGCCTATGGTCTGGGTGTACCCTTCCCAATGGCGGGCGCGAAGGTTCTCCGGAATGATGATGTCCAGTGACTGGCCGATCGCCTCTTCCGCGGTGAAGCCGAAGATGCGCTGGCACCCGGCATTCCACATACGGATCACGCCCTGATCGTCGGCCAGCAGGACCCCATCGGGCATTTCGGAGAGGAACACTTCATGGAAGTTTGGAATTCCAAGCATCTGTGTTCCCTCCCTTTGATCAGTCGTTGTAGACCGCCTTTTCGGTGACGATGACGTTCATGGGAATGTCGTGCGGCTGGGGCACGAAGCCTTCGAGCCTGCTGAGCTCGAAGCCGATGCCAATGGCAAACGGCCGCTTCTTCATCGACCCCAGCGTCCTGTCGAAGTATCCGCCGCCGTAACCCAGGCGGTACTTGCCAGAGAAGCCAACGAGCGGGGCGATGACAGCTTCGGGCTCGATCACCTGCCGCTGCTTGGGAACCGGAATGTTCCAGAACCCGCGCTCGATGGGATCGCCCATCTGCCATTTCCAATATTCCAGTGGCGCGCCCTTCTGCACCACCACCGGCAGCGCGAGGACTGCACCCTTCTGTCGGCACAACTCATCCGCCAGCGGACGCACATCGACCTCGCGCTGGATCGGCCAATAGATGCCAAGGGAGCTGAAAGAGAGTTTTTCCAGCACGCCGCGCAGGTTGGCGAGCAATGACTCGATGAGCTTCGCCCGGTCGGCAAGCGGCAGGTTGCGGCGCAACTCGAGGAGCCTGCTGCGCTCAGCCTTTCGCCCCGCGGTGACCTCAGGCGGCATCATGGTCCACCTCGAAAGGCTCACCACGGAAGATCGCAATGGCGTTCTCAAGCGACTGCGCGATCCGCTCGGACCGGTCTATGAAAAGCTCTGCCGCCTCAGGCGGGCAAACGTCACGGGCCGTTTGGGCGAAGAGCGCCAGCCAGTGGGCGAAATGCCGGCGGGTGATGCCGGGCAGCTTGGCATGCGCCGGAACCGGCCTGCCTTTATACCTGCCGGTCATCAGCGTGACGGAGGACCAGAAGGCGCACAGCCTATCCAGATGCTCCGGCCAGTCCTTTACGTGAGTATTGAAGATCGGCCCAAGCAGCTCATCCTGCCGGACGCGCGCGTAAAAGGTATGGACGAGCTCCCGGATCATCGGCTCAGTGACGCCGACCTCCAGGCCGGGAGCTTTCGGGTGAGGTGCAAACATCTCAGTGCGGCTCTCCTATCAAGGTCCTGGTAGCATCATTCTCTCCGAACCGGCAATGAGAGGGAGCAGGATGCGTCGTCACGCGGCGTGTCGTCGCCATTTTGCTCGTCTCGTCGTGACGGAAAGGTCCGGACCCACAGCGCGATCTTCAGCGCGATTCGTGACGCCTGTCTGTCGAGTCGTGTCATGACGGCAGACGTCAGCGACGTTTCAAAGCGCCTTTCTGAACTTCAGGGTGACCCTTGTGCGTTAATAATGGCGAGCAGGCGGGCGATATTGCTCGGACTGCTCGGGAGCACCACCTCATATCTGCTTATCTGCGTTCCCGGTCCAATAGGCCTGCACGGCAACCCAGGAGGAAACCATGCAAGCAGCCCAGGTCATGACGTTCGGAGCGGCGACAATAAAGCCCGATGCATCGATACGGGAAGCGGCGCGAATGATGCTCGATCATCGCATCAGTGGGCTGCCTGTCGTGGACGATGATGGCAATCTCGTCGGAATTATCACCGAAGGGGATCTCCTGAGCGCGATCACAGGCGATCGTCATCGCCGGCGCTGGCTCGAGTTCATTCTCGATCCTGCAAAATCAGACGCCTCCCGGCAGGTGCAGCCGGCGCAGAAAGTGGCTGACATCATGAGTACACGAGTGATCACGGCGACCGAGGACACGCCGGTTCATGAGATCGTCAAGAAAATGAAGACGAACGGGATCAAGCGCATTCCCGTCGTCAAAGACAACAAGGTCGTAGGCATTGTCAGCAGGGCGGATTTGCTGCGTGGCCTGGCGCTCGAGGCGAAAATGATGCCGAACGCGACGGCGGAGGATTTCGCGTTAAGAGACCGCGTCATCGAGGCGTTGTCGCGCGAGGGCTGCGGCACCGAAGTTGCGGTCAACGTGCTCGTTCAAAACGGTGTCGTAGAACTGCGGGGTGCGATGCCGAACGCAGATCTTTCTCGGAAGCTTGTTGAAACGGCGCGAAACGTTCCCGGGGTGAAGGAAGTCGTCGATCGCTTCGTCGTAGTCGAGGCAGAAGTGGCGAGGAAATAGCCTCCTCTCGCGAGGCACCGCTCATTGACCCGCTTGAACCAGCATCTCGTGATAGAGGCGTTCCGTATCTTCGCGGCGGTTGAGCTCGGTGCCCTCGGTCATGAGCGCAGCCGCGCCGGCTGCCATACCCAACAAGACGGCGTCGCGAAGCGGCTTGCCTTGCGCGAGGCCATAGACGATGCCGCCGAGCATGCTGTCTCCTGCGCCGACCGCACTGCGGATGGGTACTTCGAGAGCCGGGAAATATTCAGCCACATCGGCGGTAATCAGCAGCGCGCCTTCAGCACCGAGCGATAAGACCACCACTTCGGCACGGCCTTCGGAAATCATCTGGCGGCCGGCCGCAATCCTGTCCTCCTCGGTCGCAAGCTCGCGGCCGACGAATTCGGACAATTCCCGCAAATTCGGCTTGATCAAATAAATGCCTTTTCGGCCGGCATTCCTCAGTGCATCTCCGGACGTATCGAGAAAGAGTTTCGCGCCGAGCTCCATGGCAAGGTCCGCAACGCGCGCATAGAAGTCGGTCGGCACGCCCGGCGGCAGACTCCCGCTGGCGATGAGAAAATCCGGAGCGGGCTCGAGTGTTTTGATAGCTTCAAGGCACTTCTCTTGCTCTTCGAAAGTCAAGTTTGGGCCAGGGAAAACGAAGCGGAATTGGTCGTTGCTGACCCGCTCATCGACCGTGAAACTGACACGTGTATGACCAGCGATGGGGATGACCCGTTGGGGAATTCCCGCCGCGTCCAGCAGCTTGCGCAGCGAATCGCCAACAGGTCCGCCCGCCGTATAGATCGCGGTCGCCTGACCACCTAGCGTGCAAATAACGCGCGCAACGTTGACGCCGCCGCCACCGGGATCGTAACGGGCTTGCGAACAGCGAAGCTTGTGGGTGGCTGTGACCCGATCGGTCGACGTCGCAATGTCGAGGGCCGGATTGAGCGTCAACGTGCAGATTATTGGCGTTTCGGCCACCATCTCACTTCACCAATCGCTTAAAAAAGTGCCATCTCGTCTCGACGACAAACTTGCCAGTTCGGCTTTTTGCCGCCTGATCGTTTGACATAATTCACAAAGGACCGCGCAGATGATCCTGCAAGGGTCCTTCACGAGCTTGCCTCGATACTGACGCTGGCAGTCATCCGTTCCTGAGGTCTTGCCGCCTTTGATCGGACCCCGATTTGTGTGCCGGGGGAGGCTCGAGGCGCAGCTCCGCAAGATCCTCCACCACGACGTCAGCCCCGCTATTACGCAGGGCTGCTGACTGCTTCGCGCGGTCGACGCCGATGATCAACCCGTACCCGGCAGCCTTGAGGGCCTGCACACCGGACAAGGCATCTTCAACACCGAAGGCTCTGGAAGGAGCCACCCCGAGCAGATCGGCTGCATGGAGGAAGGTGTCGGGATGCGGTTTCCCCTTGAGCGAGAGACGGGTGGCCTCGACACCGTCCACGCACGCATCGAACAGGTCCTCCAAACCCGCTGCCTTCAGAATGGTCCTTGTGTTTTTGCTCGATGAGACGAGGCAAATCCGGATTCCGTAACTTCGCAGCTCGTGAAGGAGGCGCACGGAGCTTTCGTAGACTTCGACACCATCGCTGGCGAGACGACGATTGAAAATCAGGTTCTTGCGATTCCCTAGTCCGCAGATCGTTTCGGCCTTGGGCGGATCGTCGGGGTGGCCGAAGGGCAGTTCGATCCCTCGGGATTTGAGGAAGCTCTGCACCCCTTCGTGGCGCGGTTTGCCATCGACATAACGCAGATAATCGTGCTCGCCATCGAACGGACGGAAGGGCTCTCCTTTACGCTCCGCGCGTGTTCGCAAGTAGTCGTCGAAGAGCTCCTTCCAGGCGGCCGCATGGACCAGGGCAGTCTTTGTAATGACGCCGTCGAGGTCGAAGACGGCGGCATCGAATGCCTTGAGGGCGATGACGACCGGGTCGGGCAAGACGAGCTCCTTTCCACCAGGCTTCTGTCTTGAAGCTTCAGTGCCGTGGCCGCGCGCCAGCGGCTGTTGGGACTGGCCTTCTCTTTGAACGAGTCCGTGATCCCGCAGTTCCACCGAGGCGAAGCCAACTCCACAGACTTTCTTGAAAGCTGATGGCGTTCAAACCGAAGCGGAACGAGCCCCACCCCTCGGGTTCATCCCCAGGCTGCCGAGGGGAGAGCCTTCAGGGGTAGAACGCGGCGGACTGATCGCGTAGGTTTAGCTCCGTGGGATCCGATCAGTTAGGTTGGGGGGCGTATGAGTTCGAGGGACACCGGCTCTGCCGGAATCGATCCGCGCGCTGATTCCATCTCACCAACGAATCCGAAGACCACCAGCCGCTGGGTTGTCGTAAATACCCATCCGCACCGGGAGCATATTGCGCTGGAGAACCTGCAGCGACAGTCCTTCGTGGCGTATTGTCCAATGATCGAGCGGCGCATCCGGCATGCGCGGCGCGTCCAGGACGTTCTTCGCCCGCTCTTTCCCGGCTACCTCTTCGTGCAGGCTGATCCCAGCAAACGTTGGCGGCCGATCCTCTCCACCTTCGGCGTGCGCACGCTTGTTCAGTTCGGAGATCAGCTCGGCTATGTGGATGGTGGTTTGATCGACAGCCTGAAATCTCGCGAGGTCGACGGGGTCATAAGAAAGCCGAGCGAGCCCTATCGCGTCGGCCAGAAAATCCGGCTGCACGGAGGACCATTCGACGGGCTCGTGGCGACCATTATCGAAATGGATGAGAAGGACCGTCTCATCGTGCTGATGGACCTTCTCAGTCAGAGCGTGAAAGTCCGAGTGTCGACAGCCGACGTAACGGCCATCTGAGGCGCGATGCTTCTTCACCCCACTTCCGCTTCCTCGCTACCGAGCCATTCTCTCATGACGTCCTGAGTGTGGGCACCAAGTTCGGGCGGCGCGTGGCGGATCTCGAAGTTGAAGCCCGAAATGGCTATGGGGAAGGCGGTCGTCCGCGTCTCGACCCCGTTGGGAAGGGTAAGGGGCCTTACCAGCCCCATGCTTTTGACGTGCAGATCATTCAGGATTTCGGCGTAGGAGTTGATCGGGGCGCAAGGAACGCCGCGGCGATCCATTTCCTTAAGCCACTCCTCTGCTGTGCGTGTTGCAAATCTTTCTTCGAGGATCGCCGCCAGCTCCTTCTGGTTCCGCGCCCGGTCGGGTTGGGTCTTGAAACGGGGATCGAACGGCAGGTCCGGCAGGCCCACGGCTTCGGCGACCTGGCGCCAAAGCGCATCGTTACCTGCGGCGATGATGAAGTAGTCGTCCTTGGCCTTGAACGCCTGATAGGGCGCGTTTCTCGGATGCGCCGAGCCAAGGCGGGGGCCGGATTTGCCTGTTCCGAAATATTCGCTCGTCTGGAGGGCCGCAACCCCGATCAGGGCGCCAAGCATTGAGCAGTCGATGTAAGCGCCTTCACCGGTTTGCCGCGCCTGCATCAGCATCGCTGTGATGGTGTAGGCGGCATAGAGCCCGGCGCAGAAATCGGCCACCGGCACTCCGCATTTGACGGGTGGGCGTCCCTCCTCGCCGGTGACGCTCATCAGCCCGCTCATGCCTTGGACCGTTACGTCGAACGCGCCTTTCGTCGCGTAGGGGCCCGTCTGGCCGTATCCAGAGATGGAGCAGTAGACAAGGCGCGGGTTGAGCGGCTTCACGTCTTCGTAGCCGAAGCCGAGCCGCTTCAGCACCCCTGGCCGGAAGTTCTCGAGCACGACATCGGCGACGGCTACGAGGCGTTTCAGCGTTGCCGCTTCTTTTGGGTTCTTGAGGTCGACGGCGATCGAGCGCTTGTTGCGGTTCACGGAGGCAAAGTTTTCGCTGAATGCCGGGCCGTCGCCGATGCTCGTGAGCGGTGGCCAGCCGCGCATTCCATCGCCGCCCTGCGGGTTCTCCACCTTCACCACGTCGGCACCGAGGTCCGCCAGCAGGGAGCCTGCGAACGGTCCCGCCGCGATCTGGCCGAACTCGAGCACGCGTACTCCGGCGAGTGGGCCTTGGGCATCCATGTTGTTCTGTCCCCCCTCATCAACTGATTGGCTTTCCAGCGGAAGCGGCTCATGACGGTAGGCAAGGCCGCATACCAATTCAATTGCTTAGGTTGGTGTTGGGAATAGGGACTCCGCCGGGGCGGACTGAAGATGCTTTCGGAAGGGCGGCCGGAGGCGATCCCTTGGCGTGCGACCCCAGATCGAGTATTTAGGACTTGACGTCGGCCGCGCTCTGTCGCTTCTAGGTGGCGCGCGACTGCATGCCGCCTTAGCTCAGTTGGTTAGAGCACCAGATTGTGGATCTGGGGGTCCCTGGTTCGAATCCAGGAGGCGGTACCAATCTCTTCAAGCACTTAGCGCGATCTGGGCAACAGACTGGCACTAGGGTGTGCCCTGCTTGCCATTAAGAAATATTTCGACAGCGCGCGTCAGCGCCTCGTTGGTAGGCGCCTTCAGACCTGAGCCTTGGCCGGCCGATGCCCTGCGCCAACCATTGCCGATCTGCTACAGCGCCTCGCCGCGCCGGCCGGCGCTCCGCGGCGATGGCCGAATTCCTTTCGGGTCTGGCGCTGATTCTCATCGGCTGTCCCCCGGCTCATGCTGAGACCGCGCCGGCACAGCAGGCGCCGCCTCCGCAGGTCCAGCAGCTCCTACAGTTGCTGCAGGACCCGGTCGTTCGCGACTGGATCGACGAGCACCGGAAAACGCCGCTTTCCCAGCCGGAGGCAGCGCCGGCTCAGCCTGCCTCGGAGATGATGACGGGGCGCATCGCGCTCCTGAAGGAGCATTTGGCCTCCCTCGCGGCAGCGCTGCCACGGCTTCCGGATGAGTTTCGGGCCGCCGCTCGTCGCCTGCTCGACGAATTGCAGGGGCGGAGTCCGGTGGCGCTTCTCATCCTCATCGCCGGCTTCCTCGCACTCGGTGCCGGAACCGAGTGGCTGTTTCGAACGGCAACATCCTCTCTGCGGGATCGCGCGGCAGCATCGCAGCCGGCGACAGCATCGGAGCGGCTACGGGCAGTCGGTCTGCGCTTCGCCCTCAACCTCGGGGGTGTAGCAATCTTCACGCTTGGAAGCCTCGGGGCGTTCCTCGTATTCAACTGGCCGCCCCTGCTCAGCCAGGTCGTAGCCGCGTACCTGATCGCCGTCGTCATTCTGCGCCTTGCGCTTGTGGCCGGGCAGCTCCTTCTGGCGCCGGCTGCGAAAAGTCCGGAGGAGATGGAGGCCTTTCGTCTCCTTCCGATTACCTCAGAGGCAGCGCGCTACTGGTACTGGCGATTGGGCCTTTTCGTAGGCTGGTTCGCCTTGGGATGGGCCACGGTCGACGTGCTCAGCGCATTGGGCTTCTCGCCTGCCGCCCGCTCGATCGTCGCTTACGCACTCGGCCTTGGCCTGCTGGCCATCAGCATCAACGTGGCGTGGACCTGGCCGCAGCCATCTCCCCAGGCGGTGCCATCCGAGGGGAGGCCGCTCCGCATTTCCCACGCCAGTCGTGCGAGCTTGCTGTCCCTGTGCTTCGTCGCTCTGTGGGTATTCTGGGTCGTCGGGTTCACGCGCTTGTTCTGGCTCGGAGCTGTGGCCCTGCTGCTCCCGGCGGCCATTCGCGTATCGGAGCGGGCCGTCCGGCATGCACTTCGTCAGGCTGAAGATTTTGGGACGTCCGAGGGGAGCAGCCTCGCAGCCGTTTACCTCGAGCGCGGCGTAAGGGCCCTGCTGATCATTGGAGCCGCGGTGGTGCTGGCGCGCGCCTGGCACGTCGATTTCGCGGAGATGACCAGCCGCGATACGCTGCCGATTCGTCTCGCCCGCGGGGTTTTGAGCAGCATCGTGATCCTACTCGTCGCAGACTTCATCTGGCAAGTCGCCAAGACATTGATCGATCGCCGCCTGGCACGAATTGCCGCCATGTCACCACCGGGCTCTGAGGAGGCGCTCCGACAGGCCCGCGTGCGAACGCTGCTCCCGATCTTTCGCAACGCCACCTTCATCCTGGTGGCGGTCGTCGCTGTGCTGATGGTCCTTTCTGCGCTCGGCGTGGAAATCGGCCCTCTGATCGCTGGGGCGGGCATCGTGGGCGTCGCCGTCGGGTTTGGCTCCCAGACACTGGTGAGAGACATCATCAGCGGCGTTTTCTATTTGCTCGACGATGCCTTTCGCGTGGGCGAGTACATCCAGAGCGGCAATTACAAGGGGACTGTGGAATCGCTCGGCGTGCGCTCGGTAAAACTACGGCATCACCGCGGCCCGATTTTTACCGTTCCCTATGGTCAATTGGGTGCGGTCGAGAACCTCAGCCGCGACTGGGTCATCGACAAGATAACCGTCAACGTGACCTACAACACCGACCTCGACAAGGCGAAGAAGATCATCAAGCAAATCGGAAAGGAGCTCGCGCAGGATCCCGAGTTCGCGCCCCACATCATCGAGCCGCTCAAGATGCAGGGCGTAGAGCAATTCGGCGACTTTGCGATTGGGCTTCGCTTGAAGATGATGACTCGGCCGGGCGAGCAGTTTGCAATTCGTCGAAAAGCCTATGCGATGCTTAAAATGGCTTTCGATGAAAACGGCATCAAATTCGCATTTCCAACCGTCCAGGTGGCGAGCCGCGAACAATCAGAGCCCGCCGCGGCCCTGCAGGCGCTCAAGCTCGTGAAGCCTCCTCAACCGGAGTAGCAGCCCTAGTTAACCCGGCGCTTGCTTGACACTCTCCAATTCGCCCTCGCGCTGAAGTCGAGCAGAAAAATATGGGCGGTTATGAAGCCATTCGCAGAAATTGGTGCGATGCACTTTCCGGGTAAGGAAAATAGGCCGCGAGCGCACCTGATCCGCAAAAACAGGTCCTCCGACGTTTAACAGGAACGTGCCGCCGGTCGTGTCTTCCTGCACGAGATCCCAGATATGTATTGCTCGATCGAGCTCGAAATTCCGCGAAGGCGCCGTCTCTGAGCGTTCCTTCCCAGGCCATCATCTTCAACAGCGACGGTCTGCAGGTGGCGGTTGTCCAGGATGGCGTCGCGCACATCCGCAATTAACCGTGCAACGCGACCTCGGCACCGAGATCGAGGTGAGCGACGGCGTCAGCGAAGGCGACAAGGTAATCCTCAGCCCGCCCGTCGGCCTCGCCGACGGCAGCCGCGTGGATATCTGCTGACGGTCCATCTCCGGCGGGGCCTGGAGCCACCAGGGGACCTCAATAGATCGTTCATCTTGACCCGCTCGACTAAGGGGCCAAACTAAGCTCACCACCCCTTCGCTCTGGTTGCTGACGAGCCTGAAGCTGCTTAGGCTCTAACTCGCTTATCTGTGGACGTAGCAATCTTCGAGGGGGAGGGCATGAATGCTGTGCCTGCTGCTCCAAATGGCCAAGGCGACAGAGGAGAGGGTGCTGCTCCGAGCCCGTCTCGCCCGACCTCCGAACAGAGATCGCCCGGAAGCATCGCAGCAGAGCTCGTCTTGGATGCACCCGAGGGATCCGTCCTGTCGATTGGAGGCATCGACCGTGAAGCCCTTCGACTCGGTCTCGACTCGATTGGGCCGGAGCGGCATCGTCGGCGCGCATTACTGGTGCCAATTGTGCCAGCACCGACACCCGAAGCAATCGTCGAGCAAATACTCAATGTGCTCGCTGATACGGCGTATCGCTTGTGGCCGGTATGGTTCACAGACGTAAGCTTCGCCGGGTGCGGGAACGATGCGCTCGGGCGACGAGCGGCCGGCGCAATCGCCCGTATTGCGGCAGAGGAAGTCGCAGGCGTGCAATCAGCCTGGGCGGAATCCGCCGCTTGGCTCGCGCTCCGCGGCTGTGCGCCGCGCGTAAGCGGTACACTTCCAGAGATCGAGCTCGGTCAGCTTACGCTCGCGATCAATCGCTCCGGCCTTGTACTTATTGCCGACATGAGCTTGGTCGCACAGAAAGCAGCAAACCCGGCTGCTGTGGTTCATGCGCTGGAATGGATCGCACGAAACTCACGTACAGCAGTGGTTGCGCTCTTTCCTGAGCTGCCGCCGAACGCGCCGCCATTCGACCGTATCCTATACGGGGCGCATCAGTTGAATGCGGCATCAGAAGTCGTTGGATCGGTTGCTGCTGAGATTGCTGAAGAACCCTGGATTGCGCCATGGCAAGGCGAACCTCACCCGCTGAGTGACGCCGAACGCCGGCTTGCCAAGGCTCTCCGCGCAGATGCCGAGCTTGCTCCGCTGTTCAGCTTCAATCAGTTCATTGACACTGTGCGAGGCTCTCGTCCTAAAGTAGATCTGCTGTGGTCGGAGGGTCGGCTTGTCGTCGAGCTCGACGGCTTCGCCAGCCACGGCAATCGTGTTGCCTTCATGTACGATCGGCATCGGGACTACGAGCTGACCCTGAGCGGCTACACGGTTTTGCGCCTCACCAACGATGAAGTGGTGCAGGACGTAGAAAAGGCGGTCGAAAAAATTCGCGATCTGGTCAAACTGTGCAGGGCACGGATCGCATCGGAGGGATGATATGGCTCTGACGGAGCTGCAGACGTTGATTCTTTGGGCGCTTCTCGCCAAGGCGGAGGGCGGAAGCTTTCTAACAGACATCAGACCCAAGGTTACGAAAGACGACCGTGAGGCATTGGTCAAAGCCGGCCTGATTATTTGTGAAAAGCGAGGCCGAAAAAATTGGCTCGAAGTGACGGAGAAAGGTTGGGCCTGGGCCGGAGATAACTTGGAGGCAAGCCTTCCCAAACGCTGCACTGCAGGCAGCATCGTCCTCCAAGAATGGTTGACGCGGCTCAAGGCCTTTCTGGAGACGAGAGGACTCGCGTTGGCCGATGTTCTGGCGCCGAGCCCGTCTCCATCCTCCGGGGATTCACACGTCGCTAACTCCCGGCCGCGGCCGTCAATCGATTATGGCACGTTGCGAAGCCGCATCCGCAAAGCATACCTCGAACTCACGGGCGGTCAGTTCAACGCGCGCGCACGTCTACGAGACCTTCGCGGTAAGCTGATTGATGTAGAGCGCACCGTGCTCGATGAGGCGCTGAAGCGAATGCAGCGGGAGCAGGAAGCATCTCTCTACCAAATCGATAACCGAATCGAAATCACTGATGCGGATCGTGAGGCTGCAATCTATTTCGGAAGTGAGCCGCGCCACCTTCTTTGGATCGAGCGGTAGCTGAGCAAACAAACCGATACTGTGAAACGATAATGCGTGAGTTGAAAGCGTTACGTTCCGTCGAGTTCGATTGGACGCGCCAGCTTAGGAGCGTCTGGCGCGATCCAACCTACCACTTGCCTTCTTTGCATCAGGCACAGCTGGAAGATATCATCGAGTATTTCGAAAAGACAACGCGTGATCCGGACCCGGATAATGAGCCGCTTGGCCGAGTGATCGTCGCTCCGGCTGGCTATGGAAAAACGCATTTTGTCGGCGAGCTTCGCCGCCGCGTGTGGGAGATGGACGGATGGTTCATTCTCCTCGACTTCATAGGGATCAAGGATTTCTGGTCGTCAGTGGCGCTTCATTTCCTGAATTCCCTTCAGGTTAGCACGGCGGACGGCAAAACCCAGTACGACCGATTGATTCTCAAAATCGCATCTCAGCTCGGAATCCTTCGGAAAATGCTGAACATAGCCGAGCGGTACCGAGGCCGCCCGGACGAGCTCATTAACGAGCTAGCCAATCTCTTCGTTAGATCGATTGCCGACAGGTATGGAAAAGCAGAAGCTACGCGGCACCGTGGTGTTCTGACGGCCCTCGTTTTGCTGATCTCCGAAGATCTCGATTGCCACAATATTGCGCACGCCTGGTTGCAGGGCATGAAACTCGACCCAGGCGTCACGCAGCGCCTCGGTCTCGTCCAAGACAATTCACCAATCAACGTGGTGGAGGGCCTTTGCTGGATCATGAGCCTCGTTGGCCCCACCTTGATCGCCATAGACCAGATCGATTCGATAGTGAGCGCCCGCAACTCCCTCGCACGCTCAGCAGGTAGCGAAGCAACGGATGAGCAGAAAGAGGCGCAATTCATCATCGACTCTCTTGCCCAAGGGTTGATGGACTTGCACGAAAAAAAGCGGCGCGCGGTGATCGTTGTTTCGTGTCTTGAAGCAAGTTGGGAGGTCTTGAAGGGGACGACGGCGGCCGTCACCGCACGGTTCGTGCCTCCAGCGATTCTTCACGCATTGCCAGGACGCGAAGCTGCACGCAATGTCATCGCTCAACGACTGCAGAGGGCTTACGCTGATTGCGGCTTCGAGCCGCCCTATGCCACATGGCCTTTTACGGATGCGGCCTTCGACTCTGCTGTCGGCTTGTCGCCGCGCGAATTGCTCATAGCGTGCGAAGCTCATCGCCAGCGCTGCATTGCTGCCGGAAAGGTAATTGAATGCAATTCATTTGTTTCCGTGGAGCAAAAACATGAGACGCCCCCAGCGGCTATCGACGACCTCGATCGCGCGTACGAGGCTGAGCTTAAAGCCGCTATCGTCCCTGAGCTGATGGATGCTGCGGCGGAGGAGCAGCTGCGGGATCTTTTCGACGGTACACTACGGCTGTTTCAAAAACATTTGGAGCTTCCGAATGACATCGATGTCGTGGTTCAGCGTGATCCAGATCAGAAGAGGCCATCGCTCCATGGGCGGCTTTCATTCATATTTCGCGCCGAAGGCGATCGTGAACAACATTACTGCTTCCGGATCCTCGGTCATAATAACGCCATTGCGTTCCAATCCCGCCTGAAGGCCGCGATGACGGCCTCAGGGATCGACACGGCGCTCAAGTTCCGGCACCTGTTCATTCTGCGCCGTGACGAACCACCCGGTGGCGCGAAAACCATGGCCCTGGTCGATCAGTTCCTGAGCGCCGGTGGCAAGTTCATCGCCCCGACGAGCGATGACCTGCGCGTCTTCATTGCACTTCAACAGATGGCTCGGCGCGATCTCGTCGGCTTCGATGCGTGGCTACGAATGCGCAAACCGCTGTTCGACACGGCCCTTTTCCGCGCGGCCGGCCTATGTCCACCGCCGTTCTTAGCTGCCTCGCCAGATGGCGCGGGTGGTGAGATTCGCCCACGCAATAACGAGGTCGCCGCGGAACCCGGCAGGGGCGCCGGCGGCGGAGCGCGAAATAGCAACGAAGCTCGAAGCAATTCACGCGCCATTCCCATAGGCCGGCGCTTCGAGCGCGGCACGCTCGGAGATCTCGTCACCCTCGACGCCGATCTGCTCCCGCGGCATGTTGCAATCTTCGCGGGCTCGGGCACCGGCAAGACTGTGCTGTTGCGCCGAATTGTCGAGGAGGCCGCACTTCTTGGCATACCGTCGATTGTGCTCGACATTAACAATGATTTGGCTCGCCTCGGAGATCGCTGGCCAACGCTGCCGGAAAGCTTCGGCGAGGACGATGCGGCCAAAGCAGCAGCCTTTAGCGAGCGCGCCGATGTGGTCGTTTGGACGCCGGGCGTCAGTAGCGGAAATCCGATTTCACTTAATCTGCTCCCCGACTTTGCTGCGATCGGAGGCAGCCGGGATGAGCAAACCGAGCAAGAGCGAATTGAGGCGATCGAGATGGCTCGGGCGACACTTTCGCCTTATCTCGGGGGGGCGGGCCAAAAAGCCTCTCTCAAACGAGGTATTCTGGCCGACGCGCTCAGAACCTTCGCATACCGCGGCGGTGGCTCGCTCGATGACCTCATCGAACTGCTCTCCGACCTTCCGGAGGACGTCAGCAAGATCAGTGACGCGCCGAAACTGGCAAGCCAAATTGCGGACCAGATCCTCGCCGTCATCGCGACAAATCCGTTGCTGAAGTCGACCGGTCCTTGCCTCGATCCGCAGCGCCTATTTTTCGGCAGCAATGGCAAGACACGTGTTTCGGTTATCAACCTTGCGGGGCTGGCGAGCGACGAAGCTCGGCAATCCTTCGTCAACCAGCTGCAGATGGCACTGTTTACCTGGATCAAGCAGAATCCGAGCCCATCAGGCCGCCTTTACGTGCTCGATGAGGCACAGAACTTTGCACCTTCGCAGAAAGTCACACCATGCAAGGGCAGCACCTTGTCGCTTGTCGCGCAGGCGCGCAAATACGGCCTCGGGATGATTTTTGCGACGCAAATGCCCAAAGGCATAGATAATGCGATCGTTTCGAACTGTACCACCCATGTTTACGGCCGGATGAGCTCCCCCGCCACGATCCAGGCGGTGCAGGAGTTGATGTCAGCCAAGGGCGGCTCAGCGGACGACATCGGCCGATTGACCAGGGGCGAGTTCTATTTCTCGACCGACGGCTTCAATCGGCCGGTGAAGGTTCGCACTCCGATGTGCCTGACTTGGCACCCTGCGACCCCACCGACGGCAGATGAAATCATTCAGAAGGCGCGACGGAATAGGGGATAATTGGGCCCAACGGTATCACCCCAGGGCCGTCTTCGAGGCCGAACAGAGTCCACAGCTCGAATGAGTAAGGGGGCACTTTGTAATTTCCCGACATGCACGCTATTGAACTTCGTCCTTGAAAGCTTGGCAGCCAGGCTTGCGCAGGTAATCGGCGCACGGCTCCAAATCGAGAGCTCGTGAGCGAGAGGCACCCGCGTCGATCATCTTCCCGCAGGAGCGCGTTTTCGATACAAGCTCGGTTGCACGCTGAGACGCCCTTTCGTCCTCCCGTAGCGCTCAGCGGCACCAGCGACCTTGACCGGGCCCGCGGCCCGCAGGCATGGTCGGGCACCAATGCAGGATAGAGCCCCAACGTCGCTGCGACCGCCCTCCCTACAGGAGGTCATTCGTAGCATGACCGGTGTCCCGCGCGCCATCGCGAGCTGGCGCGCGCGGCGACGCGTGTCGCCGGCGTGGACGGGCGCCGTGGCGGTGGTGGTCGCACTGATGCTGCTGCCCGTCATCACCATCGGTGTGCTGGCACTCACCCCGACCGAGAACATCTGGCCACACCTCGTCAGCACGGTCCTTCCGCGGGCGGTGAAGGAGACGGTTCTGCTGATGCTCGGCGTCGGCCTGTTGACGCTTGCGATCGGCACGGCGACGGCCTGGTTCGTGACGATGTACCGGTTCCCCGGTCGGGGGATCGTGGATCGTCTGCTGGTGATCCCGCTCGCCATGCCGACGTACATCGTCGCCTATTGCTACGGCGACCTGCTCGACTACGCGGGGCCGGTGCAGACGTGTCTGCGGGCCTTCTTCGGCTGGACCAGCGCGCGCGACTATTGGTTCCCCGAGATCCGGTCGCTGGCCGGCGGCATATTCGTCCTGTCGATGGTCCTCTACCCATACGTCTATCTGACCGCGCGGGCGAGCTTCGTGCAGCAGTCGGTGTGCGTTCTGGAAGTCGCCCGCACGCTGGGCCGCACGGCACTCGGCACGTTCTGGTCGGTGGCTTTGCCGCTCGCGCGGCCGGCGCTGGCTGCGGGCGTGGCGCTTGCGCTGATGGAGTGCCTGAACGACCTCGGCGCTGTGCAGTATCTTGGAATCGAGACGCTGACCATCAGCATCTATACGACCTGGCTGCATCGCTCGAATCTGGGCGGCGCGGCGCAGCTGGCGGCAGTGATGCTGATGTTCGTGGCGCTGCTTTTCGCTGCCGAACGGGTCGCACGCGGCCGCGGCCGCTTCCATCATACGACCGGCCGGTATCGCTCCATTCCGTTCTCCGACGTCGAAGGATGGCGTGGTTATATGGCCGCGCTGATTTGCCTATTACCCTTCATTCTCGGCTTCCTTGTGCCGTTCGGAGTTCTGATCACGCCAACGCTGCGCTATGCCTCGCAGGCGATTGATGGCGGGTTCTGGCAAACAGCATGGAACAGCGTGATGCTGTCCGCCATTGCGGCTTTGCTCGCCGTGTTGTGCGCGTTGCTGCTGGCCTACGCGCAGCGCGTGACGTCGAACGGATTTACGCGACCAGCGGTGCAGATCGCGGGGCTGGGATACGCGATTCCAGGAACCGTGCTCGCGCTGGGCCTTCTGATCCCGCTGGCGACATTTGATAATCTGGTGGACTCTCTGGTCCGTGGGGTCTTCGACGTTTCGACAGGCCTTCTGTTATCAGGCTCCGTGGCCGCACTCGTGCTCGCCTACACGATCCGTTTCCTTGCGGTATCGCTCGGTTCCGTCGAAGCCGGCCTTCATCGCATTTCGCCCAACTTGGACGCAGCAGCTCGAACCTTGGGCCAAAGCTCGCTCTCGACGCTTTGGCGAGTTCACATGCCGCTGCTTGTGCCCGCCCTCGGCGCTGGTGGATTGCTCGTGTTCGTCGACTCGATGAAGGAGCTTCCAGCGACGCTGTTGCTGCGCCCCTTCAACTTCGAAACGCTCGCGACGCAGGTCTACAACTTCGCCGTACTCGAGCAATTCGAGCGTGCAGCACCGGGAGCCCTGACGATTGTCGCCGTTGGTCTCATTCCGGTGCTGCTCCTGCACAGAGCCGTCGCAGGCGGTCGGGCGGGTTCGGGAAGCGGTCCTTAGATCGGCGCGCTCCCGCAAAGCCTAGGTTTGCAACTCCGGCAGGTTCCGGAACAGCTCGAGCGCCTCCGGATTGGCGAGAGCTTCCTTGTTCTTCACCTCGCGCCCATGCACGACATCTCGCACAGCGAGCTCGGTGATTTTGCCGGATTTCGTGCGTGGAATGTCAGCCACCTGCACGATCTTCGCCGGCACGTGCCGAGGGCTCGCGCCCGATCGGATCTGAGCTTTGATGCGATCGATGAGCGCGGCGTCGAGCTTCAACCCTGGTTTCAGCACCACGAACAGGACGACACGAACATCGCCTTCCCAATCCTGGCCGATGACGATCGACTCCTGCACTTCCGGCAGCTTCTCGACCTGGCGGTAGATTTCGGCCGTTCCGATGCGCACGCCGCCCGGATTGAGCGTGGCATCTGAGCGCCCGTGGATGATCATGCCGCCGTGTTCGGTCCACTCGGCGAAGTCACCGTGGTGCCAGACGTTCTCAAAGCGCGAGAAGTAG
>Ga0181858_1000426_pt1 | contig 20067 bp, 22 predicted proteins | sample NewIslPassag4_SG_FD_130749 | JGI IMG/M metagenome (GOLD analysis project Ga0181858, IMG submission 130749) | Feedstock adapted compost microbial communities from Newby Island compost facility, Milpitas, CA, USA - Passage 4_SG | ecosystem: Engineered > Solid waste > Feedstock > Composting ...
CACGACCTGAGCCGGCTGAACGCCGCGTTTTTTACCATGAACGGCATCCTGAGCGCCGTCGTGTTTTTCTTCACGTTCATTGATCTGGTGGTGGCGCGCGCATGGCAGGCATGAAGGATGCCGCAAGGCCCGCGGGGGCGGGGGACCGCCGCTGGGGGATCGGCATGACCGGCGCCAGCGGCGCCGTGTACGGTGTGGAGCTCGTCCGGGCCCTTCTGGAACGCGAATACGAGGTGCACCTGGTCATCTCCGACGCCGGCTGGCGGGTGCTCAAGGACGAGCTCGGCTGGGACGCCGCGAGGCGGAGCGAATCGCTGGCGGCCGCCTTCGGGAATCCGCCGGAGCGGGGCGTTCTCGTGCATTACCCGCCGAATGACGTCGGCGCGGCCATCGCCAGCGGAACGTTCCGTTGCCGGGGGATGGCCATCGTGCCCTGTTCCATGGGAACCCTCGCGGCCATCGCCACGGGAGCGGCGGACAACCTGCTGACCCGCGCCGCGGCCGTCGCCATGAAGGAAGGACGTCCCCTCATCATTGTGCCGCGGGAAACGCCCCTCAGCGCCATCCACCTGGAAAACATGCTGAAGCTGGCGCGCCTCGGCGTCCGCGTCATCCCCGCCATGCCGGCGTTCTACACGAAGCCGCGGGACCTGGCGGATGTCGTCCGCTTCATGGTGGGGAAGGTGCTGGACCAGATGGGCATCGATCACGAACTGTACCCGAGATGGGGAGAAGCGCATGAGTAACCATCGGAAAGGATCCGCGGACGGCGGTTCCGGACGGCGGCGTCCGATCCGCGTCGGGATCTATCCGTATACCAATTGCTGGCCGGTGTTTTTCCATTTCGATCCCGCGTCGCTCCGCACCCCCGTGGAGCCGGTGCGGGACATGCCGGCGGCGCTCAACCGGCGCCTGGCGGCCGGCGAAATCGACGTGGCGGCGATTTCCTCCTTCGCCTACGGACAATACGCGGATCGGTTCTATTTGCTGCCCGACCTTTCGGTCAGCGCCCTCGGCCGGGTGAAATCCATCCTGCTGTTTCTGAAATCCCCGCTGGAACGGGTGCTCAGGGGCAAAATCGCGGTCACGACGACGTCGGCCACATCGGTGGCACTGCTTCGGATCATCATGGAAAAATTCTGGGGCGGCAGTCCGACCTACGAATACGCGGAACCTTCCCTGGAAAGCATGCTGGAGCGGGCCGACGCGGCGCTGCTCATCGGCGACCACGCCATCCGCGCGTCCTGGCGCCCCTCCGGCTGCCGGGTGCTGGACCTGGGGGAAGTGTGGCACCTGTGGACCGGCAACTGGATGACCTTCGCCGTGTGGGCGGTGCGCCGGGAGACGGCGGATGCCCGCCCGGACGCCGTGGCGGAGATTTGCGAAGCGCTCCTGGCCAGCAAGGAGCGTTCCCTGCGCGATCCCGCTCCCCTCGTGGAGCGCGCCGTGGCGGAGATCGGCGGGACGGACGCCTACTGGCACGGCTATTTTGCCAATCTGTGCTATGATTTCGGACAAGCCCAAAGGGCCGGTCTCCGGCTGTACTTCCGCTTCGCGCGGGAACTCGGCCTGCTTCCGCCGGATTTCGATCCGGAGGCCGCGACGGGCGGAGACGCCGTTTTCAGGCCCGGGGAGTCACGGGTGAACTCATGAACCTGCTGGACATTTACGCATCGCTGAAGCCCGAACTGGACCGCATCGAAGAAGAGCTGGAGCGAAGCATCCGCTCCGACCTGCCGCTGCTCAGCGAGACGTCGCTGCATCTGCTGCAGGCGGGCGGCAAGCGGATCCGGCCGGTATTCGTGCTGCTGGCGGGAAGGTTCGGGAAGCGCGATCCGGAAAAAATCATCCGGGTGGCCGTCGCCCTGGAGCTCATCCACATGGCTTCGCTGGTCCACGACGACGTGATCGACGACGCCAACATCCGCCGCGGGCGCCTGACGGTCCGGTCGCGCTGGGACAACCGCATCGCCATGTACACGGGCGACTACATATACGCCAAGGCGCTGACCGTCATCGGCAGCCTGGAGCAGCCCCGCATCCACCAGGTGCTGTCGGGCGCGATGGTGCAGATGTGCATCGGCGAAATCGAGCAGATCCGGGACTTCTTCAACACCGGGCAGAGCATCCGCCGCTACCTGCGCCGCATCCGCCGCAAGACGGCCCTGCTCATCGCCGTCAGCTGCCTGCTCGGCGCGCTGGCCGCGGAAGCGCCGCCCGCCGCCGCGGCGGCCTTGTACCGGTACGGGTACAACGCGGGGATGGCGTTCCAGATCACGGACGACCTGCTGGACCTCCTGGGATCGGAAGCGGTCACCGGCAAGCCGCCGGGAAGCGACCTGAGGCAGGGCAACCTGACGCTTCCGGTGCTGTATGCCCTGCAGGAAAGCGGCATCCGCGAGCCGCTGCTGGCGGAAATCGGGCGCATCAAGGAAAGCGGGGGAGATGTCGCCGCCGCCATCCGGCTGGTACGGCAAAGCTCGGGCATCCGCCGCGCGGAGGCGCTCGCCGACCGGTACGTGGACAAGGCGCTGACGGCGCTCAAGCGGCTGCCGGAAGGACCGGCGAGGGAACAGCTGTCCGAGATCGCCCGTTTCATCGCCCGGCGCAGCTACTGACCGCGGCGCAGGCGGCGCAGGCGGCGCAGACGGAGCCCTTGAAACACCCAATGGACGAGGAAAAGGAGCGAGCAACGACATGGAATTGGAACGCACCTTCGTGATGGTGAAGCCGGACGGGGTCCGGCGCGGACTGGTCGGGGAAATCATCGGCCGGTTCGAACGAAAGGGACTCAGGCTGGTGGCGGCCAAATTTCTGCGGATGTCGCGGGAACTGGCGGAACGCCATTACGAGGAACACCGGGGAAGGCCCTATTACGAGCCGCTCATCGAATTCGTCACTTCGGGCCCGGTCATGGCCATGGTGTGGGAAGGCGAGCAGGCGGTGGCGGCCGGGCGCCAGCTGATCGGCAAGACCAATCCGCTGGAAGCCGCGCCGGGGAGCATCCGCGGCGATTTCGCGCTGAACACGCGGCAAAATCTCGTCCACGCTTCGGATTCGGCGGAGAGCGCCCGGCGGGAAGCGGCCAATTTCTTTGCCGAGGAGGAGCTGGTGTCCTTTGGCGACGGGGATGGAAGACCGGGAGCGCAGGGCTGACGCCGCGTCCGCGGAAGACCGGGATTTTGCCGACTTTGTGGAGATGGTCCGCAGGCTGACGTCCATCGACCTGTCGCAGTACAAGGAACACCAGATGCGCCGCCGGCTGAACACGCTCCGCCTCCGGCACGGCTTTGCCTCGTTCGCCGACTATTTCCAGGCCCTGACCCGCGATGAGAAGCTCCTGGCGGAGTTTCTCGACCGGGTGACGATCAACGTGTCGGAATTCTGGCGCAACGCCGTGCGGTGGGAAACGCTGAGGGACCGCTTTCTGCCCGAACTGCTGAAGCGGTCCCCGCGGCTCAAGGCCTGGAGCGCCGCCTGTTCCACGGGCGAGGAGCCGTACACCCTGGCGATGATCCTGGACGGGATGGGCGTCCTGGACCGCGCGTCCATCCTGGCCACCGACATCGACGAAGGCGCATTGGCCAAGGCAAGGCGAGGCCTCTATCCCGAACGCTCGCTGCGGGAAGTGCCGACGCAGCTGATCCCGCGCTATTTCACCCGGGAAAACGGCATGTATCTGGTGTTGGAGAGGCTCCGGCGCGCGGTGCGGTTCGAAAAGCACAACCTGCTGCTCGACCCGTTCGGGGAAGGCTACGACCTCATCATTTGCCGGAACGTCATCATCTATTTTACCGAGGATGCGAAAAAGACCCTGTACCAGAAGTTGGCCCGGGCTTTGCGACCCGGCGGCATCCTGTTCGTGGGCAGCACCGAGCAGATCTTTTATCCCGAGCGGTACGGACTGAAGTCGGTCGAGACCTTTTTCTACCGCAGGACGGAATGAAGCGGACGGCAAGGCGCCAATACTACCTGAAAAACGCACCCGAAAACGGCGCCCGATGGTCCGTTCTCTCTGGAGGGACAGGGATCTTCATGGACAAGCGCGAAGTGATCATGGCCTACAGGCGCGGGCTCATCTCGCTGCACGAATGCGCGCAGATTCTCGGCCTCGACAACGTCCGTCTGGTCGGCCTGATGCGGGAGGCGGAAGGCGACCCGCCGGCCCGGCCGGCGAAACGGCCCGTCCGATGGTGACGGGTTGTTTTGTTGTCAACCGCTTTGGCGCTGTACTATAATGAACGAAGCGTAGCTGGAACGTTCAGCCGGAACGTTTTTGAGGGGGAACCGACGTGAGCTTGCGTTTTCTGACCGCGGGGGAGACGCACGGGCCGCAGCTGACGGCCATCATCGAAGGATTGCCGAGCAATCTGGAAATCGATTTCGAGGCGCTGGATTTCCAGCTGCGGCGACGCCAGAAGGGCTACGGCCGCGGTCGGCGCATGCAGATCGAAAGCGACAGCGCGAAAATCGTCGCCGGCGTGCGGCACGGCAAGACCACCGGCGCCCCGCTGGCCATCGTGATCGAAAACAAGGACTGGGTGCACTGGAAAACCGTCATGAGCGTGGAACCGGTGGAAGGCGACGACGAGACGAAGCGGCGCGTCCACCGGCCCCGTCCGGGCCACGCGGACCTGAACGGCGGTTTGAAATACAACCTGAAGGATTTGCGCAACGTGCTGGAACGCTCCAGCGCCCGGGAGACGGCGGCGCGGGTCGCCTGCGGGGCGGTGGCGCGGCAGCTGCTGGAGAAATTCGGCATCAAAATCGCGGGGTTTGTGGTTTCCATCGGGGACGTAACGGCAAAAATCCCCGACCTGCCCCTTGACGAACTGATCGCCATCACGGAAGAGTCGCCGGTGCGGGTGGCCGATCCGGAAGCCGAGAAGCGGATGATCGAGCTGATCGACCAGGCGAAGAAGGAAGGGGATTCCCTCGGCGGCGTGGTCTGCTGCATCGTCGAGGGCGTGCCCGTCGGGCTCGGCAGCCACGTGCAATGGGACCGCAAGCTGGACGGGCGCATCGCCCAGGCGGTCGTGTCGATCAACGCCTTCAAGGGCGTGGAGTTCGGCCTGGGATTCGAAGCCGGGAGAAGGCCGGGCTCGCAAGTTCACGATCCGATCATGTACGAACGCGGAAGAGGCTTCTACCGCGCCTCGAACAACGCCGGCGGCATCGAGGGCGGCATGACCACGGGGGAACCCATCGTCGTGCGCGGCGTCATGAAACCGATTCCGACCCTTTACAAGCCGCTGGCCAGCGTGGACATCGACACGAAGGAACCGTTCCTGGCCCAGGTGGAGCGTTCCGACACCTGCGCGGTGCCGGCGGCCAGCGTCGTGATGGAGCACGTGGTGGCCTGGGAAGTGGCGCGGGCGTTCCTGGAGAAGTTCGGCGGCGACTCGATGGAGGAAATTCGCGCCAACTACGAAAACTACCTGCGGCAGGTGGCGGAATACTGATGGCAGTCGAGCAGAAGGCGCGCAGGCTGACGGTGGAACTGGGCGACCGGTCATATCCGGTGCTGATCGGGCCGGGGCTGCTGAAGGAAGCCGGGCGCCATTTTCGCGAAGCCGGCATTCCGGAAGGCGGCTCCGTGCTGATCGTCACGGATGAAACGGTGGACCGGCTTTACGGCGATCCGACGGAAGAAGCGCTGCGCGTGGCGGGATACCGGACGGCGAGAACCGCGGTTCCGCCGGGGGAAACGTCCAAATCGCTGGAGATGTTTGAACGGGTGATTACGGCCGCCCTGGAAGCGGGCCTCGACCGCGGCTCCACCATCGCCGCCCTCGGCGGCGGGGTGGTCGGCGACCTGGCGGGGTTCGCGGCCGCCGCCTACATGCGGGGCATCCGCTTCGTGCAGATGCCCACCACGATTCTGGCGCACGACAGCAGCGTGGGCGGCAAGGTGGGCATCAACCACCGCCTGGCCAAAAACATCATCGGCGCCTTCCATCAGCCGGCCCTCGTGCTGTACGACCTGGACGCGCTGGCCACCCTGCCGCCGCGCCAGGTGCGGGCCGGGCTGGCCGAGATCGTGAAGGAAGGGCTGATCTGGGACCGGGAGCTTGTCCGCTGGTGCGACGGCAACGCCGGGAGGCTGCTCGCCCTGGAGCCGGACGCGCTGGGGCACGCGCTCTACGAGGGATGCCGCGTCAAGGCCGCCGTCGTGGCGAGGGACGAACGGGAGAACGACCTTCGCGCCATCCTCAATTTCGGCCACACGATCGGACACGCCCTGGAAGCGGTCGCGGATTACCAGGACCTTTTGCACGGGGAAGCGATCGCCATCGGCATGGTCGGCGCGGCGAGGCTGGCGGTGCGGTTCGGCCGCGATCCTTCCCTGGCGGAGGAAGTGGAAAGGCTGATGCTCAAGTTCGGGCTGCCCGTGCGCATCCCCGCCGGGTACGACACCGAAGCGGTCATGGCCGCGATGATGCACGACAAGAAATTCCGCGACGGACGCATGACGTTCATTTTGCCCGTCGAGCCCGGCCGGGTGGAAATCCGCCGGGACGTGCCGCCGGATTGGGTGCGGGAAGTGCTGGACGGGCTGAAGGAAGCCTGAGCGGAGAGGGAAACGGGAGGTCTTGCCCAAATGGCGGTTAGGGGGATCCGCGGCGCCATCACGGTGGATGCCAACGAAGAGGACAAGATTCTGGGCGCGACGGCGGAGCTGCTCGAAGGCATCGTGAAGCTGAACAACATCCGTCCCGAGGACGTCGCCTGCGCGTTCCTGACGGTCACCCGCGACCTGGACGCGGTGTTTCCGGCCATGGCCGTCCGGAAAATGCCGGGATGGGAACTGGTGCCGCTCATGTGCGCGCAGGAGGGGCCCGTCCGGGGCAGCCTGGAGCGGTGCATCCGTTTGATGCTGCTGGTCAACACCTCGCTGGGACAGGCGGAAATCCGCCATCTGTATCTCGGGGAAGCGCGGAAGCTGCGGCCGGATCTGGCCGGAAGCAGCCCTTCCTGAAGCGGCGGACGACCGGGTACCGGCAGGAGGCGGGGCATTGACGCGGCCGGAAACCGGTGGTATATTGTTGACATGTCGATCCCGCGGAATTGCCGTCCGGAGGGACGGCGGCTTACGCCGGGATGAGCAGAGATGAGCTGAGGCGAGAGTGGAAAAGGGAAAGGGCGGAACGTCCGCGCGTCTTCCGGCGCCCGCGGCAGGGCTCCGGGGAAGAGGACGTCCTTAGGTCCGCATCGGCTAAATGCGCATCTCTGTTCGCAGGGATGCGCTTTTTGTTTCCCTTCGCCGCTTCGCCCGGAAAGGGGAGAGTGGAATGGACGGCACGGAACTTGCCCGGGTGATCCGGCTGGCGGAGCGCTACAACGTCATTCCCGTCGTCCGCCGGCTGATCGCCGACACGGAAACGCCGATCCGCGTGTTTCGCCACCTGTACCGCGACAGACGGGCGTTTCTGCTGGAAAGCGCGGAAGGCGGGGTCAAATGGGCCCGCTATTCGTACATCGGCACCGATCCGTTTCTCGTGATGCGGTACAGGAACGGGACGGTCACCTGGGAGGAAGGGGGCCGGACGGAGACGTTCGCCGCCGCCGATCCCATCAGCCTGCTCCGAGAGCGGATGCGCATGTTCCGCAGTCCCGTCCTGGACGGCCTGCCGCCGTTCACCGGAGGGGCGATCGGCTATTTCGGCTACGACCTGCTGCACGATTACGAGAAAAAACTGCCGCGCCACCGGGTCGACGATCTGGACATGGACGACATGCAGTTCATGCTGTGCGACAAAATCATCGCCTTCGACCATTACCGCCACCAGGTGCTGGTCATCGGCAACGTGCGCGTCCGCGACGGCGCGACGGAAGGGGAGGTGCGCGCGGCGTACAGGCGGACCTGCGAGGAGCTGGACGGGCTGATCGCCCGGATCCGCGGTCCGTTGCCCGACGACGAGCCCCTGGCCGATTCTCCGGCCGGCGACGCCGGACTCGGGGAGATCCGCTCCAACATGACCAAAGAGCGGTTCATGGCCATCGTGGAGCGGGCCCGGGAGTACATCCGGGCGGGCGACATTTTCCAGGTGGTGCTGTCGCAGCGGTTCCACATCGAAACGGACGTCGACCCGCTGCACGTCTACCGGATGCTGCGCACCGCCAATCCGTCGCCGTATCTGTATTACCTGAAACTGGACGGCGAAATCATCGTCGGCGCGTCCCCCGAGCTGCTCGTCAAGGTGGAAGGGGACCGGGTGGACACGCGGCCCATCGCCGGCACCCGCCCGCGGGGACGGACGCCGGAGGAAGACGAAGCCCTGGAACGGGAGCTGCTCGCCGACGAAAAGGAACGCGCCGAACACCTCATGCTGGTGGACCTGGGCCGCAACGACCTGGGGCGCGTCTGCGAATACGGCACGGTGCAGTGCGATTCGTTCATGGAAATCGAGCGCTATTCCCACGTCATGCACATCGTCTCCAACGTCACGGGCAGGCTCCGCCCGGACCGGCACGTGTTCGACGCGCTGCTTTCCTGCCTGCCCGCGGGCACCGTCTCCGGGGCGCCGAAGCTGCGGGCGATGGAAATCATCGCCGAACTGGAGGATCACAAAAGGGGTCCCTATGCCGGCGCCATCGGATACCTCGGCTTCACCGGAAACCTCAACACGTGCATCACCATCCGCACCATCATTTTCAAGGGCGGCAAAGCCTACGTGCAGGCGGGTGCGGGCATCGTCTGGGATTCGGTGCCGGAACGGGAATACGAGGAAACGGTAAACAAGGCCATGGGCCCGCTGAAGGCGATCCGCGCGGCGGAAGCGGCGTTCGCGCCGGCGAAGGCGGCATCTTTCGCCGCGGCGGGAGACCGGCGGCCGAACCTGGACTACGGATGAGGCGTGTCGGCGCGATTTGGCATTGTCGCATTTTTCCCTGGTAGTACGGAAATGGAACGGCGGAGGAGGAAACCGGAATGGATCAGGACGCAAACCGCATCATGCAGGCGGCCATCGCCAGGGCGGCGGGAGGCGGCCATCTCGCGGAAGAAGAAGCGGAACGGGTGATGGGCTGCATCATGAGGGGCGAGGCGACGCCGGCGCAAATCGCCGCCATCGCCGTCGCCCTGCGCATGAAGGGCGAGACGGTGGAGGAAATCGCCGGCTTCGCCCGGGCGATGCGCGCCTTTTCCAACAAGCTGCCGGCGCGTTCCGAGGATTTGCTGGACACCTGCGGAACGGGCGGCTCGGGGCTGAGCAAGTTCAACGTGTCCACGACCTCGGCGATCATCGCCGCCGCGGCGGGAGCCCGGGTGGCCAAGCACGGAAACCGGGCGATGTCGGGCCGGGCCGGCAGCGCCGACGTGCTGGAGGCGCTCGGCGTCAATATTCAACTGACGCCCGAACAGGCCGCGGCCTGCCTGGAGAAGGTCGGCATCTGCTTCATGTTCGCGCAGCTGTACCATCCCGCGCTGCGGCACGCCGCCGCTCCCCGGCGCGAAATGGGCGTCCGGACCATTTTCAACATGCTGGGCCCCCTGACCAACCCGGCCGGCGCCGACCGGCAGTTCATCGGCCTGTACGACCGGTCCAGAACGGAGGCGATCGCCCGCGTCCTGCAGCGGCTGGGCGTGAAGCGGGCGATGGTGGTCGGCGGGCACGACGGCCTGGACGAGATCAGCATTTCGGCGCCGACGCAGGTGACGGAACTCAGGGACGGGGAAATCCGAACCTACGAGGTGACGCCGGAATCCCTGGGGCTGACCCGCGTGCCCGTCGAGCGGGTGTCCGGGGGAGACGCGGCCGAGAACGCCGCCATCGCGCGGCGCGTGCTTTCCGGCGAAACCGGTCCGCACGGCGACATCGTGCTGGCCAACGCAGGCGCCTGCATCTACGTTTCCGGCCGGGCCGATTCCCTGGAGGACGGCGTGCGGATCGCCGCGGATACCATCGATTCCGGCAAAGCGATGGCCAAGCTCGAAGAGTGGATCTCCGCCGCCGGGGCGTTGAGCCGTGTTTCTTGAGCGCATCGTGGCGGACAAGCGGCGGGAGGTGGAGCGGCTCAAAGAGACCCTCTCCGTTGCCGGAGCGGAAAGGGAAATCGCCGCGCTGCCCCCCTGCCGGGGTTTCGAGCGGGCGCTGGCCTCGGGCTGCAAACGGCCGCTCGGCCTGATCGCCGAAGTGAAAAAGGCGAGTCCTTCCAAAGGGCTGATCCGCGCCGATTTCGATCCCGTCCAATTGGCGCGGGACTATGAAGCGGCGGGAGCGGATTGCATCTCGGTGCTCACGGATGCGCCGCATTTTCAGGGAAGCCTTTCGGATCTTCGCAGGGTGCGCGAAGCGGTAGGTCTGCCGCTGCTCCGCAAGGATTTCATCATCGATGAACTGCAAATCTTTGAAGCCCGGCTGGCGGGCGCCGACGCCGTGCTGCTCATCGCCGCCATCCTCACGCCCGCGCAGCTGGCTTCCTTCCACGATCTGGCGAAGGATCTCGGCATGGACGTGCTGGTGGAGGTGCACGACCGGGCCGAGCTGGAAACGGTGCTGGAGTACGGCAAGGCGACGCTGGTCGGCGTCAACAACCGGGACCTGCGCACCTTCGTCACCGATCTGCGGGTCACGGAGGAGCTGGTGCCGCTGTTTCCGCCGCACGTCACCGCGGTGAGCGAAAGCGCCATCGCCTCGCCGGAGGATCTCGAGCGCGTCCGGCGGGCGGGGGCGAAGGCGGTGCTCATCGGCGAACATTTCATGCGGCAGCCGGACGTGAAGGAAGCCGTGCTGGCTCTGTTCGGCCTGCCGCGGAAGGCGGAGATGCGGCCGTGACGGCGGAAGGTTACCGGGCGTACGCGTTCCCGGCGGATGCGGTCCGCGGAGACGGCTCTGCCGCTTCCGTGGCCGTCAAGATCTGCGGCATCCGGGAAGAAAAGACGCTCCGGGAAATGGCGGGCCTGCAGGTCAATTATGTGGGATTCGTGTTTGCGCCCAGCCGCCGCCGCGTCACGCCGGAAGAAGCCGCCGCGCTGGCCGCCGCCGCGCGGTCCGTGCCGATGGAGGGAGGACGTCCGCCCCTGACGGTGGGCGTCTTTGTCAATCCGGCGATGGAGGAGCTTGAGCTTGCGATCCGGGCGGCCCGGCTGGACGTGGTGCAGCTGCACGGGGCGGAGACGCCGGACTTTTGCCGGGAGGTGGCCCGCAGGTTCGGCGTCGCCGTCTGGCGCGCGCTGAATGCGGAAGAGGCGGCTTCGGCGGGCGGCGAAGGCGCCCCGGGCGGCGGCGCGGGCGGCAACGCCGGCGGTGACGGACCGGCCGGAATCGCCGCCGGCGTACGGCCCGGTCCGGACGAAGTGCTGGAAGCGTATCGCGGCGCGGCGGAAGCCGTGCTGCTCGACACCGGGGGCGGCGGAACCGGGCGCACCTTCCGCTGGGACGTGATTCCGGCCTGGAAGGAAGCCGCCCGCCGCAACGGCCTGAAATTGTTTGTCGCCGGAGGGCTCCATCCGGACAACGTGCGGGCGCTGATCGACGCGCACCGCCCCGACGGCGTGGACGTGTCCAGCGGCGTGGAAACGGACGGCTGCAAGGACATCGCCAAAATCGCGGCATTTGTCGAAAGGGTGAAACGCGGATGAACCTGGTGAAAACGCCGGACGCATACGGGCGGTTCGGCCCCTTCGGCGGCCGGTTCGTGCCGGAGACGCTGATGAACGCCCTGTTCGAGCTGGAGGAGGCGTACAACCGGTTCAAGGAGGACGAGGATTTTCAGGCGGAAATCCGGTATCTCCTGCGGCAGTACGCCGGCCGGCCCACGCCGCTGTACCACGCGAAACGGCTGAGCGACGAGCTGGGCGGCGCCCGCATCTATCTGAAGCGCGAAGACCTGAACCACACCGGCGCGCACAAGATCAACAACGCCATCGGCCAGGGCGTGCTCGCCAGGCGCATGGGCAAGACGAAGGTGATCGCCGAGACGGGCGCCGGGCAGCACGGGGTGGCCACGGCCACCGTCGCCGCGCTGCTCGGGCTGGAATGCAAGGTGTTCATGGGCGAGGAGGACATGAAGCGCCAGCGGCTGAACGTTTTCCGCATGGAGCTGCTCGGCGCCGAAGTGGTGCCGGTCACCTCGGGCACCCGCACGCTGAAGGACGCCTGCAACGAGACGCTGAGGTACTGGGTCAGCCATGTCAACGACACCTACTATATCCTCGGTTCGGCCACGGGGCCGCATCCGTATCCGATGATGGTGCGCGATTTCCAGCGCGTCATCGGCCTGGAAACGAGGGAGCAGATCCTCAGGCAGGAGGGGCGTCTGCCGGACGCCGTCGTCGCCGCCGTCGGCGGCGGAAGCAACGCCATCGGCATGTTCCATCCCTTCCTGGAAGACACCGGGGTGCGTCTCATCGGCGTCGAAGCGGCGGGGCTCGGCCTGGATACCGGCAAGCACGCCGCCACGCTGACGATGGGGCGTCCGGGCGTGTTCCAGGGATCGATGAGCTATGTACTCCAGGATGAATACGGCCAGGTCCAGCCGGCCCATTCCATTTCCGCCGGGCTGGACTATCCGGGAATCGGGCCCGAGCACGCCTATCTGAAAGAAATCGGCCGCGCGGAATACGTGCCCGTGTCGGACGAAGAAGCCCTGGCGGCGCTGAAACTGCTCTCCCGCACGGAAGGCATCATTCCGGCCCTGGAATCGGCCCATGCGGTGGCCCATGCGGTCAAAATCGCACCATCCATGCCCAAAGACGCGCTGCTCGTGATCTGCCTGTCGGGCCGGGGCGACAAGGACGTGGAAACCATCCTGCGGCACGAAAGGGGAGAGGAGGCGTGAAGGCGACGGGGACCAACGCCATCGATGAGACGTTTGCGCGGCTGCGCGCGTCCGGCGAACCCGCCTTCATTCCGTTTCTCACGACGGGGGACCCGGATCCGGACACCACGGTGGATCTGGTGCAGGCGGCCGAGGAAGCGGGGGCGCACATGATCGAGCTCGGCGTGCCGTATTCCGACCCGCTGGCGGACGGCCCCGTCATCCAGCGGGCTTCGGAACGGGCCCTGCGTCACCGCGTTACCTTGGCTGACTGCATGAGGGTCGCGGTGCGGGCGCGGGAGCGCGGCGTGAAGATGCCCTTCATTTTGTTCACCTACTACAATCCCGCGCTCCAGTACGGGCTGGAACGGTTTTTCGCGGCCCTCGAAGACCACGGCTTCAGCGGCGTCATCATTCCCGATCTGCCGATGGAGGAGGACAGGGAAGCGCGCCGGCTGGCGGAACGGACGGGCATCCACCTGATTCCCCTCGTCGCCCCGACGTCGGAAGGCCGGGTGGAGCGCATCGTTTCCCGCGCCAAGGGATTCGTGTACGCCGTCTCTTCCCTGGGCGTCACCGGCGTCCGCGACGCCTTCGACGCGGGCGTGGACGTGTTTCTCGCCGGCTTGAAACGCGCTTCGCCGGTTCCCGTCTGCATCGGATTCGGCATTTCCAGCCGGGAGCAGGCGGAGCGTTTCAGCCGGTCGTGCGACGGCGTCATCGTCGGCAGCGCCATCGTGCGCAAGGTGGAAGAGCAGCTGGAGGCGCTCACCTCCCCGGACCCGGCGGAAAAACGCCGCGGCATCGAAGCCGTGCGGTCGTTTATTGCCGGGCTGAAGCCGCGTCCCCGCATGTCCTGACCCTGTAGGCGCCCATCCGGCAGGTTGGCAACTCGCGGCCGGGGCGCGTTCCGGCCAGCAGGTCCCGGCGCAAATCCCGGCCTGCATGCGGGACCGGCAAGCTCCTTCCGGGTTTTTCGGGATTCCATCCGGGAAGCGGCCGACGGGGGACGGTTTCGGAAACAAATTTCGCCAGAAAAGCCGTTTTCGGGGGGGCGGGCTGACGCGGCGCAGGCGGCCAACACGGCTAAGACCGCTTCCGCACCGGCCCCGCACGGCCGCAAGAGCGTCCGCGGGGCTGTACAGCGCCGCCGGGTTGTGTCAAAATAGAATCACGTTGCGCGTGCGCCGCGTGATTGTCAGGAGGGGTGACCATGCAACCGAAACCGAACATCATCCACCTTCCGGTCTATCAGCCCGGCAAACCCATCGAAGCGGTCAAACGCGAACTCGGCCTGACGGAAGTGATCAAGCTCGCCTCCAACGAAAATCCCTATGGCTGTTCTCCGGTCGTGAAAGAAGCCATCGTGCGGGAGATGGAAAACACCGCCCTTTATCCCGACGGCGGCGCCTTCGCGCTGTCGGAAGCGCTGGCCGCGCATCTGGGCGTGAAGCCGGACCAGCTGATCTTCGGGGCGGGCGCCGACGAAGTGATCCAGATGGTCGCGCGGGCGTACCTCATGCCGGGCGACGAGACGGTCATGGCGGCGCAGACGTTTCCCCAGTACAAGTTCAGCGCCATGGCGGAAAACGCCGCCGTCGTGGAAGTGCCGCTGAAGGACGGCGTCCATGATCTTGACGCCATGCTGGAGCGGATCACGGAGCGGACGAAAATCGTCTGGGTGTGCAATCCGAACAACCCCACCGGGACCTTCGTGACCCGCGCGCAGCTCGTTCGCTTCCTCGACGCCGTGCCGCCGGGCGTCATGGTGGTGCTGGACGAAGCCTACTTCGAGTACGCGGGGGATCCGGAATATCCGAACGGCATCGCCCTGCTGCCCAAATATCCCAATCTGGTGGTACTGCGCCCCTTCTCCAAGATCTACGGCCTGGCCAGCCTGCGGATCGGCTACGGCGTCGCGCACGCCGACGTCATCCGCAACGTCAACCAGGTCCGGCAGCCCTTCAACACCTCGCGGTTTGCGCAAACCGCCGCTATCGCCGCATTGGGGGACATGGAATTCGTTCGCCGGTGCAGGGAAGCCAACCGGAAGGGCCTGCAATTCCTCGGCGAAGCGTTCGACCGGATGGGGCTCAGGCATCTCCCGTCCCAGGGCAACTTCATTTTCGTCGATGTGCAGCGGGACGCGAAGGACGTGTTCGAGCGGCTGCTTAGGAGGGGCATCATCGTCCGCGCCGGCTTCCCGGGCTTTCCGACCGGCGTGCGGATCACGGTGGGCACGCCGGAGCAGAACGAAAAGCTGATCGCCGCCCTGGAAGCGGTTCTGCACGAAGCGAAGGTGCAGGTGTGAAGCCATGGGGGACGCAAACGGTGAATTTGGCACGGCATCGGTGAAGATCGCCATTTTCGGCGTCGGGCTCATCGGCGGGTCGCTGGCCCTCTGCTTCAGGGGGAAGCCGGGCGTCCGCGTCGTCGGCCATTCCCCGCGGCCTTCTTCCGTGCAAAAGTACAAAGAGCTCGGCGTCGTGGACGAGGCGACGGTCTCCCTCGAGGAAGCGGCGGACGGCGCCGATTTTCTCTTCCTGTGCGTGCCCGTGGGACTTCTCGCGGAATATCTCGACCGGCTGGCCGCGCTGCCCCTCAAGCCGGGTTGCATCATCACCGACGTGGGCAGCACCAAGGCTTCCATCGTGGAATACGCGTCCGGCAAACCCCTGGGCGGAGCAATATTTATCGGCGGACACCCCATGGCCGGTTCGGAGCGGTCCGGCGTGGAGGCCGCCAGTCCGCATCTTTTCGAGAATGCGTACTATGTCCTTACGCCGACGGACCGGACGCCGCCGGAGGCGACGGACCGGCTGGAGGCGCTGCTTCGCTGGACCCGCGCGAACATCGTGCGCATGGACGCCCGCCGGCACGACGAAGTGGTCGGCGCGGTCAGCCACCTGCCGCACGTCATCGCGGTCGCCCTCGTCAACCAGATCCGCAGGTATCACGAGGGCGACGCCTGGTACGGAAGCCTGGCGGCGGGGGGTTTTCGCGACATCACCCGCATCGCTTCCAGCGACCCGGTCATCTGGCGGGACATCCTGCTGAGCAACCGGGACGTGGTGCTGCGCCTGCTCGACGACTGGCAGAAGGAAATCGCGCGTTTCGCGGAGCTGATCAAAGGGGAGGACGGCGCCGGGATCGAAGAGGAGTTCCGCCTGGCGGGCCGGTTCCGCGGCAGCCTGCCCGAACGGCGAAAGGGCGTCCTAACGCCTTTCTACGAATGCTATGTGGACGTGCCCGACCATCCCGGCGAGATCGGCCGGATCGCCACGGAAATCGGCCGCGCCGGCATCAATCTGCGCAACGTCCACATCGCCGAGAGCAGGGAAGACGTGCCGGGCGTCCTGCGGCTGTCCTTCGGGAAGGCGGAGGACCTCGAAAAAGCGGTGCGGCTTCTTAAGGAACTGAATTATGAGGTGCATTTCTGACGGGACGATGAAAACGCTTGTTGACAAAATGAAAACGGATACATTACAATAGAGGCACAGTATGGTTTCTCTCCACTCCTATCCAATCCTCTGCACCTCTGTGCAGCCACCCCGGAAAGCGGGTGGTATTTTTTTTCGCCAAAGCGCTTTCAGAGAAAATTTTTCACGGTTTTCCGGCCATTTTCGTGGGATTTTTCTGGAGAACTTCCGGCCCGAATATGATACAATGAATCAGACGCAACTTTTTTGCCTTCGTCCGGTACATATGTTTTGGGACCGGCAATGTACGTCACCCTTCAAGGAGGGTCGCGGATTTTGATGACCGATTCCCAGCTGATCCGGGAAATCAAGGACGGCAACGTGGAGCTCTACGCCGTTCTGATGGCCCGGAATCAGAAAAAAATTTTGTCCTTCATCCATCATCTGTTAAAAAGCGCCAACCTGGAACTGCTCGCCGAAGACCTGTGTTCGGAAACGTTCTACAAGGCGTATCGAAGTTTGCATTCTTTCCGCGAAGTGGACGCTTCCTTTTCGACATGGCTCTACACCATCGCGCGCAACACGGTGCTGAGCGAGTTGCGCAAGCAGCGGTCGCAGCACATATCCTTGGACGATGTGGTGTACATACCGGCCGCGCCCACGGAAGCTTCGCCGGAACAGTCGCTCCTGAGAAACGAGAAAGTGGCCAAGGTGCGGGAAGCGATCAACAGTCTGCCGGAAAAACAGCGCTCCGCGCTCATCCTTCGGGAATATGACGGTCTGGATTACCAGGAGATCGCCAACATCCTGGGCCAGACGGTAAGCGCGGTGAAATCGCTGCTGTTCAGGGCAAGATCAAGCGTGAAAGCACAGATGGAACCCTACATGGGAGAGGCGGCGCTCGCGAAAGAAGTGGAGGAGTTGAAGCTGTGATGAACTGCGAAGAGGTGCAAAAGCTGTTGGCCTCCCGTTGGGACCTGCCCGAAGGTTCGGAGGAAAGCCGGCTGGTCGCGGAACACGCCGCGGGGTGCGCGGAGTGCGCGGAAGCCTGGCAACTGTGGCGGGAGAGCAGCGCGCTGGTGAGCGGCATGCGCGCCGATGAGGAGGAGGCGCCGGATGCGGACCGGCGGATTGCCGAGCGCGTCCTCAGCCGCATCTACGCCGAGCAGCGCTGGGCGATGCCCGCGATCCGCAAGACCTACGCCTTTACGGCCGCCCTGCGCAAAAGGCTGGCGATCCTCTCCGCGCTGCTCCTGACCCTGTTCGTCATGAGTTTCTGGCACCTGGTGTCGGAGCGGCGGGGAGGATCGGGAGGCTCCATGGTCGGTGCCCTGGAAGCGGCCCGTGCCTTCGCTGCCGGACGGGAAACGGAAACCCTGCTGGTGGAGGTGCCGGTGGCCAGCCTGAATCACATGATCACGTACTATGCCGCACCTTCGCCGACGGAACACTGGCTCGGACTGTCCCTCTTCGGCGTCATCGCCATGTTGCTCGTCCTGAACTGGCTGTCCAGGGTGCGCGCATGACGCCGGACTTCCTCAGGCTCGGCTGGGTACGGCATGGGCAGACGGAATGGAACCGCTTGGGCAGGATCCAGGGTTCCACGGACATCCCCCTGGACGAAGAAGGAAGGCGGCAGGCGCGGCTGCTGGCCGAGCGGTTGGCGGCGGAGCGGTGGCGCTGGAACGGGGTGGTGAGCAGCCCCCTCAAGCGCGCCGCGGAGACGGCTCGCATCCTGGCGGAGCGGCTGGCCCTTCCCCTCCTGTGGGACGAACGGCTGAAGGAACGGTCCTTTGGCAGCGCCGAAGGAACGACGCCGGAAGAACGCCTGGAGCGCTGGGGTCCGGAATGGCGGAAACTGGTGCCCGACATGGAGGGAGACGATTCCCTCCGGGCGAGGGGCCGCTCCTTCGTGGACGACTGGCTGCGCGCCCATGCCGGGGAAAGCTGGCTCGTGGTCACCCACGGCGGCCTGCTCGCCCGCCTGGTGCGGATGCTGTGTCCGTCCGTGGACGATCAGGTCATCCGCAACGGTTCCCTGACCGTGATGGAGCACGCGGACGGCGAGTGGCGGGTGCTGGTGCACAACTGCACCGCGCATTTGCAGACCTGCGAACCGGAGAAAAAATTGACATAGGACGGGTAGGACGGGCGATCGGGACCCCGATCCGGCCGGAAGGCCGGACCGGGGTTTTTTGCTGCACGTTTAAACCGGCGCGGGAGCACCGATAATGGAGAATGCAGCTTATGGAAACGGGGGATGCCGATGCGACTGGCGGACCTGCTTGGCTACGCGGACATCGCCCAGCTCGCCCGGATCGCCAAATCGTATGGATGCCATTGCGACAGCCATTCCAAGAACGACCTGATCCAGTCGATCCTGTACGCCGCGCAGAGCCGGGAAGCCTTCGAGCCGCATCTGGACGGCCTCAGCGAGGCGGAGTGGAGATTTCTGCATTCGCTGCTTTTTGAAAACCGCACGGCTTACAGCCCGGAAGAGCTGGCGGCGCGGGCGGAGGCGGCGGCGAATCCCTCCGCGGCGCTTCTTCCCAATTTTTCGGCTTTGCCAATGGCGGGACCGGCAACAGGATCGGCGGCGGGAATGGCGTCGGGAATTTCAGTGCAGGCGGCGGCGGGCTCATCAGCGGTACCCCCGGGCGGCGGGACCGAAAAAACTTCGGGCCGCCGGAAAAGGAAAAAGGCGGTCTCCGAAGCGGAAGCGGACGGCGCTCCTTCCGATCCGCGCGGCACGATCGGCCGCTTCCGCTCGTTCGGCTGGCTGTTCGGCGGCATGTCGCGGCAGACGAGCCATCTGTACCACATGCCGCAGGACGTCCGGCAGCGGCTGTGCGACGCCCTCGAACGGCGTTTCCGGGCGCGGCTCGAACGCCGCGGGCAGCCGCCGGTCTACCGCGACGAACGCGGGCTGCTGGCCGGGGACATCGTCGTCTTCCTGCGGTTCGTCCGGGACCGGGACATTCCCCTCACGGCGGACGGCGTGCTCTACAAGCGGCAGCTGCAGCAGGTGCTGGCGCTCATGTCGGTGCCCGAGACGCCGCCGGACGGAAGCGGCTGGAGGTTCGGCTACGGCCGCAGATTCCGGGAGTATCCGGACCGGTTCGCGCTGCTGTACGATTTCTGCTATTACCGCCGCCTGGTGGAAGAGCGTCCCGACCGCCTGGTGCTGACAGAAGCGGGTTACGCGGCGGCGGGAGGAGAAGCGCCGCCGGATCCGGCGGACGTGTACCGGTTCTGGCTCCGGCTGTACAAAGGCCCCGTGGCCAATCTGCATCCGGTCGTCCAATGGATCGCCAGGCTTGCGGGAGACTGGGTGACGGAACGTTCGCTGGAAGCGGTGCTGCTTCCCCTGCTGCGTCCCTTCTGCTACGACACGGAACGGGATGTGTTCCGGCTGCGCGTGCTGCGCATGATGACGCATCTCGGGCTCCTCCAGCGGGGGGAGACGGAAGAGGGGGAAGCCGTGGTCCGGGCCACGCCGCAGGGGCGCGAGCTCATCACCGGCAGCCGCGTGGCGTTCGAGGATCTGATCGTTTTCCCGTAGCGGGTTCGACCGCTGGCGGACGGAAGGCCGACGGCCGGGCGGAGGCCCTTTGCCGGCGACGCAGGGCGGCCGCCCCGGCCGGATCGCCGCTTGCGCATATGCTAATTACAGGAGCCGGCTGGAGGTGCAACCGATGGACATGAAAGTCGCCTATGAAGCCATGCTGGGATTGGCGGCGGAAATGATCCTGGACGAGGCGCTGCGCAAATTCCGGACGGAAAGACTGTACAAGGCCATCGACGACGCGCTCGCCCAAGGGGACGCCGAGACTTTCCGGCGTCTGACGGACGAACTGAAAGCGATGCTGGCATAAAAGGTTCCCGG
>Ga0181858_1000427_pt1 | contig 20045 bp, 17 predicted proteins | sample NewIslPassag4_SG_FD_130749 | JGI IMG/M metagenome (GOLD analysis project Ga0181858, IMG submission 130749) | Feedstock adapted compost microbial communities from Newby Island compost facility, Milpitas, CA, USA - Passage 4_SG | ecosystem: Engineered > Solid waste > Feedstock > Composting ...
CACTGATCCCCCTCAACCAGGTGGTCATGGTTGGGCAAGTTTGACGAACCGCCGTATACGGGACCGTACGTACGGTGGTGTGGGGAGACGGGGACTCAGCAGAGTCCCCTCTTACCCGATTCAATACCAGTTCAGCAAAAACCCGAGGTAGGCCAGAAACAGCAGGAACAGGAGAAACACGTCCAGCCCGGTCGGCAGGAGCAGGGTGCGCACGAACTGCAGGCAGATGAGGGGGAACATCACGCTTTTCACGGTCAACCGCATTCTCCACCACCAATGGCGCATCCCGCTTCACCCCGTTCGCCCGTTTTTTCCGATCCGTTGATTCGTATCCATTCTATGAGCCCGCCCGCTCCGATGTGCCCGTCCAGGCGGGCGGGCTCCCGCGGCGGAGGGTATAAAATATTGACTCTATTGGACAACATGAGTATAGTAGTAGGAAGATGTTGCAACAGAATCGGGAAAAGCGATGACCGGGAGCAGTAGGCTTGTGAACCCTTCAGAGAGCGGGGCTGGTGCGCTGGGAGGCCCCGCAGGATGTAGCAGCCGAAGTCGCCCGCAAGCTGCATGCGGGTCACAACGCATGCCGGCAGGCCGGCCGTTATCCGAACGAGCGTCGTATTGGCGATCGAACGTCAATGCGAAACAAAGGTGGTACCACGGAAGCGTTCCTTTCGTCCTTTGCGGCGGAAGGTTTTTTTGTTTGGAGGAGGAAGCTGCGATGAGCGAACAACATCAGACCACGTCCGGAATGCCGACCACCTACAATCCGAAGGAAGTGGAGCCGAAATGGTCCAGGACCTGGGTGGAAGGCGGCTATTACAAGGCGGGCGAGAAGCCGGGCGCGCCCGTTTATTCCATCGTCATCCCGCCGCCGAACGTGACGGGCATGCTGCACATCGGACACGCGCTTGATTTCACCCTGCAGGACATTCTGATCCGCTTCAAGCGGATGCAGGGATACGACACGCTGTGGCTGCCCGGCACCGACCATGCGGGCATCGCGACGCAGACGCGGGTGGAGCAGACGCTGCGCGAGCAGGAGGGACTCACCCGCTACGACCTGGGAAGGGAAAAATTCCTGGAGCGGGTATGGCAGTGGAAGGAGCATTACGCCTCCACGATCCGCGAGCAGTGGGACAAGATGGGCTTTTCCCTGGACTATTCGCGCGAGCGGTTCACGATGGACGAGGGGCTGTCCCGCGCCGTCCGGGAAGTGTTCGTGCGCCTGTATCGGAAAGGCCTCATCTACCGGGGCAAATACATCATCAACTGGGACCCGGTGTTCCGCACGGCGCTGTCCGACATCGAGGTCGTCTACAAGGAGGTGCAGGGGCACCTGTACCACCTGAAATACCCGCTCAAGGACGGCAGCGGGCACATCGTCGTGGCGACCACCCGGCCGGAGACGATGCTCGGGGACACCGCCGTCGCCGTCCACCCCGATGACGAGCGGTACCGCCATCTCGTCGGGAAGACGATTGTCCTGCCGATCGTCGGCCGGGAAATCCCGATCATCGCCGACGAGTACGTGGAAAAAGAATTCGGCAGCGGCGCGGTGAAGATCACCCCGGCCCACGACCCGAACGACTTTGAAATCGGCTTGCGCCACAACCTGCCGCAGGTGCTCGTCATGGACGAAACCGGCCGCATGAACGAAAACGCCGGCAAATACCGGGGCATGGACCGGTTCGAATGCCGGAAGCAGATCGTGAAGGACCTGGAGGAGCTCGGCGCATTGGCCAAGATCGAGGAGCACGTCCACCAGGTCGGCCACAGCGAGCGCACCGGTGCGGTCGTGGAACCGTACCTGTCCACCCAGTGGTTCGTCCGGATGAAGCCGCTCGCCGACAAGGCGATCGAGCGGCAGAAGAGCGGGCGGGGCGTCCGGTTCGTGCCGGAGCGGTTCGAGAAGATTTACCTGCACTGGATCGAAAACGTGCGCGACTGGTGCATTTCCCGCCAGCTTTGGTGGGGGCACCGCATTCCCGCCTGGCACTGCGCCGATTGCGGGCATATCACCGTGAGCGTCGACGGGGTCGACCGCTGCGAGAAATGCTCGAGCCCCAACGTCCGGCAGGACGAGGATGTGCTGGACACCTGGTTCAGTTCCGCCCTGTGGCCGTTCTCGACGATGGGCTGGCCCGAGGACACGGAAGATTTCCGGCGTTTTTATCCGACGAGCGTCCTGGTGACCGGCTACGACATCATCTACTTCTGGGTCGCCCGGATGATCTTCTCCGGCCTTGAGTTCACCGACCGGATTCCGTTTCGGGACGTGCTCATCCACGGCCTCGTCCGGGACGCGGAGGGCCGGAAAATGTCCAAGTCGCTCGGCAACGGGGTCGACCCGCTGGACGTCATCGAGAAGTACGGCGCCGACGCCATGCGCTTCATGATTTCCACGAGCAGCACGCCGGGGCAGGACGTGCGCTTCCGCTGGGAGCGGGTGGAGCAGGCGCGCAACTTCGCCAACAAGATCTGGAACGCTTCGCGCTTCGTGATCATGAACCTCGACGGGTATGAGCCCGGGGCGTTCGACCCGGCCGCGCTCACCACCGCCGACCGCTGGATCCTGCACCGGCTGAACGGCGCGATCCGCGACGTCACGCGCCTTCTGGACCAGTACGATTTCGGGGAAACGGGCCGAGTCCTGTACGATTTCATCTGGGATGAGCTGTGCGACTGGTACATCGAATTTTCCAAGCTGTCGCTGTACGGCGGGGACCCGGCGGCGAAGCTGAACACGCAGCGGGTGCTCGTCCACGTGCTGGATCAGACCTTGAGGCTCATCCACCCGTTCATGCCGTTCATCACCGAAGAGATCTGGCAGCACCTGCCGACTGCGGACAAGGGGCCGTCGATTTCCCTGTCCGACTGGCCGCGCCCCGAGGACGCCCGTGACAACGAGGAAGCGGCCAGGGAGATGAAGCTGCTCATGGACGTCATCCGCGCCGTGCGCAACGTGCGGGCGGAGGTCAATGTCCCGCTCGGCCGGAAGGTGCAGCTGCTGATCCGGCCCTCGGACGGGGACGCGCTGGCGCTCCTTGAGCGCAGCCGCGGCTACCTGGAGCGCTTCTGCGGCACCTCGGAGCTCGTGCTGGATCCGGCCCTCGAGGCGCCCGAAAAGGCGATGACCGCGATCGTGACGGGGGCGGAGCTGTACTTGCCGCTCGCCGGGCTCATCGATCTCGGCCAGGAAATCGCGCGCCTCGAGAAGGAACTGGATACGCTGAACTTCGAGGTGGAGCGGATCGAAAAGAAACTGGCCAACCCGGGCTTCGTCGGCAAGGCGCCGGCGAAGGTGGTGGAGGAAGAAAAGGCGAAGCTCGCCGACTACCGGGAAAAGCGGGAGAAGGTCCTGCAGCGGATCGCGGAACTGAAAAACTGAAGCCGTCGAATCCCCCTGCGGCATGAGGCCGCAGGCACCCAGTTCTGGCAAAGGAGAACCGAGTAGAATGAGCAGCATGTTTCGGGATCGCGAGGAAGCCCTGCAGTGGATTCTCGGACTGAGGTCCTTCGGCATCCGTCCGGGGCTGGAGCGGACGCATTGGATGCTGAAAAAGCTGGACCATCCGCACCGGCGGCTCCGTTTCATCCATGTGGCCGGCACCAACGGGAAGGGCTCGACGTGCGCCTTCCTGTACGAGACGCTGCGGCGCTCCGGATACGGCGTCGGCATGTTCACGTCCCCCTACATCGACCGGTACGAAAACCGGATCCAGTGCGACGGTGAGCCGATTTCCGCGGAGTCGCTCGTCCGGCTCGCCAATCGGATCAAGCCGCTGGCGGACGAGCTTGCCCAAGGGGAGCTCGGTCCTCCCACCATGTTCGAGGTGACGGTCGTTCTCGCCATTTTATACTTCGCCACCGAGAAGTATCCGGACTATGTCGTATGGGAGACGGGGCTCGGCGGCCGGCTGGACTGCACCAACGTGGTGTACCCGGCCGTGTCGGTCATCACCAACGTCGGCTTGGACCATACGGACATTCTGGGCGATACGATCGAGCGGATCGCCGCGGAAAAGGCGGGGATCGTCAAGCCGGGCGTGCCCGTGGTGACGACCGCGGAGGATCCGGCCGCGATCGAGGTGATCCGGCAGGCCGCGTCGGCGAACAAATCGGCGATGTATCTGATGCACCGCGACTTTTTCATCGAACCCGCATCCGCGGAAGAAGGGGACCGGAAAAAGGGAAGAAAGGGCAGGCGCTCCGACGATCGAACCCAGGCGTTCGATTTTGTCGGACCGTTCCGGCGCATTCCGGACGTGCGCATTGAGCTGGCCGGAAGGCACCAGCAGAAGAACGCCGCGGCGGCGCTCATGACCCTCGAGGTGCTGCGCCAGTACTATGCGCTCATCCTGGATGACGAGAACCTGTACCCGGCGTTCCGGAAGACGAAATGGCCCGGGCGGTTCGAGTTTCTGCGGGAGAAACCGCCGCTCATCGCGGACGGGGCCCACAATCCGGACGGGGCGCGGGCCCTGGCCGAAGCGCTGCAGGAAGTGAAGCGCCGCCGGCTGAACTTCCTCATCGGCATGGTGAAAAGCAAGAATCATCGCGCCTATCTGGAACATATACTACCGATAGCGGATCATGTCATATTCACGGAACCGGACGACGCGAGAAAGCTCCCCGCCGGGGATCTTGCCCAAGCGGCCGTTCCTCTTCTCGAATCTCTCTCCCGCCCGGTGGAATGGGAGGTGGAGCCGGACTGGAAGAAGGCGCTCGAACGGCTTCTGAAACTGACCGGCCGACAGGACGCCGCCGTGGTGACCGGCACTCTGTATCTCGTGTCGGATGTGCGTTCCCGGGTTCTTCATCAGTCAGAATCGGATAAAGGTTGGTGAACCTCCTTGAACACGCCGCAGCACGTGCATTTCATCGGGATCGGGGGGTACGGGATGAGCGCCATCGCCCGGGTGCTCCTGGAAATGGGCTACCGGGTGACCGGATCGGATGTGGCGCGGCAGGAACTGACCGACAAGCTGGTGGCCAAGGGCGCCAAGGTGTACATCGGGCATGACCGCAAGCATGTCGCCGGCGCCGACCTAGTTGTCTACTCCACCGCCCTGCCGAGGGACAACGTGGAGATGAAGGCCGCCGAGGAACTGAACATTCCCGTCATCCACCGGGCGCAGATGCTCGCCCGTCTGATGAACGAGAAGAAGGGTGTTGCGGTTGCGGGGGCGCACGGAAAGACGACGACCTCGTCGATGATCGCCCTCGCCATGGAGCAGAGCGGACTGGATCCGACCTACATCATCGGCGGAGAGCTGATGAACATCGGGAGCAACGCGAAGGCGGGCAGGGGAGACTACGTGGTGGCCGAGGCGGACGAAAGCGACGGGTCGTTTCTGCAGTACAGACCGTACATGGCCGTGGTCACGAACATCGAAGCCGACCATCTCGAAAATTACGGAGGCGATTTCGGGCAGCTGAAGGCGGCGTACGCGAAGTTTCTCGACCAGCTCAAGGAGGGAGGAAAAGCGGTCGTCTGCATCGACGACCCGCACGTGCGGGAACTGCTCCCCCGGCTCGGGGCGGAAACCGTCACCTACGGCATCCGGTCGGCCGACGCCGACTTCCGCGCGGAGCGGATCGAGCTTGGCGACCGGCGGGTCCGCTTTGACGTGGTGGCGTGCGGAAAGACGCTGGGAACCATGTCTCTCGGCATTCCCGGGGCCCACAATGCGCTGAACGCCCTGGCTGCGCTCATCGTCTGCATGGAAGCGGGCCTCCGCTTCGAGCAGGTCCGGGACGCGATCTCGCAGTTCAAGGGAGCCAAGCGGAGATTCCAGGTGCTGGCCGAAACCGGCGGCATCCTCGTCATCGACGACTATGCCCATCATCCGACGGAAATCCGGGCGACGATCACCGCGGCCCGGTCGACGGGCAAAAACATCATCGCCGTCTTTCAGCCGCAGCGGTATACCCGCACGTTTTTCCTGCTGGACCAGTTCAGCCACGCCTTTGTCGAAGCCCACGAAGTCATCATCACCGACATTTACTCGCCGGCCGGCGAAGAGCGGATCGAAGGCGTCAGCGCCCAGAAGCTGGCGGACATGATCCGGAAGAACAGCAATCCGAACGTCAAGTACATTTCCAGCAAGGACGACGTGCTGGAGTACCTGAAGCAGACCGTGTCGGCCAACGATCTCGTGCTGACGATGGGCGCGGGCGACATCTGGAAAACGGCCCACGCCTTTGCGCTTTATCTGCAGGAGAGCATGCGACCGACGTCCTAGCCAATCGGTGAAATAATTCACAAAATGTGACAGATTTGGACAATTAATCCTTTTTTTCTCATTGAATCTTTTCTCGCTCCTTTTATAATGATTCTTGTTTGACACTATATCAATCAAGAGAATAGGAGCGAGATAAGGTCATGTCGAAGAAATGGCGGAAGTTGTTCGTCGCATTCATTCTCCTGTTTGGTATGTGGAACGGAGCCGTCGCGGCCGCGAGCGTTCCCGACGGTCTGCGGGATGCGAAGCATTTGCCGTACGGCTATATCGGCAGCCTGAAGGACGGTTACGCGTATTTCTGCAACTACGGCAGGGATGGAGACGGTCTGTGCGGATTCATCGACTCGGAAGGGAACATAGCTGTTCCGGCAAAGTATGACGGCATCGATTCCTTTGCGGAAGGCCTGGCCCCGGTCTCCATCGATGAAAAATGGGGATTCGTCGACGCGAAGGGCCATGAAGTCATTCCCCCGGCCTACGACAACGTGTCCCAATTCAGCGAGGGCCTGGCCGCGGTGGAGCGGGACGGCGCATGGGGATATATTGACAAAACCGGCAAGGTGGTCATTCCGTTCACCTACGAGTAAGCGGACGATTTCCATGAGGGTCTGGCTGTGGTGCAGGTGGACGATCAATACGGATATATCGACACAACCGGAAACATGGTGATCGAGCCGCGGTTTGACGATGCCTATTCGTTCTCGGGCGGCCTCGCGCCGGTCATGCAGGGCGGCTATTGGGGGTTCATCGACAAATCCGGGAACGTCGTGGTGCCGTTCCAATATGACTGGGCCTACGAGCTGAAGGACGGAATGGCGCTTGTGGAGAAGGACGGGCTGTACGGCTATGTCAACGCGGAAGGCAAGGAAGCGATTCCCCCGCAATTTGAAGACGCCGACGACTTCAGCGAAGGTCTGGCTTCCGTCCTGATCGGAGATTTGTATGGATACATCGACAAGGCCGGTAACGTCGTGATCGAACCGAAGTACCTGATCGCGGACCTGTTCTCCGAGGGACTCGCGGTTGTGTATGCGGACTTCGATCAAGGGGGATATATCGACACCGCCGGCAAAGCGGTTACCGGGTTCGGCAATTATTATCTGAGCGCCTTCAACGGCGGCAAGGCGATCGTGATGGACGCCGACACCAACACCTATTCCCTCGTTTCCCATCCGCTGAAAACGTCCGGCGCGGAGGAGACGGCGCCCGGTGCGGATCCGGCTCCGGCTGTCCCGGAGAAGGCGGAAGCGAAGCCGACCGGCAGCACGATCCTGGTCAACGGCAAGCAAATCTCCTTTGAAGCGTACAACATCGCGGGCAACAACTACTTCAAGCTGCGCGATCTCGCCAGCGCCCTGAACGGAACCGGCAAGCAGTTCGAAGTCGCCTGGGATGCGGGCGCCAATGCGGTCCGCATCACCTCCGGACAGCCCTACACGCCCGTTGGCGGTGAACTGGCCGCATCCGGCGCAACCGGCGTGAAAACGGCGCAAAGAACGTCCTCCGGCATTTATCTCGACGGCGCGGCCGTGCAGTGGACCGCTTACAACATCGGCGGCAACAACTACTTCAAGCTGCGCGATATCGGCAGGGCGCTCGATTTCTACGTCGGCTGGGATGCCGCGGCCAACACGGTCATCATTGATACGACGAAGGGCTACAGCGAGTAATTCTCGCGGAAAAAGGCCCCGATCCTGGCGGAAACGCATCAGGTTCGGGGCCGATGTTTTTTTGTTTCAATATGCCGCGAGCGCTGCCCGGAGACCTCTCTCAAGCACCAGATACTGGGTGATTCCCGCCTGGGCCTGCCAGAGAAGCGGCTCGGCGGGGTTTTTCCGGAAGGCGTCCAGCGCGGCGATGGCCGTGTTCATCGCGTTGTCCATGCGGGAGACGATGCGCTTTTCCTCCTCCTTCAATGCGGCCGCAAACGGGGCGGAGGCGTCCGTCCAATCCCGGTGCAGGCGGATCAGTTCCTCGAACGCCTCATTCTCCGGCGGCGCCAGGCGCGATTTTTCCAACCGGTCGACGGTCAGGCGGCTCACCGCCTTGGCGAGCTCCATCCCCCTTAGCAAATAGGCGGCCGACGCAACCCGATTTTCCCCGGTCCGGGGAAGCGGCATCTCCGGCAGGGTGTATTCCTTCATGTACGTCTCCAGGTTTTCCCGGTCCAGGCGGTGCTTGAGGACGATCGCCTCGTCGCGGTTGACGGCGGCCCCGATGTACAGATGATACCTGCCGTCCAGCTCGCCGACGCCGATCAACCCAAGTTCCTTCAGCTGATCCTGCGTCTTGCGGGCCGCCTCTTCGGAGGAAAAGACGCCGTGCTGGAGCAGGACGAACGTTTCCGCCCGCACCCGGTCGGCGGTCTGCGCCTCGCCTGGCTTCCGGGCTCCGGCTCCATCTGACCCGCCGAGCCCGTCGGACCCGCCGAGCCCGTCGGACCTGCCGCGAAGGTCGGACCTGCCGGGAAGATCGGATGTGCCTCCGGATTCGCCGGGCCGTTCGGTTCCGCCGAGATCTTCCTGTTCGCCGCGCTCATGGAGGCCGATCAGCTCGTCCGTCAATTCCTGCGAAATCGGCTGGGAGAGAACGGGAAATCCGGCGAAGGGCGGCGGGGTCGCATCCGCCGCGTTCCGGTTTTCTTCGGAGGAAAACAGGGACAGGACGAACCATCCGAACAGCGTGCCGGTGACGACCACTCCCGCGAGGGAGACGGCGATCCTGCCGAGGGCGGTGAGCGGGGGACGTTTCCGCTGCGGGCCGCGGGACGCCGGGCGGTCCTCCTCGATGACCGGCACGAAATGGCCCGTCTCGTAGTAGCCGGTTTCCGGGTTGTACTCCGGCTCCAGCACGGGGGGCTTGGCCCCGGACGGATGGGAATGGCGGATGAGCTCCTCCAGGCGCCGCACTTCCGTGTCAAAGGCGGAACCCCAGGCCGAATAGTCGGTGTTGAAGGGCTGGAAGGCGGAGGCGTCCCGGCGCAGGATTTCCCGGCGGTACCGCTCGTCGGGGGAATCCGGGTCTGCGCGGTCCGGCTCCGGAGGTCCGGACAAGATCGGCTGTCCATGTCCGGAAGACGCCGGTGGAACGGAGGCCGGATCGGGATGAGCGGCGGCCGGATCGGGGGATGGCCGGTCCGATCGGATATCGCCGTCCTGTTCGGCCGGATGGTCCGGATCCGGCAGCCTGCGGGTAGGATCGGGCGGGGGGAAGCGGAACGTCATGCGGGCTTTGTTCATGGTTTCCCTCTCCTTGTCCAAACCTGCGTGTAACATGCATGCCTGCGCGGGCTCGCAGCTTGGGCATGCTTGTACCTGGCATGCTTGTACCCATTGTATGAGGGTCCACCATGAAATATGCCGCCGGGAACGAACGATGTTGTCAGGAGGAGTTCGCGGCCCGATCCGAACCTTCCGGCTCGTGTGCCAGCGTTGACGCCGCGGCGACGAACCGGTCGAACAGCACCGCCGCCTCCGCCCGCGTGATCTGCCGTTCGGGCGCAAACAGCTTCGGCGCGGTCCCGACGATCAGACCGGCCGTTTTCAGGCGCAGGACGGAAGAAGCGTACCAGCTGTCCTGCGGCACATCGGCAAAGGGCCAGGCGTCTTCGCCCGGGTCGGCACCGTCCTGCGGCGTTCCCGCGCCCCACACCCGGTCAAACAGCGCGGACACCTCCGCCCGGGTGATGGGCGCCTCCGGGCGGATCGTGCCGTCCGGATAGCCCCGCAACAACCCGCTGTCCGCGGCCCGGACGAGGATGTCAAAGGCCCAATGGTCTTCGCTCAGATCGCTGAACGAAATGCCGGACGAGCGATCGGCGCCTTCTTCGGACGCCGGATCCCCGTTTTCCGGCAATCCTTCTTCGGGCGCGGTTTCGCGATAGGGGCCGCTCGCGCCGCCATTTTCCGCATGCTGGTCGGAGCCGCTTACGGGTTCACGGCCAGGATTTTCGGCGGGTTCCCGGAGCGGACCGTCGGCAGGTTCCCGGGTTGAACCTTCGGCGGGCTCTTGGAAGGGGCTGTCCGCGAGCACCCGATCGGGTTCGGCCGACGTCTCCTGTTCAGGTATGTACGGCGCGTCCCGTCCGCTGCCCCCAGCCAGGTCTCCGCCCGACGCAAAGCGGAACAGCCGGTCGGCCATGGCCAGAAACTCCGCGCGGCTCAAGGGCCGGTCCGGATCGAACCGGCTGCGGTAACCCTGCACGATCCCGGATTCCTTCATGCGCCGGATCGCCTCTTCGGCCCAATGCCCGGCAATATCCATGAAACCGCCGACCGGCAGAAAGCGGGCGATGCCGTTCGCAATCCCCAGGGCGACCGCCTCCCGGAACGAAGGATTCTGAAGCAGGGCCGCATCCTGCGGGTTGCTCAGGAACGCGGTTTCCACCAGCACGCTCGGCATCGTGCCCAGGCGGACCACATACACGGAGCTCGGGACGATGCCGCGGTTGTCCGTTCCCGCGTTTCCCAGGACTTCCTCCAGCAACACCTGTGCAAGCTGCCGATTGAGCGGGGTGAGAGCGGCCATCTGCGGACTGGCCGGATACCGGCTTTGCGGGTAGCGGCTGTCGTAATACAGCACCATCGTTCCCCGGACCGAGCGGGACCGGTTGGCGTTCGCGTGGATCGAAACGAACAGGTCGGCCATGTTTTGCTCCTTGAAGTAGACCCGCTCCTGCAGATCCATCTCCCGGTCATCCTCCCGCGTCAGCAGCACCTCGTATCCCCGTTCTTCAAGCAGGTCCCGGACCCGCAGGGCAATGTCCAGGTTGACCGATTTTTCCTGGAGCCCGTTGACGCCGATCGCCCCCGGATCCCTTCCGCCGTGGCCCGGGTCGATGACGATGCGGGCGGCCATTCCGGCCTGGGCGGCCAGCCCGAACGCCATCAGCAGGACCGATGCGAATGCAAACGCTTTCCTCATCCGGTTTCTCATGCTGCGTTTTTCCTCCCCATGCTCGACGGTTCTCCTGCGGGTGCTAACCTTAGTACGGCTCCCCGTCGCGAAAAGTTGCGGCCCGGCCGGTCCGGAAAAGGCTGGAAACGGAACGGGGCCGGGACGGAGCCGGAGCCGCCGGCGCGCGGGGGGCGTCCGAAGGGCAGACCGGGCGCGGGAACCATCAGAGCGCGGAGGGCGTCCGAAGGGCGGACCGGGCGCGGGAACCATCCGTTTGCCTGAGGGCCCATCCCTGCTATAATGAGGAGGAATATGCCAGTTTTTGACGAAAAGGCGGATCGGTCGAATGAAGAAGAAAAACACGCTGATGCTCCTTTTGTTCCTGCTCATCGGCTGGGTGGCGGGCACGATCATCGGCAAGCTGCTCGAGCCGGTGCAGGCCCTCCATTTTTTGACCCAGCCGGTCTATTTGACCTGGGAGCCGAAAGCCGACCTGGACATTCTCAAATACGACATTTCCCTGCAGGTAAAACTGAATTTGATCGGCATCATCGGGCTCGTTTGCGCTTTCTGGATCTACCGAAAACTGTAGGGAGGATGAACGAACCATGGCCGAACGGCGCAGAGACATTGCGGCTCCATCGGGCACATCCGGCGCATCCGGCATTCCGCACGAATCTGCCGGGACCCCGCCCACAACATCCACGCCGATCCTTGTCCTCGCTTCCGCCTCCCCTAGGCGGCAGGAACTGATCCGGACCCTCGGACTCGGGGTGCTCGTCCGTCCGGCCCATGTGGACGAAACGGCGGACGGCTCGCCGGCGGAACTGGTCGAAACCCTCTCGCTACGCAAGGCGCTGGCCGCCGCTCGCCAGTTCGTTGATGGAGACAGCCGTCCTCTGGTGATCGGATCGGATACGATTGTCGTGCTGGACGGCGAGGTGCTCGGCAAGCCGTCGGGACCGGAGGACGCCGTCCGGATGCTCGCCCGCATGCAGGGCAAAACCCACGAGGTGTACACCGGGCTCGCCTGCCTGGACGCGATCCGTTTGGCCGAAGGCGGAACCGGGCTTGCGGAAGGGCTCGAGGCCCTGGCGCATCCGGCGGGCAGGTCCGCGCCGTCCGCGCCGCTTCCGCCCGCGGCGGAGGAGCGATTGGGAGAGATCGGCCGGTTCCGGATGTGGGAACGGCCGAGGGCGGCCGTCGGCCATACGGTCAGCCGGGTGACGTTCCGGCCGATGAGCCGCGCGGAAATCGAGGCGTACGTGCGCACCGGGGAGCCGCTGGACAAGGCCGGGGCCTACGGCGTCCAGGGGATCGGGGCCGTGTTCATCGAAAAAATCGAGGGGGACTTTTTCAGCGTGATGGGGTTGCCCCTGAACCTGCTGTACCGCGTGCTGGCGGCGTTCGGGGTAAGTCCGTTTGAGGGATCCTGATGGTTCAGGGATCCGGAGGGGAGGCTGCCCGGATCCTGAACGGAAGCCGCCCGGATCCTGTACGGAGGGATCATGGATTTTGAACGGAAAGAGTGGAAAAACTTTCTGCCAGGGCTGTCGATGCGGTTCGACTCGATTCACGGCACCCGAATACTGTATAATAAAAACCGTAATGGTAAATCCCACGGATTGCCATTGTCGATTTCGTTCCAGTGCCGATCTTTTCTGAAATGGGGGAGGGTCTTTGAGCGCACTGCACAAATTGACCCTGCGCGACGTCCCCAAGGAGGAAAGACCGAGAGAGCGCATGCTGCGATACGGGGCGAAAGCGCTGAGCAATGCCGAACTGCTGGCCATCCTGCTCAGGACCGGCACGGTTTCGGAGACGGCCGTGTCCCTGGCCCAGCGCCTGCTCAGGGAGTGCGGCTCCCTGAGGGGGCTCGCGGAGATGAGTCCGGACCAGTTTGTCCGGATCAAGGGAATCGGGGAGGCCAAGGCGCTGCAAATTTTGGCCGGCATTGAACTCGGAAGGCGCATCTCCCGCGCCGCCGCGGAGGAGAAAGCCTCCATCCGTTCTCCCCGGGATGCGGCGGCCTACCTGATGGAAGATTTGCGCTATCTCAAGAAGGAGCATTTTGTCTGCCTGTTTCTCAACACGAAACATCAGGTCATCGGCGAGGAAACCCTCTCCGTCGGCAGCCTGAACGCCTCGATCGTGCACCCGCGGGAGGTGTTCCTCGCGGCGATCCGGAGAAGCAGCGCCGCGATCATCTGCGCCCACAACCATCCGAGCGGCGATCCGACCCCGAGCGGGGAGGACATCGAGATCACCCGGAGGCTCAAGGAAGCGGGGCAGATCATCGGGATCGAGGTGCTGGACCATCTCATCATCGGAGACGGAAACTTTGTCAGCCTGAAAGAGAGAGGCCTGATGTGAGGCGGATCCGGCCCGGAGAGGCCGGAGGGCTCCGCCTCCTGACGGTCCAGCACATGAAGGGAGATCACGGATATGTTTGGGACCAAGGAACTCGGCATCGACCTGGGAACGGCAAACACGCTGGTTTACGTGAGGGGCAAGGGCATCGTCGTGCGTGAGCCTTCGGTCGTTGCCGTTTGCACCGACACGAAGACGATCGAGGCGGTGGGCGAGCAGGCGAAGCGCATGATCGGCCGCACGCCGGGCAACATCGTCGCCGTCCGGCCGATGAAGGACGGAGTCATCGCCGACTTCGAAACGACCGCCACGATGCTGAAATATTTCATCCGCCAGGCGTTGAAGCAGCGCTCCATTTTTTCGCGCAGCCCCAACGTGATGGTGTGCATTCCGTCCGGCATCACGGCGGTGGAAAAGCGGGCGGTGGAGGACGCCACCCGGCAGGCGGGGGCGAGGGAGGCGTACACGATCGAGGAGCCGTTCGCCGCGGCGATCGGCGCCGATCTGCCCGTCTGGGAGCCGACCGGAAGCATGGTCGTGGACATCGGCGGCGGCACGACGGAGGTGGCGGTCATCTCCCTCGGCGGCATCGTCACGAGCCGTTCCATCCGGGTGGCCGGCGATGAGATGGACGACGCGATCATCCAGTACGTGAAGAAAACCTTCAACCTGATGATCGGCGAGCGCACGGCCGAACAGATGAAGATGGACATCGGCACCGCCCTGCCGCTCGGCAAGACGGAAACGATGGAAGTGCGCGGAAGGGACCTGCTGTCCGGTCTGCCAAAGACGATCACCATTTCCTCGGAGCAGGTGATGGAGGCGCTCGCCGACACCCTGAACAGCATCGTCGACGCGGTGAAGGTGACGCTGGAAAGGTGTCCGCCCGAACTCGCCGCCGACATCATGGACCGCGGCATCGTGCTCACGGGCGGAGGCGCGCTCCTTCGGAACCTGGACAAGCTGCTGGCCCGGGAAACGGGCATGCCCGTCATCATCGCGGAACACCCCCTCGATTGCGTGGCGATCGGGACGGGACGGGCGCTGGAAAACATCCATCTCTTCAAGTCCAAATCCGGTCCGGCCATCCGTTCGCGCAGGTAATCGCACCGGCGGATCGCCCGGGTGACCGCGCCGGCACGCTGCCGGCGCGGGCCCGCGCGAGCGCCCTTGACCCGGGCAACAACCCCGCATCGCAGGCGGCATGTGGAATCGGCCCGTTTCCGCCGCCCGGCCGTTTCAAGGGCGAACCGGACGGGACGGGCTGGATTGGGGTGTTTCTTCATTGCTGAAGCTGTTTGGGAACAAGCGTCTGCTCATTTTGCTTGCCGCACTGATCTTCTTCGTCGCGGTGATGGGCATTACGAAGGGAAACCGGGAAAACATCACGTGGCCGGAGAAGTTTGTGACCGATTCGATCTCGTGGATGCAGGGCCTCCTGTACCGGCCCGCGGCGTGGGTGGCGGGCTTCGTGGACGACATCCGCCGGCTGCGCCGCCTGTACGAGGAAAACAAGACGCTGAAGCGGACCATCGTCTTTTACGAGCGGGACATGGCCCGCCTCAACTATCTTGAAGAGGAAAACCGGCGTCTGAAGGAAGCGCTCGGATTTACGGAACGGCAGAAATCCCGCGACCGTTACATCTACCGGATCGCGCGGGTCGTTTCCCGCAGCACGGACGCGCTGAACAACACGATCCGCATCGACCTCGGGTCCGAGGACGGGGTGCGGGAAAACATGGCGGTGGTCACCGCGCAGGGCCTGGTGGGCCGCGTCGTGCGCGTGTCCCCCTTTTATGCGACGGTGGAGCTCCTCACCAACCTGGACATCGACGAGGACAGCTCGAAGGCGATCGCCGCCACCGTGGAAGGAAACGAAAGCTCCTTCGGCATCATCCAGTCCTATGACCGCGAAAGCGGCCTGTTCCTGATGACCAAGATCAGGCTGGAGGATCCGATCTCCGAAGGCGACAAGGTGGTCACCTCGGGGCTCGGAGGCGTGTTTCCTCCCGGCCTCGTCATCGGCACCGTCGTGACCCGCGGGGCGGGGATGCTCGGCACGATCACGCATACGGCCCTCGTCCGGCCGGCGGCGGATTTCGATCCGCTCAGCCTCCGGGAAGTTTTTGTCGTGGAAGTGCCGGAACCATGAACATCCAGTGGCGGGCATTGGGACTCTGGTTCGGTTTGTTTGCGGCCTTTCTCGCGGAGGGGACGCTTCCCTTCTGGTTTTTTCCCGCCGAATGGTCGTGGCGCCTTTCTCCGCATTTCGTGCTCATCGGGGTCCTGTTCGCCGGCGTGCTCATCGGCCGGCATCAGGCGCTCGCCCTGGGGCTTGCCTTCGGATTTCTGCAGGACGTGCACTACTACGGCCACATGCTCGGGGTTCACACCTTCGTCATGGGATTGTGCGGGTATTTGAGCGGGCTCGCGCTGCAGCGGAAGTTCGTCACCCTGTTCTATCTGGTCGGCGTTGCGGCGCTCGGGTCGCTCGTGTATGATTCCCTGGTCTTTTTGTGCTATTGGCTGTTCCGCGTCGTGGAAGAACCGTTCCTTTGGGCCCTCGCCCACCACATCGCGCCGAGCGCGCTCCTGAACGCGTTTTTTGCCGTGCTTTTGTATGTGCCGGTGCGCCAGTACATGGAATCGATGCTGCCGAAAAAGCGGGAAGAGGAGCCGACATAGGGACAGGTCCGTGCAGGATTTGCGGCAGGAGAAACCGAAGTGTATAGACGGACAAGGTGGTTGAACGCGGATGGCGTTGAAAAAACAACCCGTGACGATCAAGGGCGTGAAGGACGGGCTCATCTTCCTGCTGGACGACCAGGTCGAATTCGGGGCGCTGATCGAAGATCTTCGCCACAAGCTGGAGCACACCCACCAGCAGATCCTGACCGGTCCGCTGGTTCACGTGTTCGTGAAGCTGGGCGGGCGCAGAATCACCCCCGAGCAGGAGGAGAGGATCCGGCAGATGATCCGGAAAAGCGGCAACCTGATCGTGCGCAGCATCGAGACCGACGATCCCCCGCCGCCTCCCGCCCTGCCCATGCACGTCATCCGGGGGCTGGTCCGCTCGGGACAGACGCTGGAGGTGGACGGGGACCTGCTGTATCTCGGGGACGTCAACCCGGGCGGAATCGTCCGGGCCACCGGCAGCATCTACATCCTGGGGTCGCTCAGGGGTATCGCCCATGCCGGCACGGCCGGGGATGAGGAGGCGATCATCGCCGCGTCGCTGATGCATCCGATGCAGCTGCGCATCGCCGGGGTCATCAGCCGACCCCCGGACGAGTGGCCGGATACCGAAGACCCCTATATGGAGTTTGCCTACCTGCGCGACGGGATCATGGAGATCGACAAGCTGACGCAGCTTGCCCGGATCCGGCCGGAAGCGAACGCCCTCGTCCGGCAGCAGGCGGCGGGGACGTTGGAACAGGGGCGCCCGGCGTCCGGGGAGAACGGGACGGAGCCGGAACCGCGGGCGGCGGCGGCCGGCGGAGACGAGGAAGCGGCGGCAGGAAAAGGAGAGTGAAACCTGTGGGAGAGGCGATCGTGATCACTTCCGGCAAGGGCGGTGTTGGCAAGACGACCACCTCGGCGAACATCGGCACGGCCCTGGCGCTTTTGGGGAAAAAGGTGTGCCTGGTCGACACGGATATCGGCCTGCGCAATCTCGACGTGGTGATGGGTCTCGAAAACCGGATCGTCTGCGTTGTGGGGGACGGGGCGGAGGGGCGCGGCCAATTGAACCAGGCGCTCATCAAGGACAAGCGGTTTGACGAGCTGTATCTGCTCGCCGCGGCGCAGACGAAGGACAAGCACGCGGTGGAGCCGGAGCAGGTGCGCGAAATCGTGCAGGCGCTGAAAAAGGATTTCGATTATGTGATCATCGACTGCCCCGCCGGGATCGAGCAGGGGTTCCGGAACGCGATCGCGGGGGCGGACCGGGCCATCGTCGTGACGACGCCGGAGCATGCGGCCGTCCGCGACGCGGACCGGATCATCGGGCTTCTCGAGGGAAGCGGGCTCAAAAGCCCGAAGCTGATCATCAACCGCATCCGCCCGAATATGGTGAAGCAGGGCGACATGCTGGATGTGGACGATGTCCTGAACGTGCTCGCCATCGACCTTCTGGGCCTCGTGCCGGACGATGAGCAGGTGATCAAGGCGGCCAACAGCGGGGAGCCGACCGTGGTCAACCCGAACTCGAGGGCTTCCCTCGCATACCGCAACATCGCCCGGCGCATCCTTGGGGATACGGTTCCTCTCATGAAGCTGGAGGAGAAGAAAGGAGTCCTGACGAAGGTCAGAAAATTGTTCGGATTGGGATGATGCCTTCATGCTGCAGGGCTTCGTGAGGAAATTCGGACGGATCGACTGGTCGATCGTCTTCATTCTCGCGCTGTTCATGTGCATCAGCACGATGCTCGTGTACAGCGCGATCCATTCGCAGGGGCCCCAGTACGCGGGTTACGAGAGGCGCAACCTGATCCTATACGCCCTCGGATTCGCCGCCCTGTTTGCTTCCGCGCTGGTGAACTACCGGGTGCTCATCCGGTTCGCCCCCTGGCTGTACGTTCTCGGGGTCGCCTCCCTGGCCCTCGTGCTCCGGTTCGGGTCGACCTACAACGGCGCGGCGGGCTGGTTTACCCTCCCGGGAGGAGTGTTCAACATCCAGCCCGCCGAACTGATGAAGCTTCTGCTCATCCTGATGATCGCCCATTGGCTGTCGCGCCGGGACGGGGAGCCGCTCCGCCTGTTCCGGGATATCGCGCCGCTCGGCCTGTTCGTGCTGGCGCCGTTCGTCCTGGTCATGCTCCAGCCGGATCTCGGCAACGCCATCATTTATCTGGTCATTCTCGCCGGCATGCTGTGGATCGGCAGCATCCGGTATCTGCACGCCCTCATCGGGGTCACCCTCGCCGTTTCCTTCCTGGCCGGGATGTATGTCTTTTACCAGACCAACCATGACGAAATCGTGGAGTTTCTGCGGGAGCGGGACAAGGGGCACTGGGCGGTGCGCATCGACACGTACCTGAACCCGGACCAGGTGTCCGCCGACGCGAGCCACCAGATTCGCCACTCCCGGATCGCCATCGGTTCCGGGGGGCTGCGCGGGGAAGGCTACCTCGCGGGGGAGTACGTCCACAACGGATTCATTCCCTATCCCTACTCGGATTCGATCTTCATCGTGCTCGCGGAGGAGTTCGGATTCATGGGCTCCTCGCTTCTTCTGCTGTTCTACTTCCTGCTCATCTACCGGATGATCTGGTGCGCGATCCAGTGCGACCGGCTGGGCGGGTCCTACCTGATCGTCGGCATCGTGTCGATGTTCGTATTCCAGATTTTCGAGAACATTGGCATGTTTCTCGGCATCATGCCGCTGACGGGCATCCCCCTGCCCTTCATCAGCTACGGCGGCTCCTCCCTGCTCATCAACATGATCTGCGTCGGCCTCGTGCTGAGCACGCGGGTTTACCGGGAGAAGCCGGCGCAATATTAGCCCCCGAATTTCGAATTGGCGAAATGTTGTGCGCAATTTGTCACAACCTGCTTCACCGGGTCGAAAAGGGATTCCGCATTTCTTGCAGAATATACTGATTCATGGATCTGACAACGGACCGGTTCCGGCGGGGTTGGCCAGCCGGACCCTGGGGGTCCTTCCGGTAGAGGTGAAACGATGAAGTACCGATTCAGCATCATGAAAAAAATCGTCTTCGGCATCACCGCCGTGTCGGTGGTGACGTACGGGACAAGCGTGTTTTTCCTGCTGGTGGTGAAAGATTTCTTTCCCGGGGTTTCCGACACCGCTTTCCTGATCATCACGATGCTGTTGGGCGTGTTCTGGACGGGGGTTCTCGGAATGCTCGCGGCCCGCACGTTCATCGTTCCGCTCAAGCATCTGACGGAAACCGCCAACCGGGTCGCCGGCGGCGAGCTGGATCTCAAGGTGAACCATCCGCGCTCGGACGACGAACTGAGGGCGCTCAGCATTTCCTTCGACCAGATGCTGAGGCGGCTCAGGGAGATCGTGGAGAGCATTCAGGAAAACTACAAGGTCACCGACCTGCACGTGGATGAGCTGAGAAACGCGATCAGCCAGGCGCGGCAGCACATCGAGACGATCACGGAACGCGTCGAGCAGATTTCCAACGGAGCGGTGCTCCAGTCCAATTCCGCCGAATCGATGTTCGAGTCGCTTGAACAGGTGTCCCGGGCTGCCGGCGAGATCAACGCCAGGGCCGGTTCGGCACGCGAGCTCACCCGGGAGATGGACAGGACGATCGAAGAAAGCGGGGAAGTCATCCGGTCGCTCGTCAGCGGCATGCAGAAGCTGGCGGAACTGAACCGCGAGTCGATGGAAGTGGTGCGCCGTCTGGAGGAGTACGCGGTGCACATCGGGGATATCTCCAACGTCGTGGGCGAGCTCGCGGACCAGACCCATCTGCTCGCGCTGAACGCTTCCATCGAGGCGGCCAAGGCGGGCGAAGAGGGCAGAGGATTTGCGGTCGTGGCGGACTCGGTCAAGAA
>Ga0181858_1000428_pt1 | contig 20043 bp, 15 predicted proteins | sample NewIslPassag4_SG_FD_130749 | JGI IMG/M metagenome (GOLD analysis project Ga0181858, IMG submission 130749) | Feedstock adapted compost microbial communities from Newby Island compost facility, Milpitas, CA, USA - Passage 4_SG | ecosystem: Engineered > Solid waste > Feedstock > Composting ...
GCGACGGCGTCAATGACGCTCCCGCGCTGGCCGCCGCGACGGTGGGCATTGCCATGGGCGGCGCGGGGACGGATGCGGCCATTGAAACGGCGGATGTGGTGCTCATGGCGGATGATCTGGACATGCTGCCGTTTGCCGTCAGGCTCAGCCGCAAGGCTCTGCGCATCCTCAAGCAGAATTTCATGCTGGCGCTGGCCCTCAAACTGGCGGCCTTGTTCCTGGTGGTGCCGGGATGGCTGACGATGTGGCTCGCCATTGTCTCCGACATGGGCGCAACGCTGATCGTAACCCTCAACGGAATGCGGCTCATGAAGGAAAAAGCTTAAGAAATAAGACCCAATCCCGATCCGAATAGCCCGAAAGAGTCATTTACCGCGTAAAGCCGTTTGTAAGAAAATCGAGGGGAGAGGAGAGGGAAAGGGGAATTCGTTTGTGAAAAAAATCATCGTTTTCGCTGCAGTCGCCATCTCGGCAATGTTGTTTTCCGGCACGGCCTTCGCGCACACCAAGCTGACCGCATCGTCGCCTGCGGAAAATGCGGCGGCCGAAAGCCCCGTGACGGAAATCGTCCTCGATTTTAACACCGATATCGAACCGGTGAGCCGCATCACCGTCACCAATGAACGCGGGGAAGAGGTGCCCCTTGAGGACATTCAGGTATCCGGAGCCAGGCTGACCGGCAAGCTGGCGGACCCGCTTCCCAACGGTGCCTATACGGTATCCTGGAAAATCATCGGCGCCGACGGGCATGCGGTGAACGGCAGTTACTCTTTTGCGGTGAATGCGCCGGCAGCGTCCGGGACGCCAAGCGCCGCGCCGGCGGAAAATGCGGCCCACGCCGGGCATCACGGTCATGCTTCCCATGCGCCATCCGCCTCGGCTGAGACTCCGGCTGACGATGCCGAACAGTCCGTCTCCGCAACAGGACAGGAAGCGGCCCTGGCCGCCGCAGCCGCACCGAATGCGCAAGCCGAAAGCGAAGCGCAGGCCGGCAGCGATGCGCAAGAAAGCGCCGCGGAGAATGGGGGCGGCGCGGGAGCTTACTGGCTCATTGCGGCGGCGGTAATCGTTGTTGCGGCTGCTGTGGTTTTCTTGCGCATGAGAAAGAAGCGTGCGTAGTTCATAATAAAAGAACGAGGATTTAAGCCATTTGCGCTGCTTTTCGTGGTGAGAAGCGATGAATATCATCGATCCGCGGGACCGTTGGAACCCGGCCCGCGTCAGGATCCCTTTCCGGCAAGGCGCCGTCGGCATCGAAACGGTGGAGCGGCGCATCGTCCGGCTTGTATACCAGTATTCAGACGGCGCGGAAGATGCCGCCGTGGATTGGTCATCGACGATGGCCATTGTGAAGTGCCATGCTCCCGCCCCCGAATTAAGCTGGTCGGAAACCGGCGGCCGCATCGCGGTGCGGGCGGGTGACCTCGTCCTGGTACTGGACCGGACGGACGGAAAAGTTACAGTCCGGCTGCAGACGGACGGGGAAAGCGGCGCCGGCGGGCTGGCGGCGGAGCTTGAGGTGACGCGGCAGCCGGACGGCGGCATCGCCTGCGCCGGCCGCCTGCACCCGGAATCTTCCGTGTTCGGGCTCGGAGAGACGGTCGGTTTTCTCGACAAACGGGGCGAAAAATATGTGATGTGGAACACGGATGCCAATGTTCCCCACGTTCCGGAGACACCGTCGCTCTATCAGTCCATTCCGGTGCTGTACCATTTCCGGGACGGGCAAGCGTACGGGCTGTTTGTCGATTATCCCGGGCGGCTGACCTTTGATTTGCGCTCGCAGCCCGACCGGTTTCTCGTTGCGGCGCCCGCCGGGCGGCTGGATTTGTACCTGATTTTCGGACCGTCGCTGAAAGAAGCCGTGTCGGGTTACACGCGGCTGACCGGGCGGATGGAGCTGCCGCCCCTGTGGGCCATCGGCTATCATCAGTCGCGTTACAGCTACGCCTCCGCCGAAGAGGTGCTGGACATTGCCCGCACGTTCCGCCGGAAACGGATTCCGCTGGATGCCATTTATCTGGATATTCATCACATGGACGGCTTTCGGGTGTTTACGTTCGATCCCGAGCGGTTTGCCAAGCCGCGCGAACTTGTCGCGGAGCTGGCGGCCATGGGCGTCCATGCGGTGCCCATCGTGGATCCGGGCGTCAAAATCGACCCGGATTATGCCGTTTACCGGGAAGGCGTTGAGAAAGGGTATTTTCTCCGCAAAGCGGATGGCGGGATGTTCGTCGGCAAGGTGTGGCCCGGCGACAGCGCGTTTCCCGACTTTACCCGTCCCGAGGCGAGGCGGTGGTGGGGGAACCTGCACCGTTTCTATACGGATCTTGGTATCCGCGGCATCTGGAACGATATGAACGAGCCGGGCATTTTCGACCGCGAAACGCTGACGATGGATCCGGATGTGATCCATGATAACGACGGCCAACCGAAACCCCACGGCGAACTGCACAACCTGTACGGGCTGCAAATGACCCGCGCCACGCATGAGGCGCTGACCGAACAACTGGGCGGCGAGCGTCCCTTCATCGTCTCGCGGGCCGGCTATGCCGGCATCCAGCGCTACGCTTGCGTATGGACGGGAGACAACCGCTCCTATTGGGAGCACATGGCCATGTCAGTCCCGATGCTCCTGAACCTCGGGCTGTCCGGCGTGGCGTTTGCCGGCGCCGACATCGGCGGGTACGGGCACCACGCGACGGGCGAGCTTTTGGCCCGCTGGACGCAGCTTGGCGCATTCTACCCGTTCTGCCGCAACCACAATGAGATCGGCCGGACGGATCACGAGCCGTGGCGGTTCGGGGAAAGGATTGAAGCCATTTGCCGCCGCTATATCGAGCTGCGCTACCGCTGGATGCCGCATCTTTATAACCTGTTCAGGGAAGCGACCCTTACCGGCATCCCCATCTGGCGGCCGCTGGCGCTGGAATACCCGCACGATGAGCGGGCGCGCAAGCTGTGCGACCAGTTCCTGCTGGGCGCAGATGTGCTGATCGCGCCGATCCTGCGGCCGGATACGTCCTATCGGGCCGTCTATTTGCCGGATGGCGGCTGGTACGACTACTGGAGCGGCGCCTTTATGGCCGGCGGCAGGCCGGTGCTGGCGGAAGCGCCGCTGGAGATCATGCCGATTTACGTCCGGGCGGGCGCCATTTTGCCGGAAACCGGCGTGCGGCAGCATGCCGCGGACACCGGCGAAGGCGACGAGCTGACGTTCCGCGTGTACATGCCGCAACGCCTCGGGGGATGGACGGAACTGGCCTATGAGCTGTATGAGGATGACGGGCTGACGGATGCCTACAAGCGGGGCGCGTACAATTTGCTCCTGCTGGAGATACAAGCGGAAGAAGGACGGTTGCGGGCCGTCTGCAAATATGTTTATCAGGGATGGAGGAAGATTAGGGAGGAAGTGACCGTGCGCCTCATCGGTTTGCCGCGTCCGGCGCGGAGCGGCCCGAATGCCGGCGGTCATACGCTGACGGTGACAAATGATGAGGCTGCGGGTGTTGCCGAATTCCGCCTGCCCGTGGCGCCGGATGGCCGTGCCGGTGCGGAGTGGGCGTTTGCGGGTGAGATCATCTGGTAAAATTTTATGCGATGCGTTTGATCACACCGCGCTTCCCTTGGGCGTGCTATAATATGCTGAAAAATGTTCTCAAGTGTCCGAGGGAGAATGCGGATGGGAAACGATAAGAGCGATCGCCTCGCATCCGGCGGCCGGCGAGCTGCCGTCCGGCTGGTGTATGCCATTATTCTGTTTACGTTCCTCGACCTGTTTGCCCAGCTGCCCGTGATGAGCACGTATGCGGCGTCGCTGGGCGCCGGCGCGGCAATCGCCGGTTTTACCGTCGGCCTTTATTCGCTGACCAACATGTTCGGCAACATGGTGTCCGGCTTTTTCACGGACCGGTTTGGCGCCGCCAGAATGCTGAAGATCGGTTTGCTTGCCGCCAGCCTGGCGCTTCTTTCCTACAGCCTGGTTTCGAACGTGGCCGGCCTTCTGGCCGTGCGTTTCGCGCACGGTTTTTTGAGCGGCCTGATTGTTCCGGCGGCGTTTACCTATATGGCCAATCAGACGCGTCTTGAAAAGCAGGGCAGCCAAAGCGCCGTTACCGGCGCCTTTGTCGGCATGGCGGCTATCATCGGGCCGGCCTACAGCGGCATCATGGCCAGCCGCACCTCGGTGCCGGTCGTGCTTGCCACCATCGCCGCGCTGGGGGTCATCCTGCTGGTCCTGTCCCTGCGCATGCTGAAGCCGCAGCAAGCTGCCGGCGCCTCCGGGAGCCGCAGCGCGAAAGGCGGCAAGCTGCGGCTGAGCGCCGGTTTGATCCAGGCCTATGCCGGCTCGTTTTTCCTCATGTTTTCCCAAGGGGCGCTGGCGTATCTGCTGCCGCTCCATGTGGAAAGCCTGGGCTACACTTCCCGCATGAGCGGCATGCTGATGAGCACCTTCGGCTTGGTGGCGGTGATCATTTTTCTCTTGCCCACAAACCGGCTGTTTGACCGGGTGAACCCCGTCATCAACCTGGCGGCAGGCCTCGGGCTGATGGGAATCAGCCAGATCCTGCTGGGCCAAAGCGCCGAAATGGTGCCCCTGAGTCTGGTGATGGTGCTGTACGGCATTGGCTTTGCGTTGCTGTTTCCGGCCATTAACACGCTGCTCGTTCACGCCACCGCCGAGGACAACCGCGGGCAGGCTTACGGTTATTTCTACGCGCTGTTTTCGATCGGGGTCGTCGCCGGCTCTTCCGGGCTGGCCCTTTTGCCGGTTTCCGTCAAAACCCAGTTTGTCGTGACGGGAGTCGTTCTCCTGCTCTGTGTGCTGAGCGTGATCTGGATCAAATACCGGGAAGAGGCGCGTAAAGAAGCTGCCGAGCCGCATCCTTGAACGGGTTTGAAGTCATAAAACATTTTTGGGGCCAGGAGCCTTGACGGAAGGTGCCTGGCCTTTGTCGTGTCCATTTTTGCTTTTTTAAGGTCAGGAACCCATGCGGGACAAACCTTCCCCTGAATAAACCAGTAGCATAGCATTGCAAGCCCTGTTCGGCGGGCGAATCATGCGTTTGGAGGTGATCCCCATCAGGCACAGATACATTTACAGCAAGATGCTGAAAGGCAAGCCGCTCATGCGGGACCGTCATCTGTCGCGCCATATGCCGGTCACCGAATGGTATCGCGAGGACACGCTGTACCGAATGCTGAACTTTTTTCCGGTGCTCTACATCAAGCCTGACAACGGCTCGTCGGGAAACGGCATCATTCGCGTCCGGCGGCTGAACGGTTACGAATGCCAGGTTTCGTATCGGAACAGCACCCACAAATGCATGATTCACCGTTTGGCGTCCGAAGTGCGAAAGCGGATGCTGCCGCGCAAGAAATACATCATCCAGCAGGGCTTGTCGCTGGCCACATGCCGGAACCGGCCCTTCGACCTCCGGGTGGTGCTGCTCAGGCCCGCCAATCGCTGGATTTTGACCTGGATGAGCGCCAAAATCGCCCGCCGGCCCGATGCCGTCGTGACAAACGTGGCCAAAGGCGCGCGGGACGCGCTGCTCATGCCGACGCTGCGCAGCGCCGACCAGCGGCTCGATGCGGCACGGCTCAGGAAGGAGATCGAAAGCCTGTCCTACAGGATCGTGTACAAATTGGGCTCATATTTTCCGTTCCGCCAGATCGGACTGGATTTGGCCATCGACAAGAAAGGGAAAATATGGTACATCGAAGCGAACACCAACCCGAATTTTCACGGACTGGAGAAGCTGGACCCCGTCCAGTACCGGCGCCATATGCGAATCAAAAGGCAAATGAGGGCCAGAAAGCTGATATAAGGCCATCAACCATTTTTCCGGGCAGCGGCCCGGATTTTTTGCCGGCAAGATGCTGCATAACGCCCCGTTCTGTAGTGGACGTGGGAAGTTACGCGATGGGGGGAGGAGCACCAACCGATCCTGTAGTGGACGTGGGAAGTTACGCGAAGGGGAAATGACTTTGACCTGCACTGTAGTGGATGAGGGAAGTTACGCGAAGGGGAAGGAGCACCAACCGATCCTGTAGTGGACGTGGGAAGTTACGCAAGGGGGAATTTGCTTGGGCCGGTTATGATGTGGATATAGGAAATTACGTATAGGGAAAGATCCTCTAACCGCCCCCGTAATGGACATGGGAAGCTAAGCCATCGGGAATTTGCTGCGGCAAGTTCTGCGGCGGACGCGGGAAGTTACGCGATTTATGCAGCCTCGACCTCCAATTTCCAATGAAAGTGAATCGGTTTTGATACATAATTATTTACATAAGCGAGCGGGACGAGCCGAAAAATTTTATTTTTTGTCCGAATTTGGTGTAACATAATGGAGGTTTGTGTTACTAAATAACTGGCGGAAAGGAGGGTCCCTCCCCTGAACATCTTTTGGCCGTTCAAACCGGGGAGCCGGAACCGTCCTTCGCCGCTGGAAGAGCTGACCGGCTTTTACCGGGAAAACAGGCATTACGTGTACCAATATTTTGCGCGGCTGACCTTTTCCAGCCAGGAAAGCGAGGAGTTGACGCAGGAGACGTTCTTTCAGGCCGTTATATCCATCCACCGTTTCAAAGGCGAATCATCACTCAAAACCTGGCTTTTGCAGATTGCCCGAAACGTATATCGCAACAAAATTCGCGCCATGGCAAAGAATCGGGCGCTTTATGCCGCGGCGGACGCCAGCCTCGTGCCGGACCAAAGCCCCAATCCGGCGGAAATCGCGCAGCGGGAGCAGGCCCGCCAAGAAATCCGGTCGGTGCTCATGAAGCTGCCGGACGATTACCGGGATGTGCTGATCTTGAAGGAAATCGAAGGTCTGTCCCATGAAGAGATTGCGCAAATTCTCGGGAAAACGCCGCAAAGTGCCAGAGTTCTGCTTCATCGGGCGAAGGCAAGATTCAGAGAATTGTATGAAAATGAGGTGACACGGCCGGATGAATCGGTGTGACATCGTGCAAGATCTGTTGCCCCTGCACATCGACGGCGTGCTGCGGCCGTCCACGGACGAATTTGTCCGGGACCATATCCTGGAATGCGAATCTTGTGCGAAAGTCCGGGACGAACTCCTTGCAAGCGGCGGAAAATGGGCACAATACTCGGAGCAAATGAACGAGCTGGCGGCCCGGCTGGAAGGCGAAAAAGCGTTTGCCGCGGAAATGATGAAATGGCGCAACAGGGTTTTGTGGGTTTTCATTGCCGTCGTGGCCGGCATATCCGTTCTGTCTTGGGCTGTCGGAAGATTTTCGGACTAATGCTTAGAATTTGCGGTTGTTGGGAGATGAATGAACTTTGCTGATCCTTGAACTGGCCATCATTCTGATCGCGGCAAAAATCGCGGGACACATCAGCGTGCGTTTCGGACAGCCATCCGTGCTGGGGCAGCTCATCGCCGGCATTCTCATCGGGCCGGCCGTGCTCGGATGGGTGGACAATTCGGAAATTATCCATGAACTCAGCAACATCGGCGTCATCATTCTCATGTTCATCGCCGGGCTGGAAACCGATCTTAAACAATTCAGAGCCAGCGTCAAAGCGTCCACTTATGTCGGTTTTATGGGTGTTGTATTCCCGCTGGCGGGCGGCTATCTGGTCAGCTCGATGCTGGGCATGAACACGTTCGAGGCGTTGTTCTTCGGCCTTGTTCTTTCGGCCACCAGCGTCAGCATCAGTGTGCAGACGCTGCGGGAGATGGACAGGCTCCAGTCCAAGGAAGGCATGGCCATCCTGGGCGCCGCGGTGCTCGACGACATTATCGTCATCATCCTGCTGGCGTTCTTGATGAGCTTTATGGGCGGCGACGTCAGCATCGGAGAGGTCATCCTGCTGAAGGCGGCCTTTTTTGCCGTGGCCCTGCTCGTCGCCTGGAAAGTGGTGCCCTGGGCTTTGAGCAAACTGGCTGCGTTTCGGATCCCCCATGCGCCCATCGTTGCCGCCTTGCTGATCTGTTTTGCCTACGCCTATTATGCGGAAGCCACCGGCGTGGCGGCCATCATTGGCGCATATCTCGCCGGCATTGCCATCGGTCAGACGGCCTACGGTCACAAGATCATGGAACAGGCGGAAATCGTCGGCTATTCCCTGTTTGTTCCGGTGTTTTTCGTCAGCATCGGCTTCAGCGCCCAAGTATCGGGGCTGGGAGAATATGTCTGGCTGATCGTTCCGCTCAGCGTGCTGGCCGTGCTGACCAAGATGATCGGCGGCGGACTCGGCGCCAAATTTGCCGGATACGAGTGGATGCCGTCCATCCGGGTAGGCGCCGGCATGGTGTCGCGGGGCGAGGTGGCCCTGATTCTGGCGTCGATGGGGCTGAAAGACAGCTTGCTGGATGCGGGACTTTTTACGACATTAATTATCGTCGTGCTCGTCACCACGCTGGTCACGCCGCCGCTTTTGAAGCTGCTGTTTACCGAAAAGAAGAAGCAGCCGCAAACCATGAACCAAAGCATGTAATAGGCTTGATCCCGGCGCTTCATCCCATTGTGCGCCTGCCGGAAGAACAATAGCCGCAAAACGGGCCTGCCGAAACCGAACGAACCGTTCGGGTCGGACAGGCCCGTTATTTCATTGCAGCGGCAGCTCCGCCTGATAATCGGGATCGGGCATTTCCCGGGCCGGATGCAGCATGCCCGTTTCCCTGAAAAACCGCCGCTGCCGCTCCGGCGCCACCCATCCCAGCTCGATGCCGATGGCTTTGGCGAGGAAAGGGTCGAGGGTGCAAAGATCGGATTTCGACAGATCGGACAGGGCGGTTTTGCCCAGGGACATGGCGACCATTTCCATTTCACGGACGCAGGCGTTCAGGTAACGGAACAGGTTTTGCGCGCCCGCGTCCACGTCGAACTTGTCGGTCATTTTGCCGGTGTAGATGACAAGGCTCGTGGGAGGTTCGAAAGGCATCGTTTCGGTGATCTGATCGCTGATCATGGCCATGATGGCCACCGTGCCGATGTAGACGGCATCCGCGCCGAGGGCCAGCGCCTTCAGCATGCTTCCCGGCGTCGTCAGGCCGCCGGCGGCCAGCAAGCTGATTTTGCGCGTCAGCCTGTTTTTCGCAAGGAACGCGTGGGCCCGCGTGACGGCAAACAGCGTGGGCAGCCCGACATCATCCTGCAAGGTGGGAGCCCCGCCGTGGGTGCCGCCTTCCGCACCGTCCACGGTGATGAAATCGACGCCGGCTTCGGCGGCGATGGCCAGTTCCTTCTCCAGGTGGTGGGTGGCGGCAATTTTCAGGCCGACGGGCACGCCCGTCTCGTCGCGCAGCCGCCTGACGAGCCGGATAAAATCGTCCTTGTCATTGACGCCCGGCAGGCGGGAGCGGATGACGGCCGCTTCACCTTCGGCGAGCCCGAACACTTCGCGGTAATCGGGCCCGATGTTTTTGGCGGTCGTCCTTTGCGGGGCGGACCCTTGCGCGCCCTGTCCGAGCTGGATTTCAATGGCGTCCAGGCGCCGGTACTTTTCCGGCATGTTCAGCCAGCCGCCGCGGTTGTACTGGCCGATGAGCAGAGCCGCCGCATCGCGCTCTTCTTCCATGAGGCCGGCCTCGCCGGTGTTGGTGGCCGTGCCCGCCAAGGTCGCCGCTTTGGCGAGGGCGATTTTGGCCCTTTTGCTCAGCGCGCCGCCAAAGCTCATTGCCCCGATCAAAATCGGCATCGATACCGTCAGCGGTTTGGCGGCTTGCGGGCCGATGGTGACGGTGGTGCTGATTTGCACGTTCTCCGGCGTCGGCATGCGGAACAAATGAACCGGGTTGAACAGGATTTTCTCCCAGGGCGAAAAATGGATATGGCTGCCGAGCGGGCGGGGGATGGGCGTTCCGTGCTTGGCCCGCATGGCGATTTCCGTCAGATTGATGACCCCGACCTTCTTGCCGGACGGCACCATTTCGAACAGGTTTTCCGTGTACTGGTCGCGGACGATACGGGTGATGGCCTTGTCCACCGCTTCATTCACCGCGGACCGGATCATGTTTTCAATGAGTCTCAGCAACCCCTGCACGCTCCCCGAGCGGACCGTTTTCGATCGATTTTTTCATTTCCTCCACCTTTTGGGCCATTGCCAGGCACATTTGCTTCATCGCGCCGAGCTGCCGCGCCGCGCTTTGCTCCTCCACGGCGATGTCCGCCAGCCCGCTGTGGTCAAAATTGCTCAGCTTGAGATAGTGCTCCTCCTCGACGGCCGATAGGGTGCCCGCCATCGTCTCGAGCCGGTTCAATTCGCTGTGCAAGTACTTTAAGGCGTTCTGAATCTCATGCATGCGATTCAACAAACCTCACCAACCCTTGTTTTTTTGCTTTAGCATGACCTGGCATTGGAAAATGTATACCGGGAGCGGCCGGCTTGATCCAACAAGTGGCAATGTGAATTTTGACACTGCCTGCCGGAAATTGTGCTATTATAATAAATTGCATAATCCACATAGTGGATTGTGAAAACTGTGAAATGGTTTTCACGAAGGAGGGAGCGTGCCAGTTCAAACAAACATCAGCAGGAAACGCAGGCAAACAACCGGTCAGGCACAAAATGCAAGGGGGTCTTTAAAATGAAAAAATCACTGATCCTGAGCCTGGTCATCGTCCTCGCGGCCACGCTTGTGCTTTCCGCTTGCGGCGGGAAAGGCGAAACCCAAGGGGCAGGCGAAAATGAAGCCGGAAAGACCTATGAATTCAAGCTGGTCCACGTGGTTCAGCCCAGCCACGTCTGGAACAAAACGGCCGAGAAGCTGAAAGAGGAACTGGAGCAGCGTTCCAACGGCCGGATGAAGCTGACGATTTTCCCGGCTGCCCAGCTCGGCACGGAAAAGGACTATCTCCAGCAGCTGCAAACCGGCTCCGTGGAGTTCGGCATGATCACTACGGCATTCATGAGCACCAGCTTTGAAGAGTTCAATGCCTGGTTTATGCCGTTCCTGTTTGCCGATCTGAAAGAAGCTGCGGAGGCCCGCAACTCGGAATCCGTCAAGGCGATTCTGGGCACGCTAGAGCAGCATGGTCTCGTGGGGCTCGACTTTGTTTTCGCGGGCAACCGCCACATTTTGATGAAGGGCAAGCCCGTCACCACACCTGAAGATCTGAAAGGCAAGAAGTTCCGGATCATCGGCAGCCCGGCCATCATGGACTTCTGGGAAGCGGTCGGCACGGGACCGGCGCCGATGCCGCTGGCGGAAGTGTTCACCGCGCTGCAAACCGGCGTCATTGACGGCATCGATATCGACTTCGACGCGCTGATGACGGAGAAATATTACGAAATCGCCAAAGACCTGACGATCACGAACCATATGACCTTTAACGCCGCTGTCGTGATGAGCAAAGCGGTCTATGACAAGCTGTCGCCGGAGGATCAGCAGATCATCCGGGATGCCGTCAAGGCGGCTTGCGACTGGGGCGCGGAAGAGGCGGTCCGGATGGAAGAGGAGAATTTTGAGGCGCTGAAACAGGCGGGCGTCCGGGTTACCGAACTGGAAAACGCGGAAAGCTTCAGGGCCGTGAGGGACCAGATTTACGAAAAATATTCAAAAAACCCGATCATCAAGGCGTTTATCGAGGAGCACAAAAAATAATCGGTTGCGCAAACGGGCAAACGTGTAAGAAAAACCGGGTCGAGGGCGGATGAATCCGCTAAAGACCCGGTTTTTTGGCACAAAGCCGCAAACGGTTTCACTTTCCGCCGGCAAGCGGCCGGCACGTTTTCATTTCAAGCAACCCATGCGCCTGGATATTTCGATGCCGACATCGCGGATGACCGGTTTCAGCTCCGCGATTTTTTCCCGGTTCAGATCGGCGGAAGGGCCGATCATGCCCACCGCCGCGATGAGCTTGCCTTCCGCGTTGAACACCGGGGCGCCGATGGCGTTGCCGAATTCGAACGTTTCTTCCATATCGACGTTGACTTTCTCGCTGCGGATTTGGGCGAGCTTCTTTTTCAGCAAATCGGCGTCGGTGATCGTATGGGCGGTGTGCCGCTCCAGCGCGTGGGTTGACAGATACCGGTCCAGTTCCTGTTCGCTCAAATAGGCCAGCATGATCTGGCCGAGCACGCCAAAATGCAGGGGCCGCCGCTGGCCGAGCACGGAAGAATATTTGAAGCCTTCGGGATTTTCGCGCTTGAAAATGTAAACGAGGGAATCGTGCTCGGGAACGGCCATGACCACCGTTTGCCTGGCTTTCATCTGCAGGTCGATCAGGATGTCTTCCGCTTCCCGGCGGACATCCAGCACGCTGGTCAAGGTGGCGGACAGTTCCAGGATTTTCAGCCCGAGCCGGTATTTCAGCGTTTTCGGATCGTAATGGATGAGCCCGTGCCGCTCCAGCGTGTACAAAATCCGGTAGGCCGTCGTCTTGGGCAGTTTGGTGGCCGCGGTGATCTCGTCGATGGTCAGGGCAGGCCGGTCGATCGTAAACACTTCAAGCAGTTCGACGGCCCGGTCGATGGCGCGGACGGAATTCATGTTCACTTGGCGCAGCAAGCGGTATATCCCCCCAGGTCATATTTCGAAGCGCGCAAACCAAAAATATTGTAAATGAACTTGTCATACATTGACAAACGTTTTCGGATGCCATAATATCCTTTGTATAATCCATGGTATGGTTTTTATAATCCATTATAAGCGTTTCTGGAGGCGTTAGTCATTGAAAATAGCCCTTTTTAACGATAACCGCCTGGGCGTGGTGGCGGACGGCCGGGTTTACGACCTGACCGGGTTCGTCCCGTGGGATTCGCATCGCCCGCAGGAGTCGCTGGAAAATTTCATGGGGCAATATGCGGAATTGGCGCCGCAAATTGAAGCCCGGCGCGAAAGCTGCCCTTCGCATCCGCTGCATGAAGTCAAGCTTCGGGCGCCGGTGCCGAAACCGGGCAAGATATTGGCGGCTCCCGTCAACTATCTGAACCACCAGTCGGAAATGAACGCCCAATTCAACAACGCGCCTTTCACCATTGAGAAGCTGGGGCTTTTTCTCAAGGCGCCGTCTTCCATCATCGGGCCGGGGGAGACCGTGTACTTGCCGAGCAAAGAACGGCGCTACGATTATGAGGCCGAGCTTGCTTTTGTGATCGGGAAGAAGGCGAAAAACGTGCCGCCCGAGAAGGCCGGCGAGTACATTTTCGGCTATTTCGCGCTGATGGACATGACGCTGCGGGGCGGGGAAGACCGCAGCTGGCGCAAGTCTTTCGACACATGCACCCCAATCGGGCCGTGGATCGTGACGGGCGACGAGATCCCCGATCCGAACGCATTGCAGATCAGGCTTTGGGTTAACGACGAACTGAAACAGGACGCCAACGTCCGCGACACCATCTGGAACTGCTGCACTTGCCTTGCGAAGGCGTCGGAAATCATGACGCTTTACCCGGGGGACATCATCACGACGGGAACGCCGGAGGGCATCGGCCCCATCACGAAGGGAGACCGGGTGCGGATTCACGTGGAGAGCATCGGCGAGTTCAGCGTGAACGTGGACTTTGCGGAAGAACAAGGGTAAAAAGAGCCCATAGAAGCGATGCCGCCAGCCGGCATCGCTTTTCGTTTGGGTTCCATTAAATTTATTTATTGTGAGTCAAAAATCACAAAAAAATAATCATAAATATGACGCATTAATTATATTTGACGCCTATTAAAAATTTGGGGTATGATAATTACGGTTCAAGACCGGCTGAAGCGTATTGTTGGCGAATCACAAACGTGGATGCATCATACGGAGAAGGAGATCAGTGGCGTTGAACATCAGACCGTTTCAAAAAGTGTTGGTGGCCAACCGGGGCGAAATCGCCATCCGGGTGTTCCGGGCCTGCAATGAGCTGGGCATTCAGACCGTTGCCGTCTACTCGGAGCAGGACAACGTGTCGCTGCACCGTTTCAAGGCCGACGAGGCTTACCTGATCGGCAAGAACAAAGGGCCGATCGAAGCTTATCTTGACATCGAGGAAATTATTGAAGTGGCCAAGCGCCACGAAGTGGACGCGATCCATCCCGGGTACGGGTTTCTTTCGGAAAACGCCGAATTTGCGGCGTGCTGCGAGCAAGAAGGCATCGTGTTCATCGGGCCTTCGGCGGAGCACATCCGGATTTTCGGCGACAAGGTGCGGGCGAGGAATCTCGCCATCGAGGCGGGCATTCCGGTCATCCCCGGCACGCCCGAACCGGTCAAATCCGCGGAAGAAGCGGCAGAATTTGCGGAGCGGTGCGGGTATCCGGTGATTATCAAGGCTTCCTTCGGCGGCGGCGGCCGCGGCATGCGGATCGTGCGCAGCCGGGAAGAACTGAAGGAAGCGCTGGAGAGGGCCAGCTCCGAGGCGGGTTCGGCTTTCGGCAAAAGCGCGGTGTATGTGGAAAAATATCTGGAGAAGCCGAAGCACATTGAAGTGCAGGTGCTCGGCGACCGCTACGGCCAGATCGTGCACCTGTACGAACGGGACTGCTCGATCCAGCGGCGTTATCAGAAAGTGGTGGAAGTGGCGCCGAGCGTGTCGCTTCCGGCCGTTTTGCGGGACAAGATCTGCGATGCCGCCCTCCGGCTAATGAAAATCGCCGGCTACTACAACGCCGGAACGGTGGAATTTCTCGTCACGCCGGATCAGGAGTTTTATTTTATCGAAGTGAACCCGCGCATCCAGGTGGAACATACGATCACGGAGCTGGTCACCGGCATCGACATCGTGCAGGCGCAAATCCGCATCGCCGAAGGGTATCGCCTGGAACATCCGGCCATCGGCATCGCGAGCCAGCAGCAAATCAGCCTGAACGGTTACGCCATTCAATGCCGGATCACGACGGAGGATCCGGAACATGGGTTCCTGCCGGATTCGGGCCGGATTCTGGCCTATCGCTCCGGCGGCGGGCTTGGCATCCGGCTGGACGCCAGCACCGCCTTCACGGGCGCCGTCATTACGCCGCACTACGACTCCTTGCTCGTGAAGCTGTGCGCCTGGGCGCCCCAGTATGAGCAGGCGGCGCGCAAAGCGCTCCGGGCGCTCAAGGAATTCCGCATCCGCGGCGTCAAGACGAACATTCCGTTCCTCGAAAACGTCGTGCAGCATCCGGAGTTTCTCAAAGGCAACTACGACACCACGTTTATCGACACGACGCCGGAACTGTTCGAATTCCCCGAGCGCAAGGACCGGGGCACGAAGCTCCTGAAATACATCGCCGAAACGATCATCAACGGCTATCCGGGAATCCCGGCGGGCAAGAAACCTGCGTTCCCCGAACCGCGCATCCCGGTTTTGGCCAAAGATATGCCCACCCCGCCCGGGACGAAGCAGATCCTGGACGAACAAGGCGCCGAAGGTCTCGTGGAATGGATCAAATCGAGCCGGCGGCTGCTCGTGACGGACACGACGTTCCGCGACGCCCACCAGTCGCTGTTTGCGACGCGGCTCAGGACGCGGGATATGGTCAATATCGCCGAAGCGACATCCAAGCTGGCGGGCGACCTGTTTTCCCTCGAGATGTGGGGCGGGGCCACATTTGACACGGCCTTGCGGTTTTTGCACGAAGACCCGTGGCAGCGGCTGCGGACTTTGCGCGAGAAAATTCCGAACATCCTGTTCCAGATGCTGCTGCGCGGTGCCAACGCCGTCGGGTATTCCAACTATCCCGACAACGTAATCCGCAAGTTCGTCCATCACGCGGCGAAATCGGGCATTGACATCTTCCGCATTTTCGACAGCCTCAACTGGCTGCCCGGCATGCAGACGGCCATCGAGGCCGTCCGTGAAACCGGCAAAATCGCGGAAGCCGCCATTTGCTACACGGGCGACATTCTCGATCCCAATCGCAGCAAATACAATCTGAAGTATTACGTGGACCTGGCCAAGGAGCTCGAAAAGGCCGGCGCCCACATTCTCGCGATCAAGGACATGGCCGGGCTGCTCAAGCCGTATGCGGCGTATCAGCTGGTCCGCGCCCTCAAGGAAGAAATCGGCATTCCGATTCATCTGCACACCCACGACACGAGCGGCAGCCAAATGGCCACCCTGCTCAAAGCGTATGAAGCCGGCGTCGACATCGTGGACGCGGCCATCAGTTCGATGTCGGGCTTTACGTCGCAGCCGAGCCTCAACGGGCTCGTCGCCTCGCTGGCCGGGCAGGAGCGCGAGACGGGGCTGGACCTTGTCAATCTGCAGAAGCTGTCCGACTACTGGGAGGACGTGCGCGCCTACTACGCCGCCTTTGAAAGCGGCATGAACGCGCCCAGCGCCGAAGTGTACGTGCACGAAATGCCCGGCGGGCAATACACCAACCTGCACCAGCAGGCCAAGGCCGTCGGGCTGGGCAGCCGCTGGGGCGAAGTGAAGGAAATGTACGCCACGGTGAACCGGCTGTTCGGAGACATCGTCAAGGTGACGCCTTCGTCCAAGGTGGTCGGCGACATGGCCCTGTTCATGGTGCAAAACGGCCTGAACGAGGAAAACATCTACGAGCGCGGCAAGCGCCTCGATTTTCCGGAGTCGGTCGTGCAGTTCTTCCAGGGCTATCTGGGGCAGCCATACGGCGGCTTCCCCGAAAAGCTGCGGGAAGTGATCCTCAAAGGCCGCGAGCGCATCGACTGCCGTCCGGGCGAGCTTCTGCCGGCCGTGGACTTTGAAGAACTGCGGGCGCAGCTGGCCGAAAAATTCGGGCGGGAAATCAGCGACGACGACATCCTGAGCTATCTGATGTATCCGTCCGTGTTCCAGGAATATGAGGCCTACCGGAACAAGTTCGGCGACGTCTCGGTGCTGTCGACGCCCACGTTCTTCTACGGGCTCCATCCCGGCGAGGAAATCGAGGTGGAGATCGAGCAGGGCAAAACGCTGATCATCAAGCTCGTCGCCGTCGGACCTTTGAGCTCCAACGGCAACAAGACGGTGTATTTCGAGCTCAATGGCCAGTCGCGGGAAATCACGGTGCGGGACTTGTCCGTCAAGGTGGCGTCGGTGGAGCGGCGCAAGGCGCAGCCGGACAAGATCGGGCAAATCGGCGCCTCGATGCCGGGCAATGTGACCAAGGTGCTCGTCAAGGCGGGAGACACGGTGAAAAAGGGCGAGCATCTGCTCGTGACGGAAGCGATGAAAATGGAGACGGCGATCCAGGCGCCGGAAAACGGCGTCGTCAAGGAAGTGTGCGTCAAGGCCGGCGATGCCATCGAACCGGGAGATCTCCTGATCGAGCTGGAAATCGAAAAATAAAAAATATATGGCTAATGGGCGCAAATGCGCCTGGGGCTGTCCCAAAATGCGATGGGGCGGCCTTTAATTTTTTGGTAAACTGGAACTGATCTTGCGAAAAAAAGGCCTGGAAAAGGGTAGAGAAGAAAAATGCTGAACAAAGAAAAAGTGATTGCGCTGTCCGCAGGTATGGACCGGATGCGAAAACCGGACCGGGCGCTGCTGGAAGTCATTTATGAGCAGCGTTTGTTCAAGCTGTTTGTGCCAAAAGAGTGGGGCGGCCGGATGACCGCCTTGCCGGAAGCGCTGGAAATTTTTGAGACGGTATCCGCGCTGGACGGAAATTTGGGCTGGCTTGTCACCATCGGCGCCGGGGGCGGCATCTTTGCCGCTTATATGGAGCCGGAAACGGCGCGGGTGTTTTTCAGCCCGAAGGAAGCGGTTATCGCCGGCAGCGGCGTGCCTTCCGGCGTAGCGCGGAAGGAGGAAGGGGGCTATATCGTTTCCGGCGAGTGGAAATATTGCAGCGGCGCCGCTTATGCCACGCTTTTTACGGCAAACTGCCGCATCGCCGGCGAGCCGGAGGAGGACGGGACGGAGGCTGTCCGCGCCTTCGCTTTCTTGCCCCATCAGGTGGAAATCATTCAGGATTGGAACGCCTATGGGCTGCGGGCAACGGAATCCCACACGATTCGGGTTCGCGAAGCGTTTGTGCCGGATGAACGAACCTTCAGCCTGGCGGAGCGGAAAGGATGCTTTGAGCATGCCATCTATCGCTACCCGTTCCAGCCTTTTGCGGTGGTTTCCTTTGCCGCCGTGGTGCTGGGGCTGGCCCGCCATTTTCTGGACGAGGCGGGGGCGCTGGCGGAGCGCAGCATGAAGGCTTGGAACGCCGCGATCCCGAATCGGTTTGAAGTGGTGCAAGAGCACATGGCACGGGCGGAGCAAAGGCTCGGCGAGGCGCGGGAGCATTTTTACCGGACGGTGCGCGAATCGTGGCGGAATACGGAAAACCGGGGCGAGCTTACGGCAGAAGAAAGCGCGCAAGTGGTTCGAACGGGCCGGCAGGCTGCGCGGACGGCGGTTTCGTGCGTCCAGGACCTGTTTCCGTACCTGGGGATGCCGGCCATTATGGAAGACGACCCGCTGAACCGGATCTGGCGCGACCTTCATACGGCCGCCCAGCATGCGCTGCTGGTGTACTGAGCCGGCGCGGGCGTTCGGCAGAACGTGAACTTTTGGCCGAGTGCCCGGATGTTGCCGCTTTCTTTGCAAAACATGGTATGATGGGGATGGAGATCATCCGTTTGAAATTTGCTGGCCGGGAGGAAATGGGCATGATTTATTCGCTTTCGGGCAAAACGCCAAAAATTCACCCCACCGCCTATATCGCGCCGGGCGCCCAAATCATCGGCGACGTCGTGATCGAAGAGAATGCCTCCGTATGGTTTAACGCGGTGCTGCGCGGCGACGTGGAACCGATCCGCATCGGCAAAGGCTCCAACATTCAGGACGGCACCGTCGTACATACCGACGACGGCTTTCCCGTCATCGTGGAAGAAAACGTGACCGTCGGACACAACGTGACGCTGCACGGATGCACGATCAAAAGCGGCTCGCTCATCGGCATGGGCGCTACGGTGCTGAACGGCGCGGTCATCGGCGAAGGGGCCCTCGTGGCCGCCGGCTCGCTGGTGCTCGAAGGACGAGAAATTCCGCCGGGGACATTGGCTGCCGGTTCGCCCGCCAAGGTCATCCGCGAGCTGACGCCGGAAAACAAGGAAGCGCTGCGGCATGCGGCGGAACACTATCATGAGCGGGCGGCGCTGTACAAACGGGAGCTTTCGGAATAACAGCTTGCTCAGCCTGTTCAACCCCTCGGGCAGGCTGAACAAGTCGGTCTGGCCGCCTTGTGGGGCGTTTCAAGCCCGTGCGGAGGCTGAGCAAGTCGGTCTGGCCGCCTTGTGAGGCGTTTCAAGCCCGCTTGGAGGCTGAGCAAGTCGGTCTGGCCGCCTTGTGGGGCGTTTCAAGCCCGTGCGGAGGCTGAGCAAGTCGGTCTGGCCGCCTTGTGGGGCGTTTCAAGCCCGCTTGGAGGCTGAGCAAGTCGGTCTGGCCGCCTTGTGGGGCGTTTCAAACTCGCACAAAAACTAAGCAAGTCGGTATCAGATTCTCTTCTGTAGAAGTGTAATATGTCACGGTATTAGTTGAAATTGGTTTCACGGGATATGTATAAGGACAGCAGTGAAGGGGAATGGCCATTGGCAGCGGCGGATCCGGCGAATCTATGCACTGAATGTGTTACCAGACGATAGAGGAGTGGAGCTTTGCGGATCTCAAATATGTTTGAGGACTTCACTGCTGCCGTATCCCGGGGCGGAAGAGAGCGGAGGCGCAGACGCAATTTACCGCCACCAGCCAAAACGTTCTGAAGATCGCCAACATCTTGGCCCATAAGGCGGGATGGGGGCGATCTTCTTGCTTTTGAAGGAACTTTCGGGATGATCGTTTTCATGGTTTGTATTTTCTTTTGTAAACCAGTTGAAATTCATTATCAATTGCTATATATTTAAATTAAAATAATTTTAAATTAAGTTTTATTTTAAGGAGGGTTTTATATGGAATCCATGTCCGCATCCGGCGCCGGAAAGTGCCCGTTTCACCACGGCAGCGCCACAAGTCTTCAGTCGGCCGGAACGACAAACCGGGACTGGTGGCCCAACCAGCTTAACCTGAGCATCCTGCATCAGCATGACCGCAAGTCCAACCCGATGGACGAGGATTTTGATTATGCAGAAGAGTTTGAAAAGTTGGACTATTTTGCCCTGAAGGAAGATCTCAAGAAACTGATGACGGAAAGCCAGGACTGGTGGCCCGCC
>Ga0181858_1000434_pt1 | contig 19907 bp, 22 predicted proteins | sample NewIslPassag4_SG_FD_130749 | JGI IMG/M metagenome (GOLD analysis project Ga0181858, IMG submission 130749) | Feedstock adapted compost microbial communities from Newby Island compost facility, Milpitas, CA, USA - Passage 4_SG | ecosystem: Engineered > Solid waste > Feedstock > Composting ...
ATCAGTTTCAGCACCGTATGCCCTTCGAGGCCGGGCTCCATGCGGATCGCGAAGTTCAGCTTGTCCCGGTAGCGGACCTTCTGGATTTTCAGATAGCTCTCGAGATGATCGAACTCTTCCGCCAGCGGAATCCGGTCCCTGCCTCCGCTGAGCCCGACCCGGAACAGCCTTGCGAGCGATTCCGCCACTTCCGCGGCGGCCGTCGCGCCCTCCCGGCGCGCCATCCACTGGATCGTGTCGAGCGTGTTGTACAGGAAATGCGGCCGGATATGCGCCTGCAGACTTCGCAGCTCCGCCTCCCGCTTCTGCCGCTCCTGGCGCTCCATCAGCGTGATGAGCCGATTGATCCGGTACAGCATCCGGTTGAAGCTCCGGCCCAGCATGCCGATTTCGTCGTGCCGCTCGCCGATGAACCGGGTGAGCAGGTCCCCCGATTCCGCCTTCTGCATGAACGAGATCAGTTGCCCGATGGGGCGGGAGATCGTGCGGGACAGATAGTACGAGGCCGTAAACCCGAACAGACAGACGAGAAACACGAAGCTGACGATGTAGAACTGGATTTCTCGCATTTCGCGGATCGACTCGCGCGCCGGGAACACCCCGATGGTCGTCCAGCCAATGAAGGGCGATTTGACGTAAATGAACTGGAACTTTCCGGTGTCCGTGTTCCGGAAGACCGATCCCGACGTCCCCTCGAACCAGTCGGGCTCCACAGCGCTCACCGGCAGATTGGCCGGCGTGTAGACGGGCTCGCCGCCGTCGTCGATGACCATGAGATAGCCGTTGCGTCCGAGGCGCACGTTTTTCAGCTCCTGCGCGATCACGCGCAGCTTCAGGTCGATGAGGACGACGCCGAGCACGTTCTGGGTTTCGGGATCGAGCACCGCCCGGGCGGCCGAGACCACTTCTTCGTCCCGGTAATTGACGTGGCTGGTCACATGCCTGCCCACGGGACGTCCGATGATCGTGAAAATGCCATCCCGCCGCACCGCTTCTTCATACCACGGCTCCCGGGTAAGCGGATAGCCTTCCTTGGCGTACAGTTCGTTGCTGATGGATTCGCCGCCGCTGCTTGCGATCAGGATGCCGGCGACTTCCGTGTACAGCGTGCTGACCGTCTGCAGGAACTGCCGGATCTCATAGTGGTCGTTCTCCTTCGCTTCCGGTCCTTCGGTGCCGTCGAGAAAACGGCGGACGTCCGGATTGCCGGTGGCGATGTACGTGATGTTCTGGAGGTTGGCGGCATACTGCTCCAGCGAGCGGTTCACCTTGCCGATCAGTTGCAGCGTGTTCTCCGTGGCCTGGCGCTCCAGGACGCGGTCCACCGAGAAATGGATGAGCACGCCGAGACAGACCGCGGGCAATATGCCGATGAGCAGAAAATGGGCGATCAGCTTGTTGCGGATCGGCCAGTCGTTGATTTCCAGCCATTTGAACACGCTACTCACCTGCCGCCCGGGCGTCCGTCATTTCACGTAATAATTGTCGACATTCTCGCGGGTCACAACGGAAATCCCCGTATCCACATAGACGGGAAGCGGGGACGCGTCCGCCGTCTGGCCGCTGTCGGGCGACACCAGGCCGTGGTGGAGGTGGAACAGGTACAGGAGCGACCAGTAGCCCATGTTCCACGTGCCCTGAGCCAGCGTCGCGTCGATCTCGCCCTGGCGGATCATGTCCAGCGTCACCTTGTCGGTGTCGAAGGCGATCACCTTCACCTCGTTCTGCCGCTGCCGCAACCGAACCGCATCCGCAATCCCGACGCCTCCGTTCGCGTCGGTGTTGAAGATGCCCTTCACGTTCGGATGGGCGTCCAGGATCGCGAGCGCCGCGTCCCGCGACACGATGCGGTCGCCCTTGCCGTCCTCGATCGCGACGATCGTCATCTCCGGATATTCGGCGCGGATCGTGTCGCGGAAACCGTTGGTGCGCTGCTGGTGGTTGAGCTGATTGGGAAGGGTCACGACGCCGACTTCCCCTTTGCCTCCGATCAGCCGGGCCATCGTCCGGGCCGCCGTCGCGCCCGCGTTGTAATTGTCCGTTGCGAGCAGGGAGTAGGCCTTGCTGTCCGGCGCGCCGGCATCGAACAGGACAACCGGAATTCCGGCGTCCACCGCCTTGTCGATTGAAGGTGTAAGCGCTTCCGGATTCATGACGGTGAGGGCGATGCCCGCCGGTTTCTGGGCGATCACCTGCTCCAGCACGGTCACCTGCTCCCTCACGTCGTATTGGGTCGATCCCCGGTATTCCACCGAAACGCCCAGCACTTCCGCCGCGTCTTCGAATCCTTTGATCACGCTTTTCCAATAATCAATGCCGGACTGGAACGTCACCATGACGTATTTCTCGTCGAGGCTGCCGACCAGCGCGGCGGAATCGCCAGCCCGGGTCTGCTGGTTCTTCCCGTAGAAAAAATTCAGGGCATACAGCACGTAGGCGCCGATGATCACCAGATAGAGGAGCAGCAATTTCTTCATATGCGGACCCCCCGTCGCACCCTTTGATCAGCCGTCATCCCGCGATTCCGACGCGTCCGCCGGACCGCTTCCGCCGGCGTTCGAGCCGGCGCCGTCCGCTCCGGAGCCTGCCGGACCGCCTTCGCCGTCCGACGGTTCCTCGCGGCGCTCGGGCGGCGTCGTCTCCGGCAAGCCCGAAGGCGGAGCTTCGGACCTGCCGGCGGAGTCCGATTCGCCGGACGCGCCGCCCGGCGAACCGCCCGCGCCATTCGCGGCGTCTTCGCCGCTCGCGCCGCCTTCGCCGCCGGTATCGCCTGCGCCGCCAGTGCCGCCCGCGTCGCCCGTGCCGCCGGCTGCGCTGCCAGTGCCATCCGCGTCGCCCGTGCCGCCGGCTTCCCCGTCGGCCGGTTCGCCGCCGCTTGCCCCGGCGGATTGTCCTGCGCCGCCATCGCCCGCTCCGGCATTGCCGCTTGCGCCTTGCGCCGCGCCGCCGGCGCCGTTCCCGCCCGCCTGACCGCCGCCGGAAGCGCCGCTCTGCGCGCCGCCCGGCGATGCGTTCTGCGAGCCGCCCTGCCGGCCCGCGTTCGTCTGACCCGCGTCCGGCTCCGGCTGCGTCGCATCCGTCGCCGTGCTTCCGCCCGTGCCGCCGTCCGGGTTGACGGGCTGCTGCACATACACGTTCTTCCGCGGCGTGCCGGTGAGCCCGATATAGTAGTCGTACGCGTCAAAGATCTTCCGCGCGATCGGCGCCGCCCCCCGGCCGCCGTATCCGCCCTCCGGCACGACGACCGCGACCGCCAGCTTCGGATTGTCGGCCGGCGCGAATGCGATGAACCCCGCGTTCTCGACGATGCCGGCGCTCGTCTGCTGCTCCGACGTGCCGGTCTTGCGCCGGTAGTCGTACGGGAACCCGTCGAACCCCCGCACGTTCGACTTCATGCCGTTGATGACGGTGTTCCAGTACTCTTCCGGCAGGTCGATCGTGTTCAGCACGACCGGCTCGAACGTCGCCACCGTCCGTCCGTCGGCGTCCTCGATCCGCTCCACGAACTGCGGCTTCATCCGCTTGCCGCGGTTCGCCAGCGTCGCCGCATATTGCGCCAGCTGAAGCGCCGTGTAGCGGCCCTGCTGGCCGAACGACGCATAGATGAGCGCCGACTGCGGGCTGGCGTTCTCCGCTTCGTGGAAGTAATCGATGACGCCCCTCGACTCGCCCGGCAGCCCGCTCTCGGTCGACACGCCGAGGCCGAACTGCTTCACCCAGCTGTCCCAGATTTCGACGCCTTTCTTGCCTTCCCGCAGATACAGCGCGTTGCCGATCATTTCCGCCATGAACGTGTTCGACGATTTCTGGATCGCCGTCGTCGGCGTCAGCCGTCCGAACGCGCTCCGCTCGGCGTTGCGGACCGAGACGCGGTACCCTTCCCGGCCGAACTGGAACACGCCGGTGTCGTTGTAGACCGTCCGCGGCGTGATCAGCCCTTCCGCCAGCCCGATCAGCACCGTGAGCGGCTTCTGCGTCGAGCCGAGCGGCACGAGCGAGGACGGATGCTTGTTCGCTTCCTCCTGCGAACCCCAGTCCTGGTAGGCCTGGGAGATCGCGCCGTTCTTGTGGTAGGTTTTCGTCGCTTCATAGTTGGCCGGACTGATCTGGCCGCCCTGCCAGACGTTCGGGTCGTAGTCCGGCATGCTCGCCATCGCGATCACCTTGCCGGTCTCGACCTCGATCGCGACCGCATAGCCCGCGCGCGCGAACTCCGCCCGGTCGCCGCTTGCCAAGGGCGCGGTGCGCAGATACTCGAGATGGTCCAGAATCGCCTTCTCCGTCGCGAGCTGCACGCCGCGATGGATGGTCAGGTACAGGTCGCTCCCTTTCTCCGGCTTCGTGATGACCGGCTCGCCGATGATCTCGCCGAGGCTGTTGACCGGGTATGTTTTGACCCCGTTGCGGCCCCGGAGCACGTCCTGGTACATCAGCTCGAGCCCGTCCATGCCGACGTCCTCGTCGTTCAGATATTTGAGCGTCGGGTCGTCCGACTTCTTTTTCGGCTCGTAGAAATCCTTCGTCGCGGCGGACGTGACGGCCGAATCGAAGTTCTTCAGATAGCCGATCAGCTGCACCGCGACCGTGTCCTTGTCATAATGGCGGATCGTGTCTTCCACGATGTCGACGTTCGGGAATTTCGCGCTGTTTTCCGAGAAATACGCGATCTCCTGCTTCGTCAGGTTGTACTTGATAAGCCTCGGCGTGTAAATGGTGTTCTGCCGGAAGTTGATGTCCATCCGCTCGATGATCTGCTCGATCGTGATCGCTTCGTTCGGATCGCCGTACTTCGTGAACACTGCGTGCAGCTGCTCCGCGATCCGCCGCGCCTCGGCTTCCTTGATCGACCGCTCCATCGTGAAGTAGAGCGACTGCGTCGACACCGAATACGCGATCGGCTGGCCGGTCGCGTCGTAGATGTTGCCGCGGATCGGCGGAATCTGCCCGGTCCGGCTGCCGCTGCTCGTCCGTTCGGCGCGCAGCTCCGGTCCGCGCACGAACTGCAGAATCGCGAGCTGCACGATCAGCACGCTGAACAGGAGGAACGTGCAGAAGAAGAATATATTGAGCCGGAACGAGAAATGCCGCCGATTCGCGATCCGTCTTCGCTGTTCTTCTTCCGTCCGCTGTTCGTTCGCCACGACCGCATCCCCCTTCTCCGCATTCCCGGATCAAAAAAAACTCCCGCCGCGCGCGCCCTTATTTCCCGCCGATCGTCACGACTCCCTGATGTGGGTGCGGTCGAAGTCCGGCGGATCGAACCAGTCGCCGGACCGGGCCCAGGTCGCGTCGAGCGGGATCCATCGCTCGCCCGTCCGCACCTCGTTCCAGGCGTGCGGTCCGAAGCCGCCCCGGCCGTCCGCGCCGAGCCCGGTGACGACCCGAACTTCCAGCCCGGCGCTGCGCGCCATCGCGGCGTAGAGGCGCGCGATGTCGATGCAGACGCCCCGCCGCGTGCGGAACGTGTCCTCCGGCGTCTGCTCCCGCCATTCGCCGCGCTCCATGTAGGCGTCCGCCTTGTCCCAGTCGTACGCGATGCGCGTGCCGACCCAGTCGTACAGGGCGCGCGCCTTCGCCTCCTCGTCCTTCGCGCCGCCGGTGATGCGCAGCGCCGCCTCGCGGATGTCGTCCGGCACATCCCGGTCGATGATCTCGTACCGGCGCTGCAGAATCCGGCGGAACTCGGCTTCGACGGCCTTCGACAGCACCGGCCCCTGCTCCGCCATCACGCCGCCCGCCACCGGTTCGAGCAGCCGTTCCGACGCCTCGCGGTAGAGCGGAGACGATTCGATCCTTCCGGCCAGCGGCGCGTTCGGCAGCAGCGACACGTAGACGAACAGCGCCGCCATCAGCACGAGCGCCCGCCCGCCGCCGTGGACGAAGCCGAGGGCGGCGCCGGCCGCGCGGCTGAGCGCGCCCGCGCCTTCGCCTTCAGATTTCGCCGGCCGGCCCGCGGCTGTTCCGGCGATCGCCAGGAGGCGCAGCGCGATCGTCCCGAGCAGCCCGAGCAGCAGCCGGATGGCGATATACCCGATCAGAAACAGCAGCCCGAGGCGCAGCAGCGTGAAATCCCGCACGCCCGTAATGAACGTGTGCCACGCGAGCGACCAGTTGTCGATGTCGCCGGAGGGCGGCTTGAGATCGGCCGCCATCAGGCGCTTTTCGACAGCCGGCCCCAGCGCCGTCGCGAACCGGATGGCGAGCGCCAGCGACGCGATCGCGCAGACCGTGTCCCACAAGAACAACAAGAGGTGCTTCGCGGAACCCGGCGCACCCCGCTTCATGCCTTGCCAGAGCGATACGGCGATGATGACGACGACGGCAACCGCGACTGGTTCCGCAAAGTCGGATGCATGCATCCGCATCACGCCCTTTCGCTCACCCGCGGATCAGCTCGCGGCCTTCGCCTGGTCGATGAACGACGAAATCGTCTCGTCCAGCTTCACGCGGCCGAGCGGAGCGCCGAGATAGGTGATCGACACTTCGCCCTCGCCGATCTTGCCCGTGATGACGAGGCTGTCGCTCCGCACCGTGAACGTGCCGTCCTCGCCCTGCGAGTAGACTGCCTCCGAGGTCTCTCCGGCCATCGCCTCGAACACTTCGCGCGTCAGCGTCGAGACGGCCTGATCCTTGAGCTGCTCGCCCAGTTCCTTCAACTTGTTGACGCGCAAATCTTCAAGCTGCTCGCCCAGTTGCTCCTTCAGCTTGTCGACGCGCAGATCCTCGAGCGAATAGCCGCTGTACAGCAGCACGCCGATCACGATGACGGCGACGAGCAGCCACTTCACGACCGTCTTCACGATCTTGATGACAAGCAACACCACGACCAGCGCGATGGCCAGCACATACCAGCGATCGATCAGGAATTGCTTCCAGGTCTCCATGTCCGCCTGGAACAGTTCGCCCAGCATCCCGGAACCCCCTTTATTGAGAAGCTGACGACGGAAAGCGATTGAAAGTTGAATGAGAGGTTGCCGTTGCAGCCTTCGCGGGGCTGCCCGTCTCATAATCCCGTACCCATTATAGCGCAGGGAAAAACGGGCGTCCACGCGGCCGGCGTCGCACTCCGCCCGCCGGGAGCGGATGGCGCGGCTTGCCGCATCGGTCGGAACAGCCCGCCGGCCGTTCGTCAGAATGAACGAACGAAGCGTTTCCCTCTATTCTTGGGATTTTCCAATTATATCCTGGTAATGGACGAATATTCTTCGTCCTTTTCCCGGCGCCGACACCGGAACGGACAGACATAACTCGTCCGCGCCGGGCGTATGATCAGAGGGAACACCGCAACACGCAAGAAACGGAGCGTGACCGCATGAGGACCGCCATTTGGCTCTATCTGTTTTCGTTCATCGCGATCTTCGACCTGCACGCGCAGTATCCGATCCTGACCCCGTTCGCCGTGTCGCTCGGCGCCGCTCCGTCCTTCATCGGCCTCATGATGGGGTTGTACTCGATCACCCATCTGCCCGGCAACGTGATCGCGGGCTGGAGCGTCGACCGGTTCGGGAGCCGCGTCTTCATCGTGCTCAGCCTGCTCGCGGCCGGCGTCATCCTGCTGCTCCAGTCGCGGGTGGACGACCCGTGGCAACTGCTCGTCCTTCGCTCGATCAGCGGCTTCGTCCTTGCCTTCCTGTCGCCGGCCTGCATGGCGCTGCTGGCCCGGATCACGACCGACCGCATCCTGCAGGGCAAGCTCATGGCCGGCAACGGGCTCGTGCACACGCTCGCCTCCGTCGTCTCCCCCGCTGCCGGCGCGCTGCTCGTCGCCCGCCTCGGGTTCGAGCTGTCCTTCTACGCGCTGGGCTGGCTGTTGATCGGCACGTCGATCTGCGCGCTCCTGTTCATCCGCGACATCCGGCCGCCCGCGACGGCGGCCGCGGCGACCGGCCATGCCGGGCACGCGGGACCGCACGGCGCCGCGGGACCTGCGCCCCGCCCGAACGGACTCCCGGCCGACGGGCAAGGAGCGGGAGTCGCGGACAAGACACCCGCGCCCGCCGCCGGCGACGACCTTCCGCTGCCCTGGCTTGTCTACGCGCTGCCGATCGCGATGTCCTGCGCGCAGGGCATCCTGTCGTTCGAGCTGCCGCTGCTCGCGCTGCACGACCACAGCATCATGCAGACCGGCCTGCTGTTCTCCGTCCTCAGCCTCGGCTCCCTCGTGACACTCAGCATGATGTTCCTGAACCGGTATTCCTCGCTCCGGCGGACGATGGCGGGCGCGCTGACGCTGGCGCTCGCCTATTTCGCCGCCGCCGTGGGCGAGCTCGTCCCGCTGCCCGCGCTGCTGTTCATCATCGGCATGGCCAAGGGCGTCATTTACCCCGCGCTGTCGACGCTGCTCATCGAGCTGACGGGCAGCGCGAAGTACGGCCGCACCTTCTCCGTGCTGTCGATCGCCTATTCCGTCGGCGCGTTCCTCGGTCCGCTTGCCGCCGGCTACATCCGCGATCACGTATCCCCCTATTTTCTGGCGTTCCTCGTGCTCATGACCGGCGTGATCCTGCTGCCGTTCGCCGGGCCGCGCCGTCTGCGGACCGCATCTCCCCGCATCGGTTGAACCCGGATTCGACTTTTCCCGGGAAATAAGTACAATGGAGTGCAGCAGAACAATGCGGGGGATGCTCAAGTGGACATCGTCATCATCGTGGAAGGAAAAAACGACCGCGCCCGGCTGCGGCGGCTGCTCACCGGCGACGTCGAAATCCTGTGCACGTTCGGAACGCCGGGGCCGGATCAGATCGACAAGCTGGTGCGCGCGGTCGGCAACCGGGAGTTGTACATTTTCACCGACAACGACGCGTCCGGAAAACGCATCCGCGGCATTCTGCGGGACGCTTTCCCCGACGCCGAACACATCTACACGCGCAAAGGCTATCCCGGCGTCGAAAATACGCCGGACGAATACCTCATCCAACAACTGGAAAAAGCCGGGCTTGAAGCCTACATCATCCGTCCGGAGGATGACGGGCTCGCCCGGCTGCTGCAGCAGGATCCGTAAGCGCGGCTCCATCAAATCCGGATATTCTGCACCGAATCGCGCAGCCGGCGCACCGCCGCGTTCAGTTCCGAAGCCGCGTCGGCGACGCGTTTTGCGCTTTGCTGCTGTTTCTCCGTCTGCTCCCGGATCCGGAGCGCCTGTTCGTTCGACCCCCTCGCGATCCGGGCGATCTCCGAGACGGACGCGGCCACCTCTTCGGAACCCGCGGACAGCTCCACCGCCGCGGCCGATATATCCTGGATGTGCAGGCTGACCATGCGGAATTTCTCCACGATGTCCGCGAACGCCTCCCGCAGCTTGCCGGACTGCTCCTCGCCCGCCTTCACTTCGCCGGAATTCCGGAGCATCGCCTCGCTGATGCGCACCGATTCGTTCCGGATGTCGCCGAGCAGCGCGGCCACCCGCTCCGTCAGAACGGCCGCCTCTTCCGCGAGCTTGCGCACTTCCCTCGCCACGACGGCGAACCCGGCTCCGTGTTCGCCCGCCCGCGACGCTTCGATCGCGGCGTTGAGCGCGAGCAGCTTCGTCTGGTCGGCGACCCGGGAGATTCCGGCGATCGCCTCCCCGATCTCGTCCGAGCGGCCGCGCAGCGCATCGGTCCGCCGCACGGTGTCGTCCGTCGCGGAGGAGATGGCCCGGATCTGGCCGTTCAGGCTCTCGATCATCTCCCGGCCGCTCTCCGCGCTCCCCAACGCCTGGCCGGCGGCGTCCGCCACGACCATGGACGCTTCGGAGATGCGCTGGATCGACGCCGCCGCTTCCTCCATGGCGCGCGCGCTTTCTTCCGATCACGCGCTTGGGTCGACGTGCCGTCCGCCACGAGGTTCGCGGCGTCGCGCACTCTGGAGTTCAGCTCCAGCAGTTCGCCCGATTCCTTCGCGAGGCTGTCCGACGCGCCGACCAGCCGGTCCGCGGTCCTCGCCACGTCGGACACCATGCCGCGGACCAGGGCGCTCAGGCTGTCGGACATTTTCGCCATGACCCGGTACATCGCGCCGATTTCGTCCAGCGAGCGCACGGGATGATCCCGCAGCAGCCGGTTCGCCGTCTGGAAATCTCCGGAGGCGATGGACTCCGCGCCGGTCACCATGCACCGGAGCGGCCTTATCGCCCTGGCGATCGCCCAGACGACGAAGCCGGTGCCGAGCAGCGAATAGGCGATCATGAGCATGAAATACGGAATGCTGTCCCGGACGATGCCGTCGGCGATTTCCTCCACCAAAGACGCGTCGGTATCGATTCCGAGCACGGCGACGAGGCTTCCGTCCGCGCGCAGGATCGGCGCGTAGGAAGACGCGTAAAACCCGTACAGCGGATCTTCCACAATATCGGCGCTCGCCGTGAGGCCGTCCCGCAGCCGCTCCAGATGCTCCGCGTCGACATCCGTTTCCTCGTTGATCGGGGACGCCACGTCCGAATCCCGCGGCTGTCCGTCGATCATGATGTATGCCCGGCATCCTCATCCGCGCGGAAAATATAGACATAAAGCGCGCCGATCTCCGTCCGGAACCGGTCCAGTTCGTCGCGGATCGCCCAGTACGTTTCGTTTTCTTCGGGTTGATCGAGGAATTCTTCCAATTGCCCGACATCGAGACGCTTGACGAAATGCTCACCGATATGCTCGCCGTGGGCGGTGATGACGCCGACGGCTGCGTTCTTCGCGTTGGCCGCCTGCAGCCAGATGTAACCGGCTGACAAGATCAGGACGACCGAGACGACCTGTACGGCGATCCTGACGGCCAGCCTCCTCCGAATCCAACCCGCGAAAATCATGATGCGCACCCATCCCTTTCCGTGCCGTGATGTTTTACTGCATCAACTGCCATCCTTTATCGCATGATGTCCCGTTTCAGCGAACCTTTCGGAAAGAACGGAGGAATGAATCGGAAGAATGCCGCGTCCCGGCTCACATCACCAGCGCGATGACGATCGTCACCGTGAAGACGCTGAGCAGCGTCGAGATGAAGACGGCCTGGGAGGCGAACTCCTTCTCGTTGTCGAACTCGACCGCGAGCAGCACGCTGCTGAGCGAGGTCGGCACGGCGGACGAGACGATGATCGCCGCGGTCGTCAAACGGTCGAACCCCATGAGCAGCGACAGCCCCCATGCCAGCGCCGGCCCGACGACCAGCCGCAGCAACGCGGACAGTCCGACATCGACGGCCATGGCGCGCTCGATTCGCCACGACATGCTGCCGAGCTGCACGCCGAGCGTCAGCAGCGCCGTGCCGATGAACGCGTTCGCCAGGTACCCGATCGGCGCTTCCAGGGTCGGCGGAATCGGCGTCTCGAAGGCGCGCAGCAGCAGGGCGAGCGGGATGACATAGATGACCGGCAAGGTGAGGACGACGCGCCCGATCTCCCGCAGTTTCGCCTTGTGCGCGTTAACCGCGTACACGCCGTAGGTGTTGGGCACGAGACTCTGGATCATCGAGACCAGCACCTGGATCGACAGCGTGTACGGATTGCCCGCGAACACGAGCTGGTTGAGCGGAATGCCGTAGTTCGCGCTGTTGTAGAACATGACGCTGTTGCGAAGCGCCGCCCGCCGCGAGGGAGACGCCCGCCGCGCGCGGCAGACAAGATCGGCGAGAACATACTGCGCGATCATGAACAGGGCGCCGAACAGCAGGATCTTGCCGAACATGGCCGCCGATATCTCCGTCTCGTAGAGCAGCCGGAACATGATGGCGGGCGAGAAGATGTAGAAGTTCAGCTTCGACAGCGTCCGGATGTCCAATGAAAAAGCCCGCTGCATGATGACGCCTGCGGCAATCATCGCGGACAGCGGGATCACGTTGTTCGTCAGAATATGAAACAGTACGGTCAGCATGCCATCGTCCCCATTCCTGGCGGCGGGCGGCGTGCCTGATGCGGCCATGCCCGCGCCGGCTCAGAGCAGCTTGTAGATGTCCTTGACAACTTCCTTCGGATCCAGCATTTCCGTATCGTCGCTGCCTCTGATGTATTTGCGCACGTTCCCCTGCTGATCCACCAGCGCGATAAGATTGGGGTGCACAATGGTATCCGGGTTCGGGTTCAGGACGCCCAGGTTGAACCCGCGGGCGATCTCGACGATCTGTTCGGCTTCTCCCCGCAGGAAATGCCAGCCGGACCGGTCCGCCTTGTACGCATCCGCGAAGCGCTCGAGCACTTCCTGCGTGTCGCGGTACGGGTCGACCGAGATCCAGTGGAATTCCACCTTCGTCCCGAAATCGCCCCGCTCCTTCAGTTCATTCTGCACGTCGACCATGTCGCGCGTCGTAAGCGGACACACATCGGGGCAGGTGGCGAAGAAGAAGTAGACGAGCCTGACCTTTCCCGCCGACTCGGAGAAGGAGAGCGGCTCACCGTCGAGATCCGTAAGCGTGAAATCCGGCACGTTCTCATGAACGACCGGCAGTTTCTCTCCCTTCCACGGACCGTAGGCGTACAGCAGATAGCCCGCCATCAACAGCACCAGCACGCCGACGGCGATCGCGAATCCGTAGCGCTTGGCGAATGACATCTTGTTCTCCTCCTTCCGTGTTTGTCAGGGCAGCCAGGCGCCGTTCCCTTGTGTATTGACCACCATGACCAGGAAGACGACCATGAGATAGTTCACCGACAACATGAAGTTCTGCCTTGCCCACGCGGCGTCGTCCGATGCGCGGACGCCGGCAATCGTATGCCAGCTCCAGACCAGTCCGAACGCCACGGATACGACGAGGAAAATGACGCCCGCGTATCCGAACGCGTACAACAGAACGCCGGCCGGCACGAGCAGCACGACATACGGGATCATCTGCCATTTCGTCCGCTTCACGCCCTTGACGACGGGCAGCAGCGGAAATCCGGCGGCCCGGTATTCCTCGACGCGGCGGATGCCGAGCGACCAGAAATGCGGCGGCTGCCACAGGAACAGGAGCGCAAACAGCAGCCAGGCGCCCGCGTCGATCTCGCCTGTCACGGCGCAATATCCGATGACCGGCGGCATCGCGCCCGATATGGCGCCGACCGATGTACTCCAGGTCGAGTGGCGCTTGAGCCAGAGCGTGTAGATCACGATGTAGACGAACACGCCGAGAAGGCCGAGCCAGCCGCTCAGCGGATCGACCAGGAAAAACAATATGGCGAGCCCCGGGACGCCGAGCGCGATGCCGTACGCAAGCACCAACGAGGGCGACATGCGCCCCGATGGCAGCGGACGGTTCCGTGTGCGCTCCATCTTGATGTCCCAGTTGCGGTCGAGATAGTTGTTGATGACGCAGGACGACGCGATTGTCAGCGTCGTGCCGAGCAGCGTCCAGATCAGGAGCGGCCAATCGATGTCCCACTTCGACGCGACCCAGAAACCGCCGAATGTGGCGACCAGATTGAGTCTTATGATTCCGGGTTTCGTCAGATTGATCAAGTCTTTCAGCACGGCAGGCCTCCCGAATTCCGGCGCCGATGTCGGAGCGGCCTGACGCTCCCGGCCCATGGAATCGTATCCTATCATACCGAAATGCTCGCTGGTTGACAACGTTCGCCCCGTCGGGTTCAACAATTTGACACTTTCATGGGCGGTGGCGGAACCTTTGGGCGGATGCCGCCATAGGATAATGCAGCATTCGCCCATGCGAAGGCAATCAGCGTCGTGGAAGGAAGTGATGATGAACCGGATGGCCGTCATCAAAGCCAACACCGAGGACATCAGGCTGCTGGCGCGCCTGATGCGCGCGGAAGCCGAGGGTGAGGGCGAACTCGGCATGCTGATGGTCGGCAATGTCGGGGTCAACCGCGTTCGGGGCAATTGCCTCGACTTCCGCAACATCCGCACGATCCCGCAGATGGTCTTCCAGAGCCCGGGCGGATTCGAGGCGACGACGAAGAGCTATTTCTACCAGCATGCGCGCGACAAGGAGATCCGGTTGGCCAGGCGCGTCGTGAACGGCGAGCGGCAGCACCCCGCGACGAACGCGCTCTGGTTCTTCCGCCCGACCGGCCAGTGCCCCGGCACCTGGTGGAACCAGTCGCACAGCGGGCGGGTCAAGAATCACTGCTTCTATGCGCCGTCGGGCAGCGACTGCCCCGGCGTCTACTAAACCCGTGAAGGAGGAATCCAGACCGACATGTCCACGATTTCGTACGACGCTTATGGCAATGTCATGCCGTTTGCGACCGGCATGCCGGGAGGCGTGCCGGGCGGCATGACCGGAACGCAGCTCCCGTCCGGCTGGCCTTCCGGCCTTGCCGACGCGGCGACCACCTCCCCGGCCGGTTGGCCTTCCGGTTTTGCCGACGCGCCGACCGCTTTCCCGGCCGGAACGATCGGCGGCGTTCCGTTCATGCCCGTCAGCGGCCTTCCGGGCGTTCCGAGCGGCGCCGGCATCACGCCGTCGGGCGGCAACATCGTCACGGTGCCGCAGGAAGAATCCTACGTCGAGAACATTCTCCGGCTCAACCGCGGCAAGATGGCCACCGTCTACATGACCTTCGAGAACAACAGCCAATGGAACGCGAAGGTGTTCCGCGGCATCATCGAGGCGGCCGGGCGCGACCATATCATCCTGAGCGATCCGACGACGGGCATCCGGTACCTGCTGCTGATGGTCAATCTCGACTACATCACGTTTGACGGACCGATCAACTACGAGTATCCGTTCCAGGGCGGCATCGTCACCCAGCAGACGCCTTTCACGGCGACTTCCCGCCACGAGGACTACACGGAGCCGAACACCCAGGCGTGAACCTTGCCGGAAGCCAGGCGGTTGACGGCGGCCCACGCCGCGTCGTCCGACAGCCTCATCGCCCGGATGCCGTCCGCCTCTTCCTTCGTGCGGGCTTGCCAGACCTCGACAAACAGGCCGGGCTGATCCGTTCCTTCATATAAATACATCTCCGGATGCGAGGCCCGCAGCCCGGCCATCAGCCCGAGATAGCGCTCCCGGTGCTCCTCCGCGATCCGGTATTCCGCGAAGCAAATGTACATGCCGCTCCCCTCCCGTGCGGCGAAGTTGAATCCGCGGGACGAACCCGGTACAATGGTAAGCATAGCAACAGGCGGAGGAGACGGCAAGAAGCCCGGAATCTCCGGGCTTCTTGCGGCTTGATATGCTTCAGAATTGACGGGAGCCCGCCAATTGTTGTTCAGCGATCTGGACGAGGCGCTTCGTGATGTAGCCACCGAGCGAACCGGCGTCACGCGTCGCCATGTTGCCGTAGTAGCCGTCCTGGGGAATTTGCACGCCCAGCTCTTGAGCCGCCTCGTACTTGATTTGCTCCAGCGCCGCTCTGGCCTGCGGAACGACCAGCGTGTTGCTGTTGCGGTTTTGGCCTGCCATGGTTGTCGTCTCCTTTCGTCCCTTGAGCTGTAGTGTTGATGCAAGCTTGCAAGCTTATTATGTGCCTCATCCGTTTTCTTATGCCTGACCTTGCACAAGACCCGAAATCGCCCAAGGAGAGAGACGCGCATGTCCAAGACCGCTTCCCTGCTGTTCGCCGTCACCGCGGTCGCCCTGATGCTGGCGACGGGCGTCGCCATCAGCCACAACGGCTGGGTGGCCGCCTTCCTGTTCGTCCTGACGTTCGTCGTCATCGGAACCGGGTTCGCCGTCAAGGCGAAAGCCCTCAAGCGCAAGTGACGGAGCGGCCGGCGATTCGCCGGCCGCTTTCCTTCATTATCATGGTCAGCGGGGCGGGAGAAAACCGACCCGCTCCTTGACGATTCTGACCGTCTGGTCCGCGACGGCCGCCGCCCGCTCCGCGCCTTCCTTCAGCACGCGGCCGAGTTCGCCCGAGCTCCGGATCTCCCGGTAACGCGTCTGCAGCGGTTCGAGCACCGACACGACGTGTTCCGCGAGATCCTTTTTGAACTGGCCGTAACCCTGCCCCTCGTAGCGCCGCTCGATCTCTTCCACCGTCAGCCCGGAGAAATGCGCGTAGATGCTGATCAGGTTGCTCACTTCCGGCTTGTTCTCGGGGTCGTACTTCACTTCCCGGCCGGAGTCGGTCACCGCGCGGGAAATCTTCTTGCGGATCACGTCCGGCTCGTCGAGCATCGCGATGTAGCTGTTCGGATTCGGGTTGCTCTTGCTCATCTTCTTCGACGCGTCGTCCAGCGACATGATGCGCGCGCCGACCTCCGCCATGTACGGCTCGGGCAGCTTGAACGTCTCGCCGTAGCGGCCGTTGAAGCGCTCCGCCAGGTCGCGGGTCAGCTCGAGGTGCTGCTTCTGGTCGTCGCCGACCGGCACGAGATCCGCGTTGTACACAAGGATGTCCGCGGCCATCAGCGTCGGGTAGACGAACAGCCCCGCGGGCACGGACCCCCTGCCGGCCGCCTTCTCCTTGAACTGGGTCATCCGCTCGAGCTCGCCCATGTAGGCGAGCGTCGTCATGATCCATCCGAGCTCGGCATGCGCCGGCACATGCGACTGGATAAAGATCGCCGACCGCGACGGATCGACGCCCGCCGCGAGGTACAGCGCCGCCACCGATTCCGTCTGCTCGCGCAGCGCGGCCGGATCCTGCGGCACGGTGATCGCGTGCAGGTCGACCACCATGTAGAAGCATTCGTGCGTGTCCTGGAGCTTCACGAAGTTCTGGATCGCGCCGATGTAGTTCCCGATCGTGAGCTGGCCGCTCGGCTGGATGCCCGACAATACCCTAGGCATCAGTGTCTCCCCCTTGTGTATGGAATAAAAAAATCCCCCGCCGCAAGGGACGAGGGACCGTGGTGCCACCCTTATTCGCTCCGACCCGCATCCGTTCGCATACGGTCCGAAGCCTCACGCTCCGTAACGTGGAGCCTCCGGGAGGCCATGGGCGACGGTTGCCGCTTTCCTGCCTCCGGCTCGGGGACCCATTCCGCCAGCCGCGATGCCGGTTTGCACCAACCACCGGCTCTCTGCAATCACGGGTGTTGGCGTACTCTTTCCCGTCATGGCCGTTGGAAACATTATACCCGCCTGTGCGGGAAAGTCAAGGCGGGAGCATCGACCCATGCATGACTGTGACGGCCGTCACATTTCCTGCCACGGTCTTTCCATTCGTGACAAATCTGTGATAGCATAGGAAGAAAGAACTGTTGAATGTTGTCGAAGGAGCTGGGTCAAGTTGGCCGAACTCAAGGTGGCGCACTGTACGATGTGCGGCAAAGTGTTCCAGGTGACGCTGCGAAACCTTTGCCCGGAATGCGCGGAACTGCACGACCGCCAGTACGACGCGGTCGACCGGTATCTGTTCAAGAACCGCAACGCGACGACCGAGCAGGTGGCGGAAGCGACAGGCGTTCCGATCAAGCAGATCCGGGAATGGATCCGGCAGAAGAAGATCAGTCTTGCGTCCTATCCGAACCTGACCGATCTGTGCGACCTGTGCGGAAGTCCTACCCGGAAGGGCCATTTGTGCGAAAATTGCTCCGGCAGGATCAGACAGGATATCGACAAGATGAAGGCGATGGAAGAGGCGGAGCGAGCGCGCAAGCGCGAGCACAGCTTCAAGGTGAAAGGTCAGGTCGAGGGCTGAGACCGACTGTTGCGGGCGGGCATGCATATTTCCTCCCAGGGCAGCCATACTAAGAGCGCCCAAGGAGGTGAACAACATGCCTTCCAGCAAACGGAACAGCAATGCGCTCGTCGTGCCGCAGGCAAGCGCGGCGCTGGAGCAGCTCAAATTCGAAGTCGCCCAGGAGCTCGGCATCCAGCTTCCGCAAGACGGGTATTACGGCTTTATGGCGACGCGCGATGCCGGAGCGATCGGCGGATACATCACCCGCCGGCTGGTCCAGATCGCGGAAGAGCAGCTTGCGGGCCGATTCGTCAGATAACTTGCGCCAAATCACTTGCGCCAAAACCGAACGGGGCTCCCCGCGGACTCGCGTCCGTCAGCGGAAACCCCGTTCTTGATGTCCGGGCATCTTATCCCCCGTTTCCGATTGACATGCGCAGCCTAGGCCAACTGGTTCGCCGAACCCGAAGGCTTCTGCTGGTAGCGGAACATCCAGGTCGACGTGTTGTAGTTCGACTCGTACTGGACGCTGGCCGTCCACTCCCGGTTCCGCTTCACGGAGAAATCGAACAGAATCTCGCCGTGGGTCCAGTTCCGCTTCATCCGCAGCGATTCGACGGCCATCCTCCGGAATTCGCTGACCTGCTGCGCGGTCATGCCCCGTTCCCTCTGGACGAACCGGCCGTTGACGGACTCGATCGGGTGGTGGCGCACGCCGTATTTGCCGACCATGTTGTTGCGAATCTGGATCGTCACCGTCCCCGCCACCGCATCCGTCAGCTCCGGCTCCAGGAGGCGGAATACATGGTCAATCTGCCGGGCCAGGGGCATATCCTCCAATTTCATCAATACCCTCCTTTCTGACTCGACTTCATAATCCTTCCATGGGATTACACTACTAGATTATACATCAATTGACATACTCCGACAACAAATAAAAACTATTCGTCATCCGAAGGTCCTTTCCGCCAAATTGTTCGGCAACGATAGACCTATTTCGTCTTCAGTGTTATAATATGGCATAATTCCACGAGTAAGGGAGCATTGCAACATGAGCTGGTTGGTCAAGCAAACCATGCGCACGAAATGCCTTGTAGCCTGCTACGCGGTTGCAATCCTATTCTCGCTTGCCATGCTGATCGCGGCGCTTGCCGGCGGCCAGAGCATCCTGTTGCCGCTCGTGCTGATCGTCGTGCTTTGCGGCGCCGTTTATCCCATCGCCATTTTTTTTGAGAGAACGCTTACAAGCACGATGGAGGACATGCGCAACGCCGCCTACCTGATCTCGAAGGGCGATTTCACCGTCAGGCTCGAGGGCGAAGGCGAATCGGGAGTCACCGGCATCGCGCAGACCTTCAACAGCATGGTCGAACGGCTGCGCGACATTCTGCGCGAGACTTCCACGATCACCAGACTTGTATCCGACGCGTCCCGCAATATCTATGAGCGCAATCAGCAGTTGAAAACCGTCATGGAGCAGGTCACCATCTCGGCGGGCGAACTGGCGACCGGCGCGAACCAGATCTCGGAAGATGTCGCGCAGATGAGCGAGTCGATCAGCGAGATCGAGAACAAGGTCGCAAGCTACGCCGATTCGACGAAGCAGATGAATGAACGGTCCGCCCACACGCTGGAACTGGTCCGCCAGGGCCGGCAAGCCGTCGAGAATCAAACCGAAGGCATGCGCCGCAACGTGGAGGCGACCGAAGCCGTATCCCGGACGATCGAGGAACTGGCGAAACACGCGGAAGGCATTTCCAAGATTACCCGCTCCATCTCGGAAATCGCGGACCAGACGAACCTGCTGTCCCTGAACGCGTCGATCGAGGCGGCGCGCGCCGGCGAGCACGGCCGGGGGTTCGCGGTCGTCGCGCAGGAAGGGCGCAAGCTCGCCGAAGAAGCCGGCGCGTCGACGAAGGAAGTGTTCTCGCTCGTCCGCGGCATCGAACAGGGCATCAAGAACGCGATCGCCAACATGAAGGTGAACGAGAGCATCGTTCGCGACCAGACCGAGCTCATCCGCCAATCCAACGAAATCTTCAACGAAATTGTGAAGAGCGTGGAATTCATCTCCGAACAGATGGAAGCGTTCAGCCGGGAAAGCGACGCGATGCTCGAGAGCGCGCGCAAGATCGCGGCGTCCATCCAGAACATCTCCGCGATCACGCAGCAGTCGGCCGCCGGCACCGAGCAGGTGTCCGCGTCGATGAACGAACAGATGGCCGCGGTGCAAGCGGTCGTCGAGGAAGCCGAGCAAATGCAGCAGACGGTGGTCAAGCTGCAGCGCACGATCCAGATCTTCAAGATTTGACGCCAATCGAGTAGGAGGGGGCGGCTAGCCCCCGACCTCTCACACCACCGTACATGCGGGTCCGCATACGGCGGTTCCGTAAGGTTAACAAAGTTCCAGGTAACGAGAAAGCAGACTTTTCAG
>Ga0181858_1000437_pt1 | contig 19855 bp, 20 predicted proteins | sample NewIslPassag4_SG_FD_130749 | JGI IMG/M metagenome (GOLD analysis project Ga0181858, IMG submission 130749) | Feedstock adapted compost microbial communities from Newby Island compost facility, Milpitas, CA, USA - Passage 4_SG | ecosystem: Engineered > Solid waste > Feedstock > Composting ...
CCCCGCGGCCGAGCTGCTGCTGGAGGGCAGCCGAAGGGCCGCTCCCGAGCCGGCTGAGGAGCCCGGCGTCACGGTCACGGAGGCCGCCTAAGATTCAGCCCGGCGCCTTGGCCGGGCCCCGCTTCGGCTTCGCCGGGGCGGGCTCGCGCTGCGGCTCTCGCGCGCGGGGGCGGGCTCGGTGCGCCGCGGCTCGCGGGCGGGCTGCTCGATCGGCTCGACGATGATCGTGCGTGAAGGCCCTGGGAACGTCATGCCTTGTGGGTCGCCGGGCGGACCCGGGACCTGACACCTCACGCGATCACCTTCGCGACGTAGTAGATCCCGAGCACGACCGCGACCGCGCCGAGGCCGCGGCGCAGAAGCCGCTCGGGCACCCGCTCCTGGAGCGCCGCGCCTGCGTAGCTGCCCGCGAGCCCGCCGGCGCCGAGCAGGAGGCCAAGCCCCCAGTCCGGCGCCGCCTCGCCCGCGCGGCCGAGCGCGTCGAGCGCCGTGAAGGCGGCGACGCCGACGAGCGAGGTCGCGAAGGTCGCGGCGATCGCGGCGGGCACGACCTCGCGCGGCGCAAAGCGCATCGCGACGAGGATCGGCCCGATCAGCGAGCCGCCGCCGATCCCGTAGATGCCGCCCACGATCCCGACGCCGGCGGCGAGCCCGCTGACGCGCGCCGGGACGCCGCGCGCGCCGCCCGCGCGGGCGTCCTCCCGCGGCGGGTCGGTCGATGCGAGGAACAGGCCCAGCGGCACCAGCACCGCGGCGACCACGAGCAGGAAGGCCTCGGGCCCGTCGAGGACCTCCACGCGCAGCAGCGCCCCGACGACCACGCCGGGCAGCGCCCCGAGCATCACCGCGCGCACGAGCGGGCCGCCGAGCCGCCCGTCGCGGCGGAAGCGGGCGAGCGCGCCGGGCGTCGCGACCACGTTGTAGAGGAGGTTGGTGGGGGTCACCGCCGGGCTCGGGATCCCGAGGACGCTGACCTGCACCGGCAGCAGAAAAACTGCGCCGGAGACCCCGGCCGGCGTGGTCGCGACCGTGATGCAGAAGGCGATCAGGGCTCCCAGCAGCTCGTCGGGCACCGCGAAACCGTAACCGCGACCGCGGACCCGGGGCATACAATCCGCGCTCGGCGGGCTGATAGCCGGGCCTTGTCAGGGGGGCGCGGCGCGGGCGACCCTTTGGTCTTGGAGAGCGCGCGTGACGATCAGGGAGAGAAGCGAATCGGAGCTCAATCGCCTCAACGACGAGGAGCTCCTGCGCTACGTGGTGGCCGCGCGCCGGGCGGGTCGCGACAACCAGGCGAACACCGCGCTCGGCATCTTCGTCTTCCGCCGCTACGACGACCTCGTGCGCCACGCGCTGACCTCGGTGCCGAGCAGGGAGGACGCCGAGGACCTGGCCCAGCAGGCGATCGCGGACGCGGTGCGTGCGACGTTCAACGGGTCGGTCCCGGGTGAGGCCTACAACTTCGTGTTCACGATCCTGAAGCGCCGTATCGCCGACTTCCACGAGAAGCGCAACCGCGGCGGCGGCCCCGCGCTCCCGCTGCCGGAGGACCTCGACGACGAGGAGTCCGGCGGGCGCAGCCTGGCGATCGAGGAGGACTTCGCGGCCGCGGTCGACGCGCGCGACGTGGTCGAGCGGGCGAAGGCGAGCCTGAGCGCGGCGCACCAGAGGGTCGTCGACCTCTACCTTCAGGTTGAGTACGACGCCCAGGAAGTGGCTAAGCGGGTGAACGAGGAGTTCCCCGACCTCAGAAAGCCGATGACCGACGCCAACGTGCACCAGATCGCGACGCGCTTCCGCAGGCGCCTGCGCGACCAGCTCGAGCCATGAACGACGCCGAACGCCTCTATTGCGAGTTCGTGGCCGAGCACAAGCGCGGCGGCGAGGCCGACCCGCGCGCGTTCCTCGACCAGCTCGACGACGACCTGGACCGGCTCGAGCTCGCGGCGCTCATCCGCCACTACCTGGAGCGCTCGCCGGGCCGGGAATGGGACCCGGAGGCGTACGCGGAGTCGAAGGCGGCCCAGGTTGCGGAGTCGATCCTGGCCGAGTGGGAGATCGCCGGCGGGCGCGAGGAGGCGACCGTGGGCTGGCGCGAGCTCCTGCCGGAGCTGCGCGAGAAGGCACGCATCATGCGGCGCGAGGTCGTGGCGCGGCTGGCTGAGGCGCTCGGCGTGCCGGACAAGGAGGACAAGGTCGCCGGGTACTACCACCGGATGGAGCAGGAGGAGCTGCCGGTGGACGGGATCTCCGACCGCGTCCTGGAGGCGCTCGCGCGGATCCTCGGCACGAGCGCCGAGACGCTTCGCGCGGCCGGGCGCGTGCGCAGCGGCCGCGACCAGCCGGGGGAGGGGATCGCGTTCGCGCGCAAGGCGACGCCGAGCCCCGACTTCTCCACCTCGGCGCCCGCATCCCCGCCCGCGGCAGAGGCAGCCGGCCGCGGGCTCGAGGAGCGAGACCTCGTCGACGAGCTCTTCACCGGCGGGCCGGACGCCGGCAGGTGAGCCCCGAGGCGGCGTCAGCCGCCGTGTGCCGGGGCGACCCTTCCACCATCATGAAGAGCACGCGCGCCCACGATCCGCTCGCGCTGTTCGCCTTCGCCTTGCGCGAGCGCGACTGGGTCCTCGCCGACCTGATCGCCGAGACCCACTGGCGTGCGACCCCTGCGCGCCGGGAGTTCGAGCGCGTGCTGCGCGAGGCCGAGATCAGCCCGAGCCCCGGCTCGCTCGAGCGCCTGCACCTCTGGGCCGAGCTCGCGCGGCTGATCGAGCGCGAGGTCAGAGCCGGACGTTGAGATGCGCCGGGGTGACGCCTAGCATCCCCGCCGCGATGCAGTGGATCGAGCAACGGGCCCGGGCGATCCTCGAGACCGTCCCCGACTACGTGTGGGACGGCGAGAGCCTGCCGGTCCCGGTGGAGGACATCGTCGACTCGGTCTTCGGCCTGCACGTCGTCGACGTCGACGACCTGACCTCCGCTCCCGGGTGCCCGCCGCTGGAGGAGGGCCAGGTGCTCTCCGGCCTTCTCCTCGCCGACCGGCGGGAGATCTGGTGCAACGCCTCCGAGGGCGTGCAGTGGCCGCCGCGGCGGCGGTTCACGATCGCGCACGAGCTGGGCCACTGGGTCCTGCACGCGCCCGGGCAGGACAGCCTGTTCTGCCGGCGCGCGACGGTCGCGCCAGAGGACTCCGCGAGCAAGAACGGGAAGGACAAACGCCCGCCCCTGCCGCCCGCGGAGGAGGAGGCGAACGCGTTCGCGGCCGAGCTCCTCATCCCGGCGCACCTGCTCCGCTACCACTACCGCAACACGACGCGCGACTTCCAGGAGCTGTGCGCGATGTTCGGCGCGAGCCAGGCGGCGATGGGGCGCAGGCTGCGCGCGGTGATCTGAGGAGGTCTCGGCGTGAAGGTCCTGATCGCGAGAGCCCCGGGTCCCAAGAAGTGGACGAAGTTCCACCGCGATCCCAACTGCTCCGGCCTACGCAAGGGGGAGATCGCCGACGGTGCCCAGTACGTGCTGCGCGACCTCGACGATCTCCCTGACACGGTGGAGCCGTGCCGGTTCGACTGCTGCTTCCCCGGGTCGGTGACGACCGCCGACCTGCGCACCCGCGGCGCGGTCAACGCTGAGCCCAAGCCGGCGCGGGACGTTCGGGTCGGCCACGAGGTCGAGTTCCGGAACCTGGCGACCGGCAAGGCCGAGAGGCGACGGATCGTGCAGGGCTCCGCGAAGAGCCCGGACGAGCTCTCGGCCGAGGCCCCGATCGCGAAGGGCCTCCTCGGGCACGAACCCGGTGAGGTCGTCGACATCGAGCTCCCGAGCGGGAAGGTGATCCGCGTCGAGATCGTCAGCGCCGCGGACCCAGCGGCGGACCGGTAGCGCGGCGGGTCACGTGCTCCCCGCAGCCACCGGTGAGCTTCTCCAGGGGCCAGTCCCGGCCCTTGGGCCGCGTCAGGTGCCAGAGCAGGCCGAGCGGGATGTAGCCGAGGCACCGTCGGTTGCTGTTCGGCTCAGGGAGTCGGCGGCAGCGACCGTGCCCTGACGGCGAGCCCGCCCCGCGCCCGTCCTTCCGTCCAGCGGAAGGTCCGGGGGTTAACCCGCGCGGCAGGCGCGGGCGAAGAACACGGCGACGATTCCTAGGGCCCGCGCCGGGCGCTTGACCCGTGCCGCCCCGGTCAGGGCCCACCCCATTTGGTCCCGAAACGAAGAAAGCCGGCCCCCGCGCGGTTGCGGGGGCCGGCTTTCAAGCTCGGCTGCTGTGTGCGCGCCGGCGGCTCGTGGCCGCCGTGGCCTCAGACCTCCTCGCGGAGCCCGGCCAGCACGGAGTCGTTGGCGAGCCGGCGGAGGGCCGAGGCCTCGAGCTGACGCGCCTCGCTCTGCGTGACGCCCAGCTCACGGGCCGTGTCGCGGAGCGACTTGGCCTCGCGGCCGCCGGTGCCGAACCGCGCGCGGACGACGTTCGCCTCGAGCTCGGGGAGCTTCGAGAGCGCCTCCTCGATCGCGCGCTCCTGCTCGCGGACGAAGAACTCGTCCTCGAGGTCGGCCGTGCTCTCGGCGCGGAGCTCGCCCAGCGTCGTGTCGCCGTCGCTGCCGATCGGCTGGTCGAGGCTGGCGCTCACCCGGGTCAGGTCGCGGACGGCCATGACCTCCTCGAGCGGCAGCTTGGCGCGCTCGGCGACCTCCTCGTCCGTGGGCTCGCGGTCGAGCATCGTCGCCAGCTCGGCGGCGGTGCGGTTCACCGTGCGCTCACGCTGCGCGATGTGCGCGGGGATGCGCACGGCGCGACCCGTGTTGTCGAGACCGCGCTGGATCGACTGCTTGATCCAGAGGACCGCGTAGGTCGAGAACTTGTAACCGCGGCGCCAGTCGAACTTCTCGGCGGCGCGGATCAGGCCCAGCATCGCCTCCTGGACTAGGTCGCTCAGCGGCAGCCCGTGGCCCTGGTAGCGACGCGCGAACTTGATCACCAGGCGCAGGTTCGAGTTGATCAGGCGCTCCTTCGCCTCAAGGTCGCCCTTCTCGATGCGCTTGGCAAGCTCGATCTCCTCGGCGGCGGTCAGCAGCGGGTAACGCGCCGCCTGGTTGAAGAACAGCTGCAGGCTGTCGGTCGTCGCCTCGGCGAGCTCGTGCGCCTCGGTGCGCCGGCGCGCGCGGGCAGCAGCACTGTCCAGCGCGTGCTCACCGCGCTGGCGGTGCGTCTCGGTGCGCTGGCTGGCAGCGCCCCTAGTGCGTGGCATATGCCTCCCATCGTGCGTCATTACTTCAGAAAGTATAGCGAACACTCGTTCGTTGTCAACTCAACAAGCCCGCCCGAAAAACCCCGTCATCAAGCTAAAGCCCACCGGTGTGGGGGTGCTTGCTCGCCGGATCCGCGCCCGGCGTCAAGAGGAGCAGCCCAAAGGGGCTCGCGCGGCAGCGGCCGAACAATCTAGCGCGAAAAGTCATCTCGCGCAAGTGCCCGCGAGACGGCGGGCCAAACACCCGCCGGCAAGAACTGCGACTAAGTGCTCAAACGCGTGTTACAAGGGTAGCCCGTTCCACGGATCCAATTACTCAACTCTAGGGAGGGAACCATGAAACGCGTCGCAGCGATTACCTGCGCGCTTGCGCTTGCCCTCGTGCTGGCGCCCGCCGCGCAGGCGGAGGCCGGTGAGGGCTCGGAATGCCCGCCGTTCCGCGTGCTGCACAATGACCGGGTCGGCAAGCTCGAGCTCCCCGCCGGCTACTACACGCTCGTGCCGTTCAACCCGAGCCCGCTGAGCTGCCAGAAGGCCGCCAAGCTGTTCGCCGAGTTCCTCCAGGACTTCGACGGGAAGCTGCCGCGCAACTGGCGCGTCCTGCCGCGTCGCAAGGCCTTCCAGCGCGGCCAGAGCGAGGTCGGCTTCTACGTGCGGCCCACCGGGTCCGGTGGCGGCGGTGGGGGCGGCGGGGGCAAGCACCCCGCTGACGGCCGTGCCTGCCAGGGCCTCTTCAGGGTCTTGCACAACGACAAGATCGGCAGCCTCAACCTGCCCGCGGGCCAGTACAAGATCACGCGGCTCGCGAAGCGCCCGACCTGCAAGCGCGCGTCGAAGCTGTTCGCGAAGTTCCTCGCGCACCCCGAGGGCATCCTGCCGAACGGGTGGAAGCTCAACGCCCGCACGGCGACCTTCAAGAAGGGCAAGGACGCGGCCTTCCGCGTCAAGCGCGTGAGCTCGTAGCGCTCAGGCGTACGCCGCTTGCCGAGGAGGCGGGCCTTCGGCTCCCTGCGCCGGAGGCCCGCCTCCTCATCTTGTTGCCGCGGCTCGCGAGCGGTTGGGCGTGCGGGAGCGGGGTAGCCGCGCTCGCGTATGCCCGAAGAGCCTGGGACAGTAGGCGGTCACGACGAAGGGCGCGAGGATCAGCCGCAGATCAGCGGCGCGGCGATCGTCGGCGTGCTCCTGGCGCTGGTCTTGGCCGGCGCCGCCTACATCGTGGGCTACGTGAACGGCAAGGGCACGCGCGTGGAGGGGTCGGCCGCCGAGGTCAGCATGGCGCCCGCTTTCGATGCGGACGAGCTCAACGAGCCGCCGACCGAGAACTGGCCCACCAACGGCGGCTCGCTTACGAACCAGCGCTACTCGCCGCTCGACGAGATCAACACCGAGACCGTCGCGGACCTCAAGGGCGAGTGGATGACCCACCTCGACGGGTCGGGCACCGCCGGCAAGTACTCGGGCGAGGCGACCCCGATCGTCTACGGCGGCGTGATCTACACGATCACCGGCGCCGACGACGTCTTTGCCCACGACCTCGAGACGGGCCGCGAGATCTGGAAGTGGGAGGCGCAGCTCGACCAGAAGATCAACACGATCTGCTGCGGCTGGACGAGCCGCGGCGTGGCGGTCGGCGACGGCCGGGTCTACGCCGGGCTCCTCGACGGCCGGCTGATCGCGCTCGACCAGCGCACCGGCGAGCTCGAGTGGGAGGCGCAGGTGGGCGACTGGCGCAAGGGCGAGACGATCACCAACGCGCCGCTGTACTACGAGGGCCGCGTCTACACCGGCCTCTCCGGCGGCGAGTACGGCATCCGCGGCCGGCTGATGGCCTACGACGCCTCGACCGGCGACGAGGAGTGGCGCTTCTGGGCGATCCCCGGGCCAGGGGAGGAGGGCCACGAGACCTGGCCGCAGGACAACAACTCGTGGAAGCGCGGCGGCGCGCCGATCTGGCAGACCCCCGCGGTCGACCCGGAGCTCGGCCTCATGTACTTCTCCGCCGGCAACGCCTCGCCCGACCTGAACGGGTCGGCGCGCGAGGGCGACAACCTGTTCGCCACGTCGATCGTCGCGATCGACGCCGGGACCGGCGAGTACCGCTGGCACTTCCAGCAGGTCCATCACGACATCTGGGACTACGACGCCCCCAGCCCGGTGGTGCTCTGGGACGCCGAGATCGACGGCGAGGAGGTCAAGGGCCTGAGTCAGCCCGGCAAGACCGGCTGGCTCTACATCCTCGACCGCGAGACGGGCGAACCGATCCACCCGATCGAGGAGCAGCCCGTGCCGCAGGAGCCGTCGCAGGCGACCGCGGAGACCCAGCCGATTCCCTCGTATCCGCCGTTCTCCTCCCACGAGGTGAGTAACGCCGACTTCAAGCAGATCCGCGACCTGGCGCGGGACACGCTCGGCAAGAACGCGCCGGTGCGCAGGGCGAAGCAGATCTTCACCCCGTTCGGCGAGACAACCACGGTGATCGCCCCCGGGCCCTCGGGCGGCACCAACTGGCCGCCGTCGAGCTTCTCGCCGGAGACCAACATGGTCTACGTCTGCGGGATGGACTCGGCGTCCGGCTACCAGTCGGCGAAGCTCCAGGAGTTCGAGCGCGGCACCACCTACCTGTCCTCGATCTTCACGTTCACAGGCTTCGGCGCGCAGGACGGCGTCGTGGCGGCCATCGACGTGACGACGGGCGAGATCGCCTGGGAGGAGAACTGGGAGGACCAGTCCTGCTATTCGGGCACCACCGCGACCGCGGGCGGGCTCGTCTTCGTCGGCCACAACAACGGCGAGCTGCGCGCCTACGACGCCGAAACCGGCGAGCAGCGCTGGGCGTTCCAAACGGGCGCGGGCGCCAACTCCACGCCGGCGATCGTCGAGCACGACGGGCGCGAGTACGTGATCTTCTACGCGGCGGGCAACTCGCTGGCGGGCAGCGCGCACGGCGACTCGCTCTGGGCCTTCTCGCTCGAGGGCACGATGGGTCCCGTGGAGCCGGGCAGCTCCGGCCGGCAGGCGGCGCACGCCGGCGAGGCCGAGCCCGAGGTGGAGCAGGAAGAGTCGACAACGCCGAAGGGCAAGGGCAAGTCGCCGAGCTCGAAGGAGGCCGACGCGCGCGAGTCCGGCCAGGGCGAGCAGATCTTCTCCGACAACTGCGCGGGCTGCCACGGCGCCGACGGCGGCGGGGGCAACGGCGGCCCGGCGCTCGACGACGGCGGCTTCTCGCTCAAGCAGGCCATCGAGCAGATCACGAACGGAGGCGGCGGGATGCCGGCCTTCGGCGGCCAGCTCAGCGACGAGGAGATCCGCGACCTGGCAGCCTACGTGCTCAACGGCATCGCCGGCGGCTAGGGCGTCACGCGGCGCCTAGGCCTCCGGCGCGGGCACGAGGACCTGCTCGATCGAGTCGGCCAGCCCGCGCTCGTTGACGTCGACGACGACGGCGTTCACCCAGACGTCCTCCTCCGCGGTCTCGAAGCGCTGCGGCATCTGCGTGCGGAAGCCCTCGAGCGCCTGTTCCCAGCGCACGCCGAGCACGCTCGCGCGCGAGCCGGTCATGCCGACGTCGCTGATGAACGCTGTGCCCTTGGGCAGCACGCGCGCGTCGGCGGTCGGCACGTGCGTGTGGGTGCCGAGCACCGCCGCGGCGCGGCCGTCGAGGTGCCAGCCCATCGCGACCTTCTCGCTCGTCACCTCGGCGTGGAAGTCCACGACGAAGGCGTCGGCGTCGTCGGCCAGGCGGTTGAGCAGCGCGTCGGCCTCGGCGAACGGCGAGCGCGCCGCCTGGAGCTGAACCATGCCGATCAGGTTGATGACGGCGACCCGCATCCCGCCCGCCTCGACGAGCGCGTACCCGCGGCCGGGGTTGCCGGCCATGAAGTTCGCCGGGCGGATCACGCGGTCGGTCGAGTCGAGGTACTCGTAGGCCTCGCGCCGCCGGTAGGCGTGGTTGCCGAGGGTGATCACGTGGAAGCCGATGTCGAAGAGCTCGCGCGCGGTGCGCTCGGTGATCCCCAGGCCGCCCGCGGAGTTCTCGCCGTTCACGACGCAGAGGTCGGGCGCGTAGCGCTCGCGCAGGTCGGGCATGGCGCGCGCCAAGCCGGCCCGACCCGGCCTGCCGACGACGTCCCCGACGAAGAGAAGCCTCACCGGCTCAGCGTAAATCAACCGGCGAGCCGGAAGCCGCAAGCGAACCGCCGCTGAGCGCGGCCGTTCACTTCGCGCCGGTCTGCCATCCCGGGCGCGGCGGGCGGCCCTCCACGCGCGCGGTCCAGCGCCCGTCGGCGGGCTCGAGGCCGAGCGCCTTGACGACGCGGAACGCGAAGCGCAGGACGTCCTCGGGCGCCTTGCGCTTCGGCGCGCGCCAGCCGAGCACCCAGCCCACGTCGGCCATGAGCTGCCAGCCCTTCGGCGTGCGGATGCCCTTGGGCTCGAGGCCGGGGAGCAGGGGGCGGCCGGGCTCGAAGCCGGTCAGCGTGATCACGAGGTTGTTCACCTCCTCGTCGACGTTGAGCTCGACGCTCACGTCGGGCTCGCCGGCGGCGGGCCTGGCGACGAGCCAGCGCTGCGCCCTGGTGCGCCGCTCGAGCCAGCCCTTCTTGCCGGTGAGCCGCCGGATGAGGGGCTCGATAGGAAGCAGGTCGTCCGCTCTGAACTCGGTACCGCGTGCCACGGCCCGGCACCGTACCGCCGCCGCGATCGACTTTGCTCGGGACCGGACCCGGCGCCCGCTGGTGCAGGTAGCGTTTCCCGCCCATGGCGGAGGCCGAGGCAACTGCCGGCGCGAGCCCGGTCATCGAGGTCCGCGGGCTCTCCTACTCGTTCGGCGAGCGGGTGGCGCTGCGCGACGTCTCGTTCACCGCGGGGGCGGGCGAGCTGCTCGCCGTGATCGGCCCGAACGGCGCCGGCAAGACCACGCTGCTTTCGATCCTCGCTGGCATCCGCAAGCCCGACGCGGGCACGGTCCGCACCCCGGCGGGGGCGGTCGGCTGGGTCCCGCAGCAGGCCGCGCTCTACCGGCGGCTCACCGTCGAGGAGAACCTGCGCCTGTTCGCGCGGCTGGAGGGCATCGAGGACGTCGACGCGGCCGTCGAGGAGATGCTCGAGCAGACCGGGCTCGCCGACCGCCGCGGGGACCAGGTCGGCACGCTCTCGGGCGGCAACCAGCAGCGCGTGAACATCGCGATCGGCCTGCTCTCGCGGCCGGCGGTCCTCCTGCTCGACGAGCCCTCGACCGGCCTGGACCCGCGCCAGCGCGCGCGGCTGTGGGAGTTCGTGCACGGGCTCGCGGGCGGCGGCACGACGGTGCTCTACACGACCCACCACCTGGGCGAGGTGGACCGCTACGGCGACCGGATCCTCGTGCTCGCGGACGGCGAGGCGCTCTTCGACGGCACCGCCGCCGAGCTCCACCGGGCGGCCCCGGAGTCGGGCGCCGCCGACTTCGAGTCCGCGTTCGTCGCGTTCCTGCGGGAGCGGGGGCACTGATGCGCTGGCTTCTGCTCAAGGACCTGCAGATCCTGCGGCGCTCCCCGCTGATCGTCGGCCTGCTCGTCGCCTATCCGCTGGTGATCGGCCTTCTGATCGGCTTCGCGCTCTCGGGCGACGACGGCAAGCCGCGCGTCGCCTTCGTGAACGAGGTGCCCGCGGGCGAGGGCTTCGACCTGGGCGCGGGCGGGCAGCAGTTCGGCGCCGAGCAGGCGCGCGCGGAGCTCTGCGACCGGGTCGAGTGCGTCGACGCCTCGAGCCGCGAGGAGGCCGAGCGGATGGTGCGCGACGGCGAGGTGCTGGGCGCGCTGATCCTGCCGGAGAACCTGCTCGACCAGCTCCGCTCGCTGACCAGCCTCGACCCCGAGCCGGCGAAGGTCGACGTCTACGTGAACGAGGACGACCCGGTCAAGGCGCAGCTCGTCGACGACCGCATCCAGGCGCTCGTCACCGAGGCGAACCTGATCCTCTCCGAGCGCATCTCCAAGCAGGCCGCGGAGTACATCGACCTGCTGATCGACGGCGGGACGTTCCAGCTCCCGTTCCTGGCGCAGAAGCTGCGCATCCTGGGGCTCGCGCGGGCGGGGGGGATCCTCGAGGGCGTGCGCAGGAGCCTGCCGGTGGACTCGCCCGCGCGCGCCGCGCTCGACCAGGTGATCGAGTTCGCGCATCTCGCCGAGGACAACCTCGACTTCGCGCTGCCCCTGCTGGGGGCGATCTCGGCGCCGATCGCGGTCGAGAAGACCGACGTCTCGGGCACCTCGACCTCGCTCGACTCGTTCGCGATCGCGGCGGCGGCCACGTTCACGCTGATGTTCGTGACCGTGCTGCTCGTCGCGGGCTCGCTCGCGCTCGAGCGCGAGGAGAACGCGTTCATCCGGATCACGCGCGCGAGCGTGGGGCGGGGCGGCCTGCTCGCCGAGAAGATCACCCTCGGCGTGATCGCCTCGCTGGCCGTGACGCTGCTGATGCTCATCGTGATGACGCCGTTCGGCGCGGTGGGGTGGGGACGCGGGCACCTGATCGTGCTCGCGATCCTCGCGGGCGGCGCCGCGTTCGCGGCCTTCGGCGCGGCGATCGGGGCCGCGGGGCGCGACGTGCGCGCGAGCTCGCTGCTCGCCTTCATGCTCTCCCTGCCGATCGCGCTTCTCTCGCTGGTCCCGTCGGGGACGGTGAGCGCGACGCTCTTCGAAGTCCTCGAGGTCCTCCGCGCGCTGTTCCCGTTCCACCCGTCGCTCGAGGCGATCTCGTCGGGGCTCGACGCGGGCGCGGGCTCGCTCTGGCTGCGCCTGCTGCACCTCGCCGCGCTGCTCGCCGCCTACGCGGCGCTCGCGCGGGCGGCGCTGCGGCGCTTCGCGTAGGCCCGCCCGGCCCGTTTCCGGCGCGCCCCCGCGCGTGGGCCCCATGCCTAGAATCAGGCGCGTGAGCTTTCCCGCCACGCGCATGCGGCGCATGCGCAGAACACAAGCGCTGCGGGACCTCGTCCGCGAGACCGAGCTCTCGCCGCGTCACCTCGTGCAGCCGCTGTTCGTCGTCCCCGGCGAAGGCGTCCGCCAGCCGGTGGAGTCGATGCCTGGCGTGGAGCGCTACTCGATCAACGAGCTGGTCGAGGTGGCGGGCGAGGTCCACGAGGCGGGGGTCCCGGCGGTGATCCTCTTCGGGATCCCCGAGCACAAGGACGAGGCCGGCACCGGCGCGTACGACGACGAGGGGATCGTGCAGATGGCGATCCGGGCGCTCAAGAAGGAGCACCCGGACCTCACCGTGATCACCGACGTGTGCCTGTGCGAGTACACCGACCACGGGCACTGCGGGTTCATGCGCGACGGCGAGGTCGACAACGACATCACGATCGAGCTGATCGCGAAGACCGCGGTCTCGCACGCGGAGGCGGGTGCCGACGTGGTCGCGCCGAGCGACATGATGGACGGCCGCATCGGGGCGGTGCGCGGGCAGCTCGACGAGGAGGGGCACGCGGACGTGCCGATCATCGCGTACGCAGCCAAGTACGCCTCGGCGTTCTACGGGCCGTTCCGCGACGCCGCGGAGTCGACGCCGCAGTTCGGCGACCGGCGCGGCTACCAGATGGACCCGGGCAACGCGCTCGAGGCGGTGCGCGAGGCGCGCCTCGACCTCGAGGAGGGCGCCGACGTGGTGATGGTGAAGCCGGCCGTCACCTACCTCGACGTGATCCGGCGCGTAAAGGACGAGCTCGGCGTGCCGGTCGCCGCCTACCACGTGTCCGGGGAGTACGCGGCGCTCAAGGCCGCGGCGCTGAACGGCTGGGTCGACGAGCGCGCGGCGGTGCTCGAGACCCTCACCTCCATCCGCCGCGCGGGGGCCGACGTGATTCTCACCTACTACGCAAAGGATGTGGCCGAATGGCTCGCGTGAAGACCCCCCGCCCGAAGGTCCGCTCCCGCAAGGACGGTGCGGCGGTCCCCCTCGATGAGACCGACAAACGGATCCTGAACCTCCTGCAGTCCCGCTTCCCGCTCGTCCGCGAGCCCTACGCGGTGCTCGCCGGGGAGGCGGAGCTCGACGTCGACGAGCTCATGCGGCGCACCCAGCGCCTGCTCGACGAGCGGATCATCCGCGAGATCACCCCGATCTTCGACACCCGCGCGCTCGGCTATGAGTCGATGCTGGTGGCGGCCAAGGTCGACGCCGAGCACCCGCACCGGGCGGCCAAGATCATCAACGAGCACCCGGGCGTCTCCCACAACTACCTGCGCACCCACGACTTCAACCTCTGGTTCACGATCGCGGTCCCGCCCGACTCCGAGCTCGGCCTGGAGGGGACGCTCACGGCGCTGCAGCGGATGACCGGCGCCGAGTCGATCCGCCAGCTCCCGACGCTGCGCCTCTTCAAGATCAACATGAACCTCGAGATGGAGAAGGGGACGGAGGAGCTGGCCGCCGCCGTCGACGCCTCGCCGCCCCGCGAGCTGGAGCCGCAGCCCTACGACGAGCGCGACGTCGCCGTGATCCGCGCCCTGCAGGGGCCGATGGCGGTCACCGACCGCCCCTACGACGAGGCGGCGAGCGCGGTGGGCATGACCCCCGAGGCGTTCCTCGAGCACCTGCGCGGCATGGTCGACCGCCTGCTGCTGCGGCGCGTGGCGGCGATCCTCTTCCACCGGCGCGCCGGCTTCTCGGCGAACGGGATGGGCGTGTGGCGCGTGCCGGAGGAGCGGATCCTCGAGGTCGGCAGGCGAATGGCCGCGGTGCGCGGCATCTCGCACTGCTACCAGCGCCCGACCTACCCGGACTGGCCCTACTCGGTCTTCACGATGGCGCACGGGCGGTCCAAGGAGGAGTGCGACGCGATCCTGCAGTCGATCGCCGACGAGCACGGCCTGCACGGCGACGACCGCGCGGTCCTCTACTCCTCGACCGAGTACAAGAAGGTGCGCCTGCACTACTTCACCGACGACTACGCGCGCTGGGAGCGCGAGCACGGCCACCTCGCCGCTGCCTGACCGGAACACCACGGTGAGCGAGGAGACTGCCGCCAGCGACTCGTACGCGACGCCGCGCTCCGCGGAGCTGTTCGGGCGCGCCACCGGGCTCCTGCCGGGCGGCGTGAACTCGCCCGTGCGCGCGATGCGGTCGATCGGCCGCGACCACCCCGTGTTCATCGAGCGCGGCGAGGGCTGCGAGCTCGTCGACGTCGACGGCAACCGCTACGTCGACTGGGTGTGCTCGTGGGGTCCGCTGATCCTGGGCCACGCGCACCCGGCGGTGGTCGAGGCGGTCCAGGAGGCCGCGGCGCGCGGGACCAGCTACGGTGCGCCGATCGAGGGCGAGGTGGAGCTCGCCGCCGAGGTCTGCGAGCGCTTCGGCTCGGTGGAGATGATCCGCATGACCTCGTCGGGCACCGAGGCGTCGATGAGCGCGATCCGCCTGGCGCGCGCGGTCACGGGCCGCGACGCCGTCGTCAAGTTCGCGGGCGCCTACCACGGGCACGTCGACGGGCTCCTGGCCCAGGCGGGGTCCGGCCTCGCCACGCAGGGGATCCCGGCGAGCCCCGGGGTGACGGCCGCGCAGGCCGCCGACACGATCGTCGTGCCCTGGAACGACGACGAGGCGCTCTCCGTGGCGCTGCACGACCGCGAGGTCGCGGCGATCATCGCCGAGCCCCTGCCCGCGAACATGGGCGTCGTGCCGCCCGCGCACGGCTTCTTGGAGGCGCTGCGCTCTGCGGCCGACGAGCAGGGCGCGCTGCTCATCCTCGACGAGGTGATCTCGGGCTTCCGCGTGGCGCGCGGCGGGGCGCAGGAGCTCTTCGGCGTGCGCGCCGACCTGACCGTGATGGGCAAGGTCCTGGGCGGCGGGCTGCCGGCCGCGGCCTACGGCGGGCGGCGCGAGCTCATGGAGCGCGTCGCGCCCGCGGGCGACGTCTACCAGGCCGGGACGCTGAGCGGGAACCCGCTCGCGGTGGCGGCGGGCCTCGCCACCCTGCGCGAGCTCGACGCGGCGGCCTACGCCCGCCTGGGCGAGCTCACCGAGCGGCTCGCCGCCGGCCTGCGCGAGGCGGCAGGCGACCGGCCGGTGAGCGTCGTGGCCCAGCCGGGCCTGCTCACGCCGTTCTTCAGCGCCCAGCCGCCGAGCGACTTCGAGGGCGCCTCGGCGTGCGACCTCGACGCCTATGGGCGCTTCGCCCGCGCCCTGCTCGAGCGCGGCGTCTATCCGCCGGCGTCGCAGTTCGAGGCGTGGTTCGTCTCGCTCGCCCACGACGAGGCGGCGATCGACCGCACCTGCGAGGCGGCGGCCGAGGCGTTCGCCCTGGCGCTGGACTGATGGCCGAGAACGGCCCGCCCGCGAGCACGACCGCCGTCGTGGCCGCCTTCAAGCGGCTGCAGGCGCTGATCGCGGAGCGCTTCGCGCCGCTCGGCATCCACCCAGGGCAGGACCGCCTGCTCGCCGAGCTCTGGGAGCGCGACGGGCTGAGTCAGTCCGAGCTGATCGAGCGGCTGGGCGTGCAGCCGCCGACGGTCACGGGCATCGTCCAGCGCCTGGAGCGCGCGGGCATCGTCCGCCGCGAGCCCGACCCCGAGAACCGGCGGATCTCGCGCGTGTACCTCACCGAGAAGGGCCGCGAGCTCGAGCGGCCGGTCTGGGAGGCGCACGCCGAGGTCGAGCGGGAGTTCTTCAAGAACCTCTCCGCGGACGAGCTGCGCGAGCTGACCGCGCTGCTCGAGCGCGCGCTGGGCAAGTAGGGAACGGGCCGCGGCCGCTGGGCAGGCTGCTTTGGGCGGCGAAGTTAGGCCGCTAAATTAGGCGCCTAACAAACTACGCCGACGAAGGGAGAGATCGCATGGAGACCGACCTGAGCGGACGCAACGTGTTGGTCACGGGAGCCAGCTCCGGCATCGGCAGGGCGGTCGCGAGGGCCTTCGCCCGCGAGGGCGCCAACGTCGCGGTCACCTACCGGTCGAACGCCGAGGCCGCCGCCGGGCTCTGCGAGGAGATCCGCGAGGCGGGGGGCGACGCCCTCGCGCTCGAGTACCGGCTCGAGGAGCCGGGCTCCGGCGCGGCGGTCGCGCGCTCGGTTGCGGAGCGCTGGGGCGGGCTCGACACCCTGGTCGCGAACGCCGTGCGCTGGCCGGCCGAGTTCCCCGACGAGGGCCGGGCGGAGTCGCTTTCCATGGAGACCTGGCGGGGCGATCTGCGCGTGAACCTCGAGGGGACGATCGAGGTCGTCCTCGCGGCGCTGCCCCTGCTGAGGCGCAGCGAGGCCGGGCGCATCGTGCTCACGTCGTCGGGCGTCGCGGAGGAGGGCGTGCCCGGCCCGAGCCCGTACGGCGTGGCGAAGGCCGCGCTCGCGGGCTTCGCCCGGCAGCTCGCCTGGGACGTGGGCCGCGACGGCGTGCTCGTCAACGCGGTCGCGGCCGGCTTCACGGCGACGGAGCGCAACCTCGCGTACTTCGACGAGGCGGTGCGCGACGAGGTCGCCAGGCACACGCCCACCGGCCGCCTCTCAGCGCCCGAGGACGTCGCGGGCCTGATCGTCTATCTCGGCTCACCGGCGAACCGCAACCTGAGCGGCGAGGTCGTGCGCGAGGGCTCCTCGACCGGGCGCGGCGGCGTGCGGATGGAGTGGGTGTCGAGCCCGGCGTCCGCGGCGGCTCACTGAGCCGCGGGCGCCGCCTTACCAACCCCTAACCAAGGCATTCCAGAGGCCTTGCCGGGGCTTGGCGGGACGCTGGTGGGCGGGCCCGATCCTCGTAGGTGAGCCCGGAAAGAGCCGGGCCGACCGAAGGAGGAAGCCGTGACGAAGAAGATCTTGCTCACCGCGCTCACGCTCATCGTCCTCGGCGCCGGCGCGGCCGTCGTCCTCGCCCAGGGCCCGCGCGATGGGGCCCGGGGCGGCACGCCGCCGCCGATGTCGGCGAGCGAGCGCGCCGACGTCTCCGGGCCCTGCGACGAGCCCGAGCACGCGCGTGACCCGCGGTGCGGGGACGAGGCGCGCACCGGCGAGGGCGGCCCGGGCGGGCCGGGGCGGTTCCAGGGCTGCGACGACCGCTACGACGACGACAGCCGGGACCGCGACGACCGCTGGGACGACCGGGACGACCGGTGGGATGACCAATACGACCGCGACGACCGGTACGAGGACCGCTGGGAGGACCGGCACGACCGCGACGACCGCTGGGACGACGATCCCTGGGAGGACCGGGACGATTGGGAGGACCGCTGGGACCGCGACTGACGCCCCGGCGGCCTGACGGGGCGGCCCACGGCGGGGCGGCGCTGGGCGCCGTCCCGCCTCCCGGCGCCTACGATCCATCCATGACGGTTGGCAAGCGAGTGATCCTGCTGGTCGAGGACGAGCAATCGATCTCCCGGCCGCTCGCCAGCGCGCTTCAGCGCGAGGGGTTCGACACCGTCATCGCGGCGAGCGTCGCGGAGGCCCGCGAGCGGCTCCCCCCGGGGGCCCCCGCGCACGCGCCCCCTCTCCCTCGCGCCCCGCCGCGCGCCCGCGCGCCTGAGCTGGGGTGGTTCGACGCGTCGTGCGCCGCGGCCGGCGCGGAGGCGCCCGAGCGGCGGGCGGAGGCGTCCCCGTACCTGGTCCTGCTGGACCTGATGCTCCCGGACGGCTCGGGGTTCGACGTGCTGCGCCACCTGCGCAGCGCTGGCGACGTGCCGGTCGTGGTCCTGACGGCGCGCGGGGAGGAGGCCGACCGCATCGTCGGCCTCGAGCTCGGAGCCGACGACTACGTCGTGAAGCCGTTCAGCGCGCGCGAGGTCGCGGGATTGCTTTCAGGTTCCTGCCGGTTAAGCGGCCATTGCGATTTCAGGGTTCGGCTGAACTCGGCCGCGTGTCCAACAGCTCGGGTTGGTCGTGAATGTTTGTGACCTTGAACTCGGACGAGGAGATCCAACTTTCCAGACCAGACTAAGGGCGCCGCGTTGGAGAAGACTCGGCCTCATAGAGGATTAGGCAGACACGTCGCAACGAGCATATGCTGCCCCTCCATGCTTGGCTGCTGCGACGAGAGTGGAACTCAAAAGGGCAGCCGCTGGTGGACCTATGGCGCCATCTGGTTGCCCTACGACAGCTTGGCGCGCTTCGAAGCTGAGGCGGTGAAAGTGCGCCAAAGGCACAACTGCTGGGGCGAGTTCAAGTGGAACGGCCTCAGCCACAGGGTGATCGGCGCATCTGCGTGGCTGGGCGTCTGTTCCCAGGGGTGGGCTGGGCGCCGGCTGGGCCGGTTCGCGGGTCCGCGAGGGCGTTTAGGATGGCGCTGAGATGATCGATGTCCTGATCCTGCTCTTGCCCTTGCTCGGGCTGGCCGCGATCGTCTGGCTGGTTCACGGGGTTGGCAACGAGATCCGCTGGCTGTTGCGCTCCAGGCCGTGCCCGCGGTGTGGGTTGCGGGTGGCCAAGGGCGAGTATGTCTGCGAGCACTGCGGGCACACCTTCTGACCCTGGAAGCGAGCGCTCGGCCGGGGTTCTCGCCCGAGCCGCAGGGGCGCCGCCTCCTGGGCATCCGAAGCGCCAGCTGGGCGGTTGAGGGCGGCTGGATTAGGGCGGAGAGACGCCTGGGGTTGGGGCCACGCGGAAGCCCGCCGACGCCTCGGTTAGGGTCACGAGCGAACTCACCTTCCCTCCTCAATCGGTTGGTGTGGGTTCGATCGGCCTCGGGCCGAGAGCGCGGTCGTCAAGGATCAACCCCTTCAACGTCGATGGGCCGGCCCCGAACGCCGGAGCGCGAGGCGGCCTTTCCGCCTACTATGAGGCCGGCCTGCGCCCCGGTGAGGCACGCGCCTGGGCGCGCGCCGGCGTCGACCCCCTGGAGGCTGCGGTGCGGGTCGCGCGCGGTCAGTCCCCGGAGAGCGCGGGGCCGGGGAAGAGCGCCCTGGGCGTCAAGGAGCTGCGCGCCTGGCGCGCCGCCGGCTTCAAGGACGCAGCCGCCCGTGAGTGGGCTGAGGCCGGCTTCACTCCGGAGCAGGCAGAGGAGTGGCGGCGGGTGCTGCGCAACACGGCCAAGCTCAAGTGGCTACGGGAGCATCGCGCGGCGTTTCTCCCGCATCAGAGCCTGATCGCCTCGCTGGGCGTCTGGCGCGAGGCCGGGATCAAGGACCCGCTCAAGCTGCTCAACGAGCTGCGCGAGGCGGACAACCACTACAACACGACGAGGGGGTTCGAGGAGTGGGCGCGAGCCTGGAACATGGGAGCCAACGTCGCCCAGGCCGATCGCGTCGCCCACCTCGGCACGGCTGATCTCCTCGAGGACCTTCTGCGCCGGGGGCTTGCCCTGGAGCTGGCCTTGCCCCTCTCCTTCAATGGCGCGGCCAGGAACTCGATCCCAGCGGCGCGCCTGGCCGACTGGGCGCGCCGCTATCCCGACTTGGATCGCAGGCCCGAGGGCCTGGCCTATGCGATCATCGAACTCGATCTGGCCGGCTTGCGCCCCGACACCTTCGAGGCCTGGCGCCCGCACATGAAGGACCTCGGCCAAAAGGCGATCGCGGCCCTGTATCTGGCCGGCTACAAGCGTCCCGACGAGGCGCGCGAACTGCTTGAGCTGGGACGCAAGCACGAGTTCTCCGACCTCTATCGCGCCGACCATCTGCAAGAGCTTGAGCAGCTGAAGATCACCCCAGCCGACCTCGACGATTAC
>Ga0181858_1000448_pt1 | contig 19627 bp, 15 predicted proteins | sample NewIslPassag4_SG_FD_130749 | JGI IMG/M metagenome (GOLD analysis project Ga0181858, IMG submission 130749) | Feedstock adapted compost microbial communities from Newby Island compost facility, Milpitas, CA, USA - Passage 4_SG | ecosystem: Engineered > Solid waste > Feedstock > Composting ...
CTCGTCCAGCGGCAGGTATTCCACGCCGAGCTCGGCTTCCGCCCCCGGTTTGCGGCGGCGGTTGTGGTAGACCACCTCCATGGAAAACCCGAACTTCGCCCGGCGCGCCACCGCCTCGCCGATCCGGCCCATGCCGACGATGCCGAGGGTCGCGTGATGGACGTCGATCCCGTACAGGATTTCCTCGTCCCCCCGCTTCCACCGCCCCCCGCGCACGTACCGGTCAAGCTCCGCCACCCGGCGGGCCGTGCCCAGGATGAGCGCGAAGGTCAGATCCGCCACCGTCTCGTCCAGCACACCCGGCGTGTTGGTGCCGATGATGCCGCGCCGCTTCATCGCCGCGAGGTCGAAGTTGTTGTATCCGACGGAGCAGTTCGCCACCACCCGGAGGTTCGGCGCGGCGTCGAGCAGGTCGCCGTCGATCGGGCTGCCGAAGACGATCAGCCCCTCCGCATCGGCCGCCCTCTTTTTCAGTTCCTCCCGCGCGGGCGGCTCCGGTCCTTCCCATACGTCCACCTCGCAGTGCCCGGCCAGATAATCCAGCGCTTCCTTCGGCAGCCGCTTCGCCACAAACACCCTCGGTTTCGCCATCGCTTTCGGTCATCCTCCCCAATTCCGCATGTCTGATCCTCTCTTGGAAAACATGATATGGTATAGACCGCCATCCAAGCAAATCCGGAACCTTCACGGACAACCGGCGGCATGGGCGGACGTCCCGCCAAAAAGCAGCCAACAAGGAGGCGAACGGCCGATGATGGGTCAATTCCGGGAAATCGTCCGGAGCTCGCTTGCGGATCTCATGGACGATCCGCGCTTTTTGCCGGAACTTGCCGGCGCGTCCCGGGAGAAGGCGTTCCATTCTCTCGCCGCGATCCTGTCCACACCGGACCGCGTCCACAAATCGTTCCTGCGCATCCCGCTCGTTAGCGGGGAGGTGGTGCGCATCCCGGCGTACCGCGTCCAGCACAACAACGCCCTCGGCCCCTACAAGGGCGGCATCCGTTTCCACGAATCCGTCAACGAGGAGGAAGTCATCAACCTCGCGGCGCTCATGACCCTCAAAAACGCGCTGCACGATGTGCCCTTCGGCGGAGCGAAGGGCGGGGTTGCGATCATGCCCCGGCAGTTCACGGAGCGGGAACTGCACCAGATCTGCGTGAAATACGTGCGGTACTTCAACGACATCCTCGGCCCGGACAAGGATATTCCGGCGCCGGACATGGGCACCGGCGAGCGGGAGATGGACTGGATGATGGCCGAGTACAAAAGCATCAACCCGGGCCGGCCGTATCTCGGCAGCTTCACGGGCAAAAGCGCAATGAACGGCGGATCCCTCGGGCGCCGGGACGCGACCGGGCGGGGCGTCTATTACACGCTCCGGTACCTCCTCCACGATGTTCCGTCCGCCCGTCCCGACCTGCTCCGGAATTCCGGAAGCCCCTTCGCCCAAACCCTGCTGGACCGTGCCGGGAAGCCCGTCCGCATCGCCGTGCAGGGCTTCGGCAACGTCGGTTCCGTCGCCGCGCTGGAAGCGCACGGGTGCGATGCGCTCAAAGGCCGGGTCGTCGCCGTGAGCGACCGCAACGTGACGCTGTACAACCCGGACGGCCTCGATGTTCCGGCGCTCGCCGGATGGGCGGCGCGGCACGGCCAGGAACTGCCCGCCGATCCGGAGCAGCTCAAGGCGAGCGGCGTCACCGCGGACATCCTGCCGCGGGAGGCCGTCCTGTACCTGGATGCGGACGCGCTCATCCTCGCCGCCCTGGAAAGGCAGATCCGCGGGGACAACGTGGAGCGGGTCCGGGCGCGCATCCTCGTGGAAGGCGCCAACGCCCCGGTCACGGAGGAGGCGGACCGCGCGCTGAACGGCCGGGGTGCGATCGTCGTTCCCGACATCCTGGCCAACGCGGGAGGCGTCATTGTGTCCTACCTGGAGTGGCTGCAGGGACGCCAGACGACCTATTACTCCGAAGAGGAGGTCCGCAGCATGATGTACGGCAAGATGCGGAAAACGCTGGAAGCGGTGCTGCCCGCCTGGTTCGGCGGCCCGCGCTCCCTCCGGCAGGCCTGCTACCTGCATGCCGTCACGAGGCTGTGCACCGTCCTGTTCCGGCAGGGGAAGCTGTACTGAACTTCCGCCCGCACAATTTTTCTTCCGCGCAATCTTCCTCCTGCACAACTCCGTCAAGATCTGATACAATAAGGATGGTTGTCCTATCGGAAAACATACAAAACCGGTCAAGGATCCCGGAAAACGATCAAAAGAATCCCAAGGAAAGGAAGTTGGCCATGGCCCAAACCCTCAAACCCCCCTTCCGCGCCGACCAGGTCGGCAGCCTGCTCAGAAGCGACCGGATCAAGGAAGCGCGCCGGAAAAAAGCCGCCGGAGAAATGACCGCAGAAGAGCTGAGGCAGGTCGAGGACGAAGAAATCCGCAAAATCGTGGACAAGCAGAAGGAAGTCGGCCTGAAGGCCGTGACCGACGGCGAGTTCCGCCGTTCCTGGTGGCATTTCGACTTCCTCGAGAACCTCGACGGCGTCATCGGATACGAAGCCGAAAGCGGCATCCAGTTCCACCAGGTCCAGACGCGGAACTACGCAATCAAGGTGGTGGGCAAGCTCGGGTTCAGCAGCCACCCGATGCTCGAACACTTCCGCTATTTGCAAAGCGTCGCCGGAGATCATGTGGCCAAAATGACGATCCCGAGCCCGAGCATGCTGCATTTCCGCGGCGAATTTGAACAGGGCGTCTATGAAGACAAGGAAGAGTTTTTCCATGATCTTGCCCAGGCGTACAAGCAGGCGATCCGCGCCTTCTATGATCTCGGCTGCCGGTACCTGCAGCTGGACGACACCTCGTGGGCGTACTTCTGCTCTGAGGAACAGAAGGAAATGCTCCGCGCCAAAGGCCACGATCCGGCACAGATGATGGAGTACTACAGGAGAACGATCAACGAGGCGATCGAAGGCCGCCCGCAGGACATGCGCATCACGATGCACATCTGCCGCGGCAACTTCCGCTCCACCTGGATCTCCTCGGGCGGCTATGAGCCGGTGGCGGAGACGATTTTCGGCGGCCTGAACATCGACGGATTTTTCCTCGAGTACGACACCGAGCGGGCCGGCGGGTTCGAGCCGCTCCGCTTCGTGCAGCGCAAGGATCTGCGGATCGTGCTCGGCCTCATCACCTCGAAGTTCGGCGAGCTGGAAAACCGCGACGAGGTCAAGCGCCGCATCGACGAAGCGAGCAAATTCGTGCCGCTGGAGCAGCTGTGCCTGAGCCCGCAGTGCGGCTTCGCCTCGACGGAGGAAGGAAACCTGCTCACCGAGGAGCAGCAATGGGCGAAACTGCGCCACGTGGTGGAAATCGCCGAAGACGTATGGGGCAAATAAAAAACAACGATCCCTCCGGGTTCCGTGTTGTCGGATCCCCGGAGGGATTTTTTCATGCGTCATTTGAAGAACAACAAAATTTCGGGCACAAACGTGTACAGGCAAAGCACCGCAATCGAAGCTCCCAGCGGCCACAGCGCCCGCATGACCAGCCGGTCGAGGCGGATGCCGCCGACGCTCGCGGTCGTATACAGACAGACGCCAAAGGGCGGCGTCACCATGCCGATGGACAGATTGACGGTCAGCACCACGCCAAACACAACCGGGTCGTATCCGATCGCCTGGATTACCGGGAAAAACATCGGAACCATGATGAGCATGATCGCGATCGTTTCCATAAACGTGCCGGCCACCAGCAGCACGGCGGTAACGAGGGCCAGAATCAGAAACTCGCTGTTCGTGACCGCGAGCAGCCCGGAAACGATTTTTTGCGGAATCCGTTCAAAGGTCAGGATGTAGGAAAACAGCCCCGCATTGGCCACGATGAACATGAGCGTTCCCGTCAGCTTCGCCGATTCAAAAAACGCCTCGCGCAAATCCTTCCACGTCAGATCGCGGTATACAAACAATCCGATGGTGATGGCATACACCACCGCAACCACACCGGATTCCGTCGGCGTAAACCATCCCGAAAACACCCCTCCGATCATGATGACGGCGACGCCCAGCGCCCAAAAGGCATTCCTGAAGCTTGTGATGAGCTCCCGGAAGGAAAATTGCTGTCCGCCGCTGACATATCCTCTTTTCCTGGCCGTGAAATAGGCGACCACAATGAGCGCCAATCCCATGAGGATGCCGGCGGGAATGCCGAGCCAGTACAATTCCAGTATGGAAGTGGAGGTCATCGACCCGAACAGGATAAACAGCACGCTTGGGGGGATGATGTTGCCCAGCGGGCTCGCCGTGGCCACCACGGCTCCGGCGTACGCCCGGTCGTAGCCGCTTTTCACCATCGCCGGAATCATCACGCTGCCGATGGCGGCCGCCGTGGCCACAGCGCTTCCGGAAATGGCGGCGAAGAACATGCAGCCGATCACCGTAACGATGGCGAGTCCCCCGGCAATGCGGCCCACCGACGCGTTCGCCAGCTGGATGATTCGCGAGGCCAGTCCTCCCCGCAGCATGAGATTGCCGGCGAGAATAAAAAAGGGAATCGCCATCAGCGCGGCCACATCCACCCCGGCAAAGATGCGCTGGATGATGATCATTTCCGGAATGCCGGCCATGAAAATATAGATGACGCCCGCCAGGCCGATGGCGACGCCCATCGGAACGCCGATCAGAAACATCGCCACCGCGCTGGCAAAAAAAATCGTTGTGCTCATGAAACGCCAACCCCTTTTCCGGCGCCTCCGTCGCGGGGTTCGGCGCGGGAACCGTCATCCGCCTGGCCTTCGGCCTGCAGAATCGCCTGGCTTTCCGGTTCATTGAGCGGGTCCGGCGCCCTTTTCACCAGCCGGGAAAGGGTGTGCAGGAACATCAACGCGCAGGCGGCGGGAATGACCGAATAGACAATCCCCATGGAAATGCCCATATTGGGGGACGTTTGCTTCATCGCATTGCCCACCATGTCGATGCCGATCTTGACGACGATGGCAAAATAGATCAGGCTGATGATCCGCTGCAGCGCCACGAGCCAGGGCCGGATGGACGGAAAAGCCTCCTCCAGCACCGTCACCTTCATCTGGGTGCCGTCCCTGGATGCGACCGAATTGGCCAGGAAAATCATCCACACCATCGTATATTTCGCCATTTCCTCCGTCCACGTGATCCCGATATCCAGAAAATGTCTGCCCGCTACCTGAAAGATCATGACAAGGGTCATCCAGACCAGGGCGAACGTGATCGCCTTGCGGACAAACCAGTCCAATCCATCGCTGATTTTGTGCAGCAGAAACACGGCAAATTCCTCCTTTCCGGCCGCAACCCCTGTGCACCGGACGCACAGGGGTTGAACGGCAGGACATCGTGCGGTTTTTCGCAAGGACTGTCACATGGCCGATCGCGGAACCTTATCGCAAGGCCTCGATTTTTTTCACGAACTCATCCCCGTACTGGTCAATGTATTCCTTGTATACTCCCTCAACAAGCGGCCTGAACAGGGACGTGTCGACCTCGTTCAGCTGCATTCCCTTTTCCTTGGTGAGGATGTCGTAAAATTTTTTCTCTTCCTGCGGGTTGCGCTCGTTGATCCAGTCCGTCGCTTCCACCGCGGCGGAGGAAATGAGCTCCTGCACCTGGGGAGGCCACCCGTCATAGATGCCTTTGCTGGCCATGATGACGGCGAAGGCAAAATTGATATTCAACGAGGAAATATATTTGGTCGTTTCGTACAATCTTTCATCATGCAGCACATCGATCGTATTTTCCATGCCGTCGATGGAACCTTGCTGGATCGCGGTGAACGCTTCGCCGAAGCTCATGCTGACCACCTGGGGTCCAAGCGCCTCGAACCCTTTGACATAGTAAGGGCTTTCAATGACCCGGATGCGCAGGCCCTTGAGATCCTCGGGCGTATGCACCGGCCGCTTGGAATTGACCAGATGCTGGTAGCCCCGGGCCATCATGGCGAAGGACTTGAGCCCGGCCGCCTCCGTTTTTTGCAGCATCTCCTTGTTGACATCGGATTTCACATACGCAAGGGCATGATCCCAGTCCTCAAACATAAAGGGCAAGTCGTGAACAAAAAATTCCGGCACAAAGCTGGACATCGGGGAAACGGTGATGATCCCCATATCCACCGTGTTGATCTGCATCGCCTCCATCAGCTCGCGGTCGCCGCCCAGCTGGCGGTGCGGGAAGATGGCGACGGTGATCTTTCCGCCCGAACGTTCTTCCACCAGTTCCTTGAACTTCAGGGCCAGCTGCTGGTAGTTGGAAGCTTCGGTCGCCAGATGGCCAAGGCGGATTTCCATGTTCGGATAATCTCCTTCGGAAACGGATCCGCCGGCCGGCGCGCGATTCGATGAACAACCCGCCATCACCATGGTGATCACAATCAAAACGATCAGACCAAACATCCGGCATTTCTTCACCATAAAAAGAACCCCTCTTCTATTTTTTCTTCCTTATTTTATGGCCATGGATCTCCCGGCTGCCCATGGATCAAGTGTGATTGCAATGCCTACTGCACTTCGAAGATTCGGATTTCCACGCTCGAAGGTTTTCTCACGCCGGTTCCTATGTAGATCATCCGGTTCAGAAACGCATATTGTTCCGATCCGGTTTCAAAGGTCGGCGTGCAGCGAAAATAGTAGGACCCCTCCTCCACTTCTTCCCCTCTGATCAAACGCTCCATCACTTCCTTCGGCCCGTGGCGGTACCCGCGGTTGACCACATAGATCACCGCGCCGTCGTCCGTCTGCAGCGTATATTGGGCGACCAGTTCGGTGACGCCATCGTGGCGGATGACCTGAAAGTCCGCGCCGCCGGGCATCACCTTTCCGCTCATTTTCGGTCCCCGAAATTCGCCGCCGATGATCGGAATGACCCGCCTCAAACCGGCGGCCACTTCGCCGACGATGATCGGTTCCCCCACTAAAACGCTTACATCAAAGGCCGGCTCGATATTGATTGACATGGTACACCTCCTTCTCCTGACCTGATGTATTGTTGCGGCTTCCAAAATTTAGTATATCTAAACGGAAGCACATATCAATAGCTTATGATGAAATTTCTCAAAAAAATCATATAATTTCCAGAAAATAAAATATTCCCATCAGATTGTTCCGCATGAAAGAAAGAACGGCCTGCCCGGGACATCCCTGCCCCGAGACAGACCGAAAGATGACGACCATGCGCGATGTTACGCCAGCGAACCCTTGGCCCGCTCCCAAACCTTCCGCTCCTCCGGATTGAGATCGTAGGCGATCCGGCTCTCCGTGTTGAACAGCATCATCGCCCGTTCATCGGCGCGGTACGCAGGCCACCGGACCCCGCCTTCCACGCTCGGGTCGCCGTTCGTCGCGAAGGCGATCCAGCTCCGGTGCATGAAGTCGGCGAGAGGCTGCCGCTCCGCTCCGCCTCCGACCAAGACGCCGCTTACGCCGGGCTTATGCAGGTTGTTGAACACAAACGGCAGCTCCAGGCCGTGGGTGGCATAGCCGGTCAGCGGATTGCGCCAGTCGAAGCGGTACAGCCAGGCCGGCGCGCCCTGCTTCTCCTGGATTTCCACGAGCCGGATCGCCGGATAGGTGAACTCGTTGTAAATGAGCATCCGGACGAGTTTCTCCACGAGCGGCTCTTCCTCTGCCCCGCTCTTCCGGTAATGCTCCATGAGCTCGTCAAATCCGTGTCCGATGCGGTCCCGGAAATCGTCCAAGATCTCCCGCTCGCTCATCTCTTTCCAGCGCGGTTCAAAGTCCGGCGTGAAATCGTTCAGGCAATAGCCGATCATGACGTCGATCTGTTTCCCTTGGCCTTCGGCCAGCGCCTGAAGCGGCTTTTGCGTCAGATGGATGCCGTCGATGTGCGGCTCCATGCCGTTGCCCGGCCGGGGCGGAGGAGTCGCCTCCGCCAGTTTGTCCACCGGCACTTCGAGCAGCTTGTGCACTTCATGAGGCGCGATGTTCAGGTTGTCCATGATCTGCCGCGCGAGCCGGCCGGCCCGTTCCGCGTCGCCGTACGTCTGGATGCCGCCGCTGTGGACGATCGCCCGTTTGAACAGCCCCCGCGCCGCCGGCGCCGCGAGCAGGATGCCGGTGCTGCGCCCGCCCGCCGATTGGCCGAAGATGGTGACCCGGTCCGGATCGCCCCCGAACGCCTCGATGTTGTCCCGGATCCACTTGAGCGCCGCGATCTGGTCCAAAAGCCCGCAGTTGCCGGAGTCGGCGAACTGCTCGCCGAATTCGCCCAGCTGCAGGAACCCGAGCGCGCCGAGGCGGTAGTTGATCGTCACCAGCACCACGTCTCCGTTTTCGGCGAAGGAGGCCCCGTTGTACGTGGGGAGGGCACCGGAACCGACCCGGAAAAATCCGCCATGGATCCATACCATGACCGGCCGCTTGCGCCCGTCCGCCGCCGGCGACCAGATGTTCAGATACAGGCAGTCCTCGCTGAACTCCTGCGACCCCATGAATTCCGCGCGCCCGAATTTCGCGAACTGCACGCAGTTGGGGCCGAACCGGGTCGCGTCGCGCACCCCCGCCCACGGCTCGGGCGGCTCGGGAGCCTGAAACCTGAGCTTCCCGACCGGCGGCCGCGCGTAGGGGACCCCGCGCCAGACGCAGACGCTTCCCTCCCTCTCTCCCCGCACCTTGCCATACTTCGTTTCCACGACCAGGTTTTCCATGTTCCGCACAACCTCCCGTTCCGTTCTCCGCTCCGCAAAGCGGAATGAAGCGTTTTCACTCCAGCTCCAGTGTACCATTTGCGGAGGCGTTTGGAATGTCCAGCCTGATGGTTTTATGCCCAATAACCGAATCTTTTTTTGCCGGATCTCATTTGGAAATGGCGGCGAAAAACATGCAGCCGACCGGCGCCCTGCGGACCGGCAGGGACAGCTTGTGCAGGAACATAAACGCGCAGGCGGAGGGAATGACGGCATAACGATGCCCATGGAAATCCCCATGTTGGGGGACGTCTGCTCCATCGCATTGCCGACCATGCCGATGCCGTCAGGAGGAAACTTTCCGAAAAGTGTCGAACTTGAAGGAGTGTTTGATGACTGTCCGATTTTTTCGCCCATTCGTTCGGAGGCCGTCAGATGGACAATTACTTTTCCCAGCACCTGCTGCACATGTTCATCATCTGCTCCTCGCTGATGCTTTTCCCGTACTATTACAGCATCAAGCATCGGCCTCTGCTGTTTCGTTCCTTCATGCTCCTCCTCCTCGGCGGCAGCATGATTTTCACCGTTTCGTTCCCGGTGCACTTCTTCGGGCTTCCCTACGATTTCCGCACGGTGCTACTCGTGATCGCGTCCGTCTACGCGGGGCCTTCCGTCACGATCCTGCTGTACGTCATCCTCATTCTCTACCGCTTCCTGATGAACGCGCCGGACATCCTGGCCTACGCCGTCGGCTCCCTGCCCGGGCTCGCGCTCATCATCGCCCTCGGGCGCGGGATCCGGCACCTGTCCATCCTGCCCAAAATGGGAGCCGCGATCGGCCTCATCCTGCTGTTCAACGGCCTGACGTTCCTGTTTTTCAAGCCGCATGCGCTCATCCTGTACTGGAAGGAAATCCTGTACATCCACCTGCTTCACGGCATCGTCATCGCCATCTACGTCTACCTGGTCGAGTTCCAGTTCAAATTCATCCACATGGAGGAAGCGATCCAGCGGAGCGAGAAGGGGAGGATCGTCGGGGAGATGGCCGCCTCCGTCGCCCACGAGATCCGCAATCCGCTCACCGTCGTGCGGGGATTCATCCAGCTGTTGAAGGAAAACAGGGCGGACGAAGCCAAGCGCGGCATGTACCTGGACCTCTGCCTGGAGGAGCTGGACCGGGCGGAGGGGATCATCAACGACTACCTGTCGCTGGCCCGGCCGGAGCCGTACGAGATCGTGCCGATCCATCTCAACGAGGAAATCCGCCACCTGGCCAACGTGCTGCAGACCTACACCCACTACAACAACATCCGGCTCGAGGTCATCGTCACCGACGAGCCGCTCTACGTGGCCGGGGACCGGGGCAAGTTCCGGCAGGCGATGCTCAATCTGTGCAAAAACGCGATCGAAGCGATGCAGGACGGCGGGACCCTCACGCTCAAAGTCCAGCACGCGGGGATGAAGAAGGCGGCGATCACGATCATCGACACCGGGATCGGGATGACCGACGAGCAGATCGACCGCCTCGGGCTGCCGTATTTCTCCACCAAACAAAAAGGGACCGGGCTGGGCACGACCGTATCCTTCCGGATCATCGACCAGATGGAAGGACACATTCTCGTGCACAGCCAGGTCGGCAAGGGGACGACGTTCCACATCACGTTTCCGCGGGTGCAGGGGGAAGGGCAGATGCCGGCGCGCGCAAGCCAGGATGCGTCGGTTCGGTGAGCCGCCGGGTGCCCGCGCCGGTTTTCCCGCCGGACTACCGGGAGGCCGCGATCGACTTGGACGTCTTGTACAGCAGGGAGCCGAGGGCGTACGCGACCGCGCCCCATGCCGCCAGCACGCCGATCTGCAGCCAGTAGGATGACGTGAAGCCGCTCGCGTACACCATCGTGGTGCGCAGCCCGTCGACGAAGTAGGTGAGCGGAAGCACGTTCGCCACCGGATGCAGCCAGTCGGGCAAGGTTTCCACCGGGATGAACACCCCGCTCAGGAACATCATCAGGAAGCTGACGATGTTCGCGATGCCCATGTACGCCTCCATCGTCTTGCTGAAGGACGAGACGAGGTAGCCCATCGCCGAAAACGCGAGCGCCCCCGCGAGGAACATGAGGACGAGCCCGGCCGCGTGGATGTGCACGTTGGCGCCGAACCCGAACACGCCGATGACCGTCAAGAGGACAATCTGGATGACGCAGAACACGAGGCGGGTGATCATGTCGCTCAGCCCGTAGAGGCCCATGCGGGCCGGCGTCATGCGCAGCCGCTTCAGCAGCCCCTTGCGGCGCATTTCCACCATGTCGGACATGCCGAACAGGCCGCTTTGCGAAAGCGCCAGCGCGATCATGCCGGTGAGCAGGAAATCTTTGTAATCGAGTTCGCTGGAACCGGAGCTCACCGACGAAAACTGCAGGGTATACAGCGGCTCGACGCCCGCGACCGCGAGATTCGCCCGCTGGACGAACTGCTCCACGATGCCGGCGATGGCCCGGGTTGTGGCGGACTGCTCGTATTCCTTGTTGACGATGAGCTGAACCGCGCCGGCGCTTGCCGATTCCGGAAGGACGAGCACGGCGTCCACTTCCTTGTCCTTGATCCACTGTTCCGCCTGCTCACGGTCCACCGGCTCGCCGGATTCAATGGTGAAAACCGGAAGCTGCCGGATCTGTGCAAGCAGCGCCTGCGACTCCTCGTTCGGCGACGGCTCCACCACCGCGATGTTCGCCTCGAAATCGTCGCCCGAACTGTCCGAGAAAATGAACATGAACAGCACCATCAGGATGACGGGGAAGAAAATGCCCCAGAACCAGGTCTGCTTTTCCCGGAAGGTGATTTTCAGATGGGCGATGAACATGTTTACGAATTGATTCCGAACGCTCATGTCAGTCTCTCCACTCCTTTCCGGTGAAGGCGATGAAGACGTCCTCCAGGCTCATCTCCCGGATGGACATCTGCTCGATCGCGTATCCCCTGTCCCGGGCGTATCCGATCAGATCGTACATCGATTCCTCCGGCTGCACGGACCAGAACTTCAGCGTCTTGCCGTCCCTTTCGATGCGGACGACCGAGGGCAGTTCCCGCAAATGCCGCTCCGCATCCGCCGCCGCCTGTTCGCCATCGTCGCCGCTCGTCAGGGCGAGGCGCACTTCCCGCTCCCGGGTGAGGCGGCCGATCAGCGCCGACGGGGTGTCCATGGCCACGACCCGCCCCTGGTCGACGATGCACACCCGGTCGCTCAGCGTATCCGCCTCTTCCATGTAGTGGGTGGTGAGGATGACGGTTTTGCCGAGCCGCTTCAGCTCCAGGACGATGTCCCAGATGTTCCGGCGCGCCTGCGGGTCGAGGCCCGTCGTCGGCTCGTCGAGAAACAGGATGTCGGGGGCGTTGGTCATCGCAAGCCCGATCGCGAGCCGCTGCTTTTGACCTCCCGACAGCGTCTTGACCAGCTTATTGCGGTGTTCGGTCAGGTTGACGATGTCCAGGATTTCGCCCACCGGGCGCCGTTTGTCATAGAAGGTGGAAAACAGTTTCAGGTTTTCCCCCACCGTGAGCAGGTCGAACATGGCGCTCGACTGCGGCTGCACGCCGATCTTCATCTTGATGGCGTCGGCGTTCTTGGCCCAGGTCATGCCGCCGTAGTAGGTGATGGTGCCGCTGTCGGGCGGAACCAGGCCTTCGACCATCTCCAGCGTGGTGGTTTTGCCTGCGCCGTTCGGGCCGATGATGGTGAAGATTTCGCCGGCCTCCACCTCGAAGCTGATATCCTCCACCGCCCGGACGCTGCCGAAAAATTTCCGCAGGTGGCTGACGGACAGTACGCTCACTCTTCTCCGCTCCTTTTTTGAAAGGTAGTTATTTTTTCATTGTCTGCCGCTTTCGTGCCGTCATTCATTCCCCATGGTAAAGCAGTTCCCGAAATTTCCAAACGTCCGCGGGGCGGAACCGGGCCCCGACCCGGGTCCAGTTTTGGCACCCGTTTGGCTCCCAAAGAAGAAACAAGCCGGACGAAAACCACGCGTTTTCCGTCCGGCTTGTCGGCTGGAATCGGATCACACCATCATCCTGCAGATGTCGTTGCTGAACCCGACCGGATCGTCGAGCGGCAGCCCCTCGATGAGGAGCGCCTGCCGGTACAACAGATTCGTGTACAGCTCGAGCTTCTCCCGGTCGTTCCGGTGGGCGTTGACGAGCGCCTGGAACACGTCGTGGTCCGCGTTGATCTCGAGCACCTTCTCCGCCCGGATCGCCTCGCCGTGGGGCATGTTCCGGAACACCTTCTCCATCTCGATCGTCACTTCGCCTTCCGCGGTCAGGCAGACCGGGTGGGTTTTGAGGCGGCGGGATGCCCGGACGTTTTTCACCTTGCCGTTCAGGATCTCCTTCATCGCCTCGAACAGATCCCTGTGCTCCTTCTCCGTATCCTCCGCCTTGCGGCCGGCCTCCCCGGCGTCGAGGCCCAGGTCGCCGCCCGACACGGAGCGGAACTCCTTGTCCTTGTAGGAGCCGAGCATCCGGATCGCGAACTCGTCGATGTCTTCGGTGAAATACAGGATCTCGTACCCTTTCTCCGCCACGAGCTCCGACTGCGGCAGCTTCTCGAGGCGCTCGAGCGAATCCCCGGCGGCGTAGTAGATGTACTTCTGCCCCTCGGGCATGCGGGAGACGTACTCGTCCAGCGTCACCAGCTTTTTCTCTTTGGATGAGCAGAACAGGATCAGATCCTTCAGATCGTCCTTGTGCGCGCCGAAGTCGCTGTACACGCCGAACTTCAGCTGGCGGCCGAATTCCTTCCAGAACTTCTCGTATTTTTCGCGGTCGTCCTTCAGCATCGCCAGCAGATGGGAGCGGATCTTGTTCTTGATGTTTTTGGCGATGAGCTTCAGCTGCCGGTCATGCTGCAGCATTTCCCGCGAAATGTTCAGAGACAGGTCGTCGGACTCGACCATGCCCTTGACGAAGCTGAAGTAGTCGGGCAGGAGGTCCGGGCATTTTTCCATGATGAGCACGCCGTTGGAGTACAGCTCCAGCCCCTTCTCGTATTCCTTCGTGTAGTAGTCGAAGGGGATGTTCTCCGGGATGAACAGGATCGCCCGGTAGCTCACCGCCCCGTCGGCGCTGATGTGGAGGTGGGTGAGCGGCTTGTCGAACCCGTACCGCTTGTCCCGGTAAAACCGCTCGTAGTCCCCGTCGGCGAGCTCGCTCTTGTTGCGGCGCCAGATCGGCACCATACTGTTGACGACCTGTTCCTCCGCAGAGTCCTCATACTCGCCGTCGCTTCCCTCCTTCGGCCGCCGCCCGGTCACCACCAGCTTGATCGGGTAGCGGATGAAGTCGGAATATTTCTTGATGATCCCCTTGAGCCGGTAGGTGTCGAGGAACTCGTCGTAATTTTCTTCCTCGGTGTTGGGTTTGAGGTGCAGCACGATCTCGGTGCCGACCGTGTCCTTCTCCGCCGGCCGGATCGTGTAGCCGTCCGCTCCTCCCGATTCCCACTGCCACGCCTCGTCGCTGCCGGCGGCGCGGCTCGTCACCGTCACCCTGTCCGCCACCATGAACGCGGAGTAGAAGCCGACGCCGAACTGTCCGATGAGCTCGTGGCCCTCCTCGATCTCGTGGGCCTGCCGGAACGCGAGCGACCCGCTCTTCGCGATCGTGCCCAGGTTCTGATCGAGCTCGTCGCGGGTCATGCCGATGCCGGTGTCGATGATCGTGAGCGTCCGCTTCTCCTTGTCCGGCACGATTTTGATGAAGTAGCTGTCTTTGTCGAAGGTGAGGTGTTCGTCGGTCAGGGCCTTGTAGTACAGTTTGTCGATCGCGTCGCTTGCGTTGGAAATGAGCTCCCGCAGGAAAATTTCCTTGTGGGTATAGATCGAGTTGATCATCAGTTCCAGAAGGCGCTTCGATTCCGCCCTGAACTGCTTTTTGGCCATGCGAGAACAATCCCCCTTCCGAAAAACAGTTTTAGCACTCAAACAACTTGAGTGCTAAGCTATCCTTTGTTATACCACACGGTTTTTTCCGGTGTCAAATGAAAGCGGCGGGCGGCAAACGCGCCGGTTTCCGGCCCTTCGCGGTCCGCCCCTCTGCTATAATGATAGAAAAAACGATCCATGCAAAACGAATGGAGGAAACACCCCATGAAAATCGCCGTCATTGGCGCGACCGGCCGGTCGGGCAGCCTCATCCTGCAGGAGGCGCTGAACCGGGGACACGAGGTGACCGCCATCGTGCGCGACCGCACGAAACTTGCGAACCGGGACGTGCCCGTCGTGTTACGCGATCGCCGTGCTGGACGAGCTCGAACGCCCGCGGCATGTGAACAGGCGGTTCACGGTGGTCGGGTCGGCCGGGTGACGCGGCGGAAAGACGGCGCGCGCCGACGAAACCAGAGAGTCCTAGGTTGCGCATTCGTGCCTTCGGACAAACTCTTCAAACTCTTCCCCGGACAGCGGCTGGCTGAACAGGACCCCCTGCCCCTGCAGGCAGCCGCTCGCCCGCAGAAACTCGAGCTGCTCCCTCTTCTCGATGCCCTCCGCGATGACGTTCAGGCCGAGGGTGTTCCCGATGTTCAGGACGGCCTTCACGATCGCCTGGCTTTCGAGGTTGTGGTGGATGTCCCGGATGAAGGAGGCGTCGATCTTGAGCGAGTCGACGGGAAACCGCTTGATGTAGCTGAAGGAACTGTACCCGGTGCCGAAGTCGTCGATGGAAATGCTGACGCCCAGGCTGCGGATGTCCTTCAGGATCAGGACGGCCTTGTCGGAATCGGCAAAGATGCTCTCCGTCACCTCCACCTCGAGCCATTGGGGATCGAGCCCCGTCTCGCGCAGGATCCGGTCGATCTTGTTCACGAGATCCGGCTGGAAAAACTGGCGCACCGACAGGTTGACCGCCACCCTCATGGGCGGCAGCCCCTTGTCCTGCCATTCCTTGTTCTGCCTGCACGCCTGGTACAGCACCCATTCGCCCAGGGGGATGATGAGCCCCGTCTCCTCGGCGATCGGGATGAACTTGAGCGGCGAGATCCGGCCCAGTTCCTTGTGGTTCCAGCGCACGAGCGCCTCCATGCCGATGAGGCGCCGGTTGGCGAGGTCGATCTTGGGCTGGTAGTCGAGGTGGAAATGCTCTTTCTCGATCGCCTTTTTCAACTCGTTTTCGAGCAGGATGCGTTCGAGCGACCGCTCCTCCATGTCGACGGAGAAAAAGGAAAGGCCGTTCCTGCCCTTGTCCTTGATCGCGTAAAGGGCCGTGTCCGCCCGCTTCATCAGGCTGTCCGGATCCCGGCCGTCCTCGGGAAAGCGGGCGATCCCCATGCTGCAGGACAGGTTGAGCGGCTGGCCGTCCAGCCCGATGTCCTGGATGCCCGCCTGGATCCGGCGTGCCCGCTCCTCCAGGTCCGCCTTGTCCTTCACGCCGGTGAGCAGGATCGAAAACTCGTCTCCCCCCGAACGGGCCACCAGATCTTCTCCGCCGACGAGCTGTTGGATGCGGGCCGCCGCTTCCTTGAGCAGCCGGTCGCCCACCTCCTGGCCGAGGGTGTCGTTGATGTGCTTGAACCGGTCCAGATCGAGAAAAATGATCGCGAAGCTAACGCCCGAATGGCGGGCTCCCTCCACCTGGCTCCGGAGCGACTCCATGAACTTGCGGCGGTTGGGCAGCCCCGTCAGGGAATCGTAGTAGGCGAGGTATCGCGCGGTCTGCTCGTTTCTCTTGCGCTCGGTAATGTCGCGCATGATGAGGACCAGGCTCGAAATCCGGCCCTCCTGGTCCCGGACCGGGTTCATCGTCGTTTCCGCGTACAGGTATTCCCCGTTCGCCTTGCGCAGGCGGAATTCCCTGAGCACCGACGGCCTGCCGTTGGTCATCACGTTCTGAAGCTCTTTCACAAATGAGCCCTGGTCCTCCAGGTGCACGATCCGGAAAATGGAGCCGTTCTCCAGCTCCTCCGGGTCAAAGTCCAAGAGTTCCCTGTGGGAGGGAGAGACGTACAGGAGCTGCCCTTCCACATCGATGACGGAAATGAGGTCCATCGTGTGCTCGGCGATCCGGCGGAATTTCTCCTCCCGCCTGAGCAGTTCCTCTTCCCGGTGCTTTCTCTGGCTGATATCGCTGCGGATCGAGATGTACTGGTACGGTTTGCCGTTCTCGTCCAGAAACGGGACGATGACGGTGTCCACCCAATAGATGCCCCCATCCTTGGCCCGGTTGCGGATTTCCCCTTTCCAGATTTGCCCGGAAGAGATCGTCCTCCACATGTCCCGGAAAAAACTGCGCGGATGGTAGCCCGAGTTGAGGATCCGATGGTTCTGGCCGATCAGTTCCTCCCGGCTGTATTTCGAGATTTCACAGAACTTGTCGTTGACATAAAGGATGGTGCCGTTCCGGTCCGTGATCGCCACAATGGCCGACTGGTCAAGGGCGTAGTTCACGTCCGCCAGCTGTCTCAGCGCGTCCTTCTCCCATTCACCCTTCATGCGATCACCCGCGTCCATAAATCAACCGACCCCGCGAAAGAACGGATTGGTTTCGTGAGGTCGGTTGCACTGCGAAAACAGCCAATCAAGTGCCCGGAGCCGAATGTATGGACATCGCTTCCATCAACCATGGCAAATTCGGTTGTCCGTCATGAGCACCCTGCGTTTCGCTTTCGATTGTAAACGATCGGGTGCATATTGTCTACGCACGGCGGACGTATTGTACCAAAATCGTTACAATTTTCCGCCGCTTGCGGCCGCTTGAGACCGGTTGTCCGGACGCTGCCGGCCTCACTTCGGAACGGGCTGCTGCGGCCGGACGGTGATCTCGTTCACATTCACGTAATCCGGCTGGGTCAGGGCAAACACGATGGCGTTCGCGATGTCCTCCGCCTTCAGATACCGGAAATCCGGCGGGCGCCGGTTGAGGTTCTCCAGCGCCTTCTCGTCGGTGATGTGGTCCCTCAGTTCGGATTCGACCGGTCCCGGCGAAATGTTGGTGACCCGGATGCCGGTCCTCGACAGTTCCTTCTCCATCGACATCGTCAGCGCGCGGACCGCGTACTTCGTGGCGCAGTAGACGCTTCCCGAGGCAAACACTTCAAAGCCGGCCACCGAGGAAAGGTTGACGATGTGGCCGCTCTTCTGGGCGAGCATCCCCGGCAGCACGGCGTGGATGCCGAACAGCACGCCCTTGATGTTGACGTCCACCATGCGCTCCCATTCGTCCACCTTGTCGTTCTTCAGATAGGAAAGCAGCATGACGCCGGCGTTGTTGATGAGAATGTCCACCCGGCCGAAGGCGTTGCGGGCTTCCTCCGCCACCCGTTCCACATCCGCCCTCTTCGTCACGTCGCAGGCGAGCGCCAGCACCTTCGCCCCGAATTCCCGTTCCAGCCGGCTTTTGAGCTGCTCCAGCCGGTCCAGGCGCCGGGCGGCCAGCACCAGCCGCGCTCCTTCCCGGGCCAGGGCGACGGCGGTGGCCTCCCCGATTCCGCTGCTTGCCCCCGTAATGATCGCTGTCTTGTCCTGTAGTCTCACGGTGCAACCCCCGATTTCTATTTTTTTCCTAATTTTAACACATGCCGCGGCAGACGTCGATTGCAAATCTTTCAAGGAGCGCCGGCCGGGCGGACGGCGATGCCTTCCCGCTCCAGGGCGCGGCGGATCGCGCGGGCGAAGGCCGGGGCGTTCGGTCCGTCGCCGTGGATGCAGATCGTACCGGCGGCGATCGCCACGTCCTCCCCCTGCCGGCTCCTCACCCGGCCTTCCCGGACCATGCGGACCGCCCGCCGGGCCGCCTCTTCCGCATCCGTGACGAGCGCGTCCGGGAGGCGCCGCGGCGTCAGGCTCCCGTCCCGCTCGTAGGACCGGTCGGCAAACGCTTCGCTCACCGTGCGCAGGCCGATCCTCCGGCCGGCTTCCAGCAGTTCGCCGGAAGCGGGGCCGAACAGAATGAGCTCGGGGTCCACCCGGTACACCGCCTCGGCGATCGCCTCCGCGAGCTCCCGGCTGCGCGCCGCCATGTTGTACAGCGCTCCGTGGGCCTTGACATGCCTGAGCCGCCCGCCCTCCGAGCGGACGAACGCCCAGAGGGCGCCCGTCTGGTACACGACGAGGTCGTAGGCTTCCTCGGGAGAAAGGTCCATGCGGCGGCGGCCGAACCCGTGCAGGTCCGGAAGCCCCGGATGGGCGCCGATCGCGACGCCGTGCCGGAGAGCGAGGCGCACGGTCCGGCGCATCGTCGCCGGGTCACCGGCGTGAAATCCGCAGGCGATGTTGACCGACGTCACGTAGGGCAAAATCTCCTCGTCGCAGCCGAGGGAATAGACGCCGAAGCTTTCCCCCATGTCGCAGTTGAGGTCGACGGCGAAACCCGTCCCCGGCCCGGTGGAATGCGCGGTCAAGGCAGCTCCCTCCAATTCCTCCACGATTTCAGCTCGATTGCGATCGCCGCCTGGAGAAGTTCAAGCTCAAGTTCCGCGGACCGGATCAGTTCCTGGGCTTCCTCAAGCGGCCCCTCCCGGAACCGGATGCCCGCGCCCGCCGGCGTCTGCGCGGCAAGCGGCAGGTCCGCCGAAATGACCTGGGCAATGTTCGGATAGCCCCCGGTCGTCGCGTGATCCGCCATCAGGAGGATGGGACGGCCGTCCGGCGGCAGCTGGACGGTCCCGAAGACGACGGGTTCGGACACCATCTCCCCCGGGCGCGGCATGCGCAGGGCGGGGCCGTCCAGGCGGCAGCCCATCCGGTCGGACTGCGGCAGCACCCGGTACGCCGCGGACAAAAACCTCTCCCTGCTCTCCTCGTCCATCCGCCCGAATTGGGGCCCCTTCAGCACCCGGAGGAACGGTGAAGCGCCGTACGGCGGGCGGGGGGGGGGGGGCAGGGCCGTCGGGCCCACGACGGGCCCCACCCCCGGGGGGGGGCCGGCGGCATCGACGCGTGTGCCCAGGCTCTGCGCGCGTCCACCCCCCGGGGGCACGAG
>Ga0181858_1000450_pt1 | contig 19607 bp, 12 predicted proteins | sample NewIslPassag4_SG_FD_130749 | JGI IMG/M metagenome (GOLD analysis project Ga0181858, IMG submission 130749) | Feedstock adapted compost microbial communities from Newby Island compost facility, Milpitas, CA, USA - Passage 4_SG | ecosystem: Engineered > Solid waste > Feedstock > Composting ...
CCCGTCTGCGTGCCGGCCTTCGGGTTCGTGCTGGGAGCCTGGAACAAGGCGAGACCCCCGTCAGAGACGGGGGTCAGCTGGTGGAGCTGAGGGGATTCGAACCCCTGACCTTCTGAATGCCATCTCTAAGCCAAAGGTTTGACCACTCTCGTTCGTTCTCTAAGTGTCCCTTCCCGTCGGCACTTCCGCTTGTATTGTGCCTTCAAGTACCTCCAGCTACCCTCGAGAACACGCTCGAACTGATGCACAAATGATGCATGCCCGGGGCCGAAGCACCAGTCCCGTCACTACGAACCCGAGTCATCTGCCCTGTGCAAAGCTGCCTGATACTCCTCCGTCGCGAAAAGGAAGTGGACCAGCGTCGTAGCTGCGTTGAGTGCCAGTACAGCGTGATGACGACGAGGTCGATACTTCTTGGGATGCGCATCGCCCATCTTGTTCCTTAGCGAACTCAACCCGCTCACGATGCTAGACAGGCCCCGGAGAATGTCCCTGAGGCTGTCCACGTCTTGATCGTTAGGATCCAGTCGAAGCTCTTTCGACACGCCCTTGAACAGCTTGGGTAGGTTGCCGTCATAGTCTGGCGTCGCGCCTCTTCTCCTCGAGAGCAGCTCCAGTAGAACCGCCTCGACCATAGTCCGCGCGATAGTGATGGCACCGTCGAAATCTCCCGCCTCTAGGCGCTGACGCGCCTTTCCCAGCTCCTTATTGATCGCCTCTAGGTTGTGGACAGAGGTCTCAGAGGAAGGTTCGATTAAGTGTTCGCCCGCTTCTTCCGGTACCTCTACTAGGCGGTAACGAGTGCCCTTCTTGATTAGCCTCGCCCCGTCATATGCGAGGAAGTCATTAAGATACTCGACTGCGTCGTCCACGCTCTGCTCAGAGTCGAGAAAGTGGGCGGGATGGACGGCTGCCTCGATAACATGGTTGATTACGGGGGTGCCGTTAAGCCGTCTCAGCACTTCTTCAACGTAGCGCCACCGGGTCTCGATGTGGACGTCGTCCACGTCCAAGCCAGGTATGGAACCGAAGAAGGTCACGATGTCACCCCGGGTCCGGTAGGGTGCAACGCTCTGCCCATTGCGTAGCTCGTCGCCAGTAATCACCTTCTGAACGGCAGTGATACTTGACGTGGACAACCACACAGCCACTCTGCTCCCCCTCGTCAGGGTAGTCGAACCAGTACCTGCCGCTCAATCAGACCCATGAAGTGCCTGACCATACTCAGCGCCAAGACGCCGTCCCGAACGAGGAGGCCCGCTTCGATGTTGTGGTCGAACGCTGCTTCGGTGAGGTTGGCGCTGGTAACGAAGAGCTTCTCTTCGTCGGCGATCACCACCTTCGCGTGGAGAACGCTCTTAGAGCCGGACTCCATATCCAGGGAACTCGGTGCGTAATAGACGTCGGGGCGACGTCCACCCGGCCAGTCTCTAGTCCAGAACTGGTAGGCGAACCGTGCAACGAGGTCGGAAGCGACAGTGGTGTCGCCGCGCGGCCGTTGGATGTTCAGTAACAACCGGACACGCAAGTGGGGCTGCGCCTCCATCCTGGCCGCCAGCGTCGCGAACGTCTTCGGACCGTCGAAGTACGTGAAAGACGAGAGCCAGAGCGAGCGTTGCGCCCCCGAGATGAGTTCCTCGAACACCTGCCTGGTGTCACGAGCTGGAACGCCAGGTACCTCCGGCCCTGACCAGACGAGGTCAGGTTTGCGTTTCCTACTCTCAATTGCGTCTAGCGTCTCTATGACCGCTGCCGCGCCTCGGCCGTCGAGGCCCCGCGACTCTAAAGCCGCAAGTGCCTTCAGGAGCTCCTCGTCGCACTCGATGCCTGCGGCAGCCCGCAATGCGATGGCCGTCGGGCGCAGCGAGAGAGAACCTGTCGCTAGCGCATGTGCGAGGCGCTTGCGGCCTCCAGGGTCGAGTTCGAGGAGCGGCTCGATCACGTGACCAGGTCGAAGAACGCAGCGCTTGGATCGGCCCCAAGTATGGGCACTACCAATCCGCGGTCGAGGTGGTCGTTGCGCATCTCGCAGCTGGTCTCCGAGGTGAGAGTGCAACCGTGGCACGATGCGCCATGGAGCCACCTGTCCTCGAAATGCTGGTCCGGTAGATGCTGCGCGCAGACAGGATCGTTGCTGCATAGCGCCGCGCTCCGCAGAGCCTCTTCCAGACGGCGGCTGACGTGCTTCGCCTGGGCGACGAGGCCGCCCAGGGTCCCCTCAGCGTCGTTCGTGGCCGTGTAGAGGAGGATGCCGTATCGCTTCCTCTGGTCGTCGACGTAGACGCGCTCCACGATGCTGCTCGCCGGGTAGCCCGCGTACATGGACACCGACTGCATGAGCAGGTGGGAAAGCGTGTGGAGCATAACGTAGGCCGCCCCCGGGTGGTCGCCCTGCCGTTGGCGCCGCTGCAGCCACAGCTCATGACCGTGTTGTAGAGCCTTCAGACGCTCCTGCACCGCCGGGCGGGACTCCCACTCGCTGATAGCTTGGGGTGAGATCTGCAGGAATAGCCCTTCTCCCCTGACCTCGACGGCTGGGAACCAGTTGGCCTCCTTGGCGAGACTGGCCCTCTTCACATCGGCCTCGAACTCGCCATAGATGTCCGGGATCTCGGCCTCGAAGCGGGTGAACCCGAGTAGAGCAGTGACTATGCGGAGCCGATGAAGTTGAACGACGCTCGCGACCTTGTCGGTGTGGCTGCCGTGCCTCCACACGTGGTCGGGCAGCCGCCGGGCGTGAAAGTTCGGGTCGACAGGGACGTCATCTTCGTAACCCTCGGGCTCGCTGAGGATGGCGTCGAGCTCGACGAGCTTCACGGGCCTGTCGACTGCCCCACCGCCGCGAACGCTCTGCAGTGCCCCGATGACCTCCTCGTTGGTGTAAGGGTCCAATGCCTCTCGGACCTGGTCGACGATGCGCAAGCCCTGGACCTGCTCGGGCGAAGTGGCGTTCCCGATGATTTGGAGGATGCTCCGAACCCTCTCTTCTAGCTCCGAGCCTCGGTCAGGGAGCGAGAGAGCGCTCAGGGTCTGGGCGAAGTAGGCGTTGGACGCCGTTCGGATCAGGAGTCGTCCCATCTCGGTGCACGTCTCTCGGGAGTAGGCGCCCAGCCACGGCCTTTCGCCACGACAGTGACCTAGCACGCCCTCCTTGTGGTGGGTGGCCTCGAACAGGCTCCTGTCAACACCGCACTCGCACTTGACGATGGTGTCGCCGATCTCCCCACTGGTGCCTTGCTCGTCCAGCCAGATCTGCCTATTGCAGTCTGTGTCTCCCTTGTGGACGAACCTGTGCCAGTCGAGGTCGCTCACATGGCCCTTGGGGCAGGCCACGACGAAGCGCGTTGGGATGACCGCACGCCCTTCGAAACGACCCTTGGAGAGCTGTTGGATCCGTACTAAACGCCTCGCCCTGGGGCTGGGCCTCGACTCAGGCACAGGCGGGGATCCCTTCAACGCCGCGTCCTCCCGGACGACCAACCATTCTGGGAACCGGAACCCTCTGACGAAGGGCACGTTTTGCCAATGTTCGCCGTCCTGCGCTATCGGCGGTGCGTAGAGCTTGGGGCTGTGATACCCGAGGATCTGCGTGATCTTCGCCCTTAGCCGGGGTTCGTCGATCTCCTCCATCTTCGCCCTCGGCCATTCGTCAAGTCCGCTGATGATGACGGCATCCTCAGGGAGGTCGAGGAAAGCCCCCGGCCCCCAGGTCGTTACCAACTGACTGCGCCTAAGCTTGGCTTCCACCTCTGGCCCTCCAGCCGACCGGGAGATCGGCCACCCTCAGCACGACCTCGGGCTCCACGTCACGTAGCGAGCGGTTGACGCGGAACTTGTCCCTGACCGGGTCCCCCGTGTTCTCGAGCATCTCCCTGAGGAGGACCCTCGTCCCGTTGCCTTCGTGCTTCTGGTAGTGCAGTCTGACCCCACCGACTGCGTCGTGGTCTTTCAACTCGACCCAAGAGTCGAGTAGGTCGACGATGCGGCTCTCGACGCGGTGCCTGATCGCCTCCCGCTCGTTCTCTTCGAGGTCCTGGCCGTATACCCGGTCCACGAAGACCTGCCTCAGGAGCTCTTCGAGTTCAGCCCGTACGGTCTTGATCTCGTTCGCGCCAGAAGGAGGGGTCATCTCGCGACAAGCGTGCCGGGCAAGGGCAATCATGGCCCCGGCGAAGCCTCGGTCGATGGCGCGGGCGGCGAAGGGCGTCACGCTCGGCACTTCCACCGACCGATAGAATGTCTCGTGGTAGTGCCGGAACCGCTCGTAGTGCGATCGGTCGCGCGGCTTGGCTAGGTTGAGCAGGGTCACCACCAGTCCTGGCTTGGCAGCGTCTCGCCCGACGCGGGAAGTGGCCTGGATGTACTCCGCGTGTGACTTCGGTTGACCCATCACGACCATAAGTCCTAGCCGCGGGATGTCGAGACCAACCGAGATCATGTTCGTGGCTACCGCGGCCTCGACGAATCCATCGTCGCTGCAGGTGAGCTCGAGCAGCCGTTTGACCTCGGCCACCCTGTCGGTGGAGATGCGAGAAGTGAGCTCCCTAACGTCCCAGACTCGTCTCCGGTCACGGAAGAGTCCTTCTGACTCCCCGACGCGCTTGCGCCGTCCGTACTCCCTCAGCGTGTGCCTTACCTCTTCTTCGAGAATCCTCCTGGCGCCGCCGAGCTCGCGAAGGCTGTTGAAGTAACCCAAGATGGTCATGTATGGGTCGGCAGGGTTGTCAGGGTTGCCCTTCGCTCCTGTCTCTACGTAGGCCTTCTCGGCAGCGGCCATGAGCGCTAGGTAGGTGCGCCGCATGAGGACCTTGGCGCTTCTACCTTGTGCGGCTAAACCCAAGTACAGCCTCCCAGGCTGCTCGTTGGTCGGGACCACGCGGGCGAAGAACGAGTCTCGACGATCGATTCCCGGGGGCGGGAAGAGTTCGGTCGCGAGACGGGCGAAGAGGGCCTGCACCTGCTTGTCGGCTCGGCGCACAGTAGCGGTAGAGGCGATGACCTTGGGCTTCACCTCTCGACCGCCGATCTGGCGCGTGCATAGAGCGTCGATGGCCGTCTCGTAGAGGCCTGCCATGGTCCCGAGGGGCCCACTGATCAGGTGCAGTTCGTCTTGGATGATGAGATCGGGCGGCGCCAAAGGCCTCGTTAGCGGCTTGCCCCTGTTGGGCTCAGTCGGGCCGCAGAAGCCTTCGACGTCGTGCCGACGGGCTCCACCCAGGAGCACCCCGGATGCTCCAGTCCACGGAAGCGAGGCGAACTTGTCGACGGTCGCGACGAGGAAGGCTGGCAGCCTTCGGTAGATGGGCTCGTCGACGGCGACGATCGGCAGGTGGCGGTCGCCCGTGAAGTCGCACTCGAAGTTCAGGCAAGTGATCACCAGATTCGAGGGGTGATCGTCGTTGGGTACGAGGTTGAAGCTGTCTGGCTCGAAGGGCGTGTCGCACCAAGGGCACTTCTCGATGGGGATGGGCATCTCTTTGGACCTGCCCTCTTTGAACGAGTGCACCTTGGCGCGTGCGCTGTCCTGTTTGCCGTCGCCCTTCTTCCCTAGAACGTTCGGAGTGGCGGCCTTTCCCACCCAGAGGCCTATCTCGAAGGGCCAGTTCCCGTACCGGGCAGGGTCCTTCTCGCGCTCAAGTTCGAGCGCGCACATCAGGCCCGCGGCGCGTCCGAGCTGATCGAGGGTCAGTAGCCGCAGGGTGTAGCGCATGATCACGGTCACACCTGTGCCCAGATCGGGCGACACCTCAGCACCCGCACGGAGACGACGAAGGACGATGGCGAACGCGGCCAGCCCCAAGTAGGCCTCCGTCTTACCGCCACCTGTGGGGAAGAAGAGGAGGTCGACCGTTTCCCTGTCCGGGTCCCCTGGGTCGGCGAGTCCAGGCAGGTTCAGGAGGATGAACGCGAGCTGGAACGGCCTCCACCTGGGTTCGGAGGCGAGCTTGAGCCTCCGTCGAAGGGCGCTGGCCACGGCGCGATTCGCCACCCGAAAGGCGTCGAGGGCGTCCACGTCTGTCTCAAGGACCTTCACGCCTCGCTCGATGCGGTCGGCAGCGATCGCGGCACGGCGCAGTAGCTCCTCGGCTACCTCCCTGCGGTCCCCCGCCAACCGTTCGGCAGCCTTGGTCTTCTCTGCTATCCACGCCCGGTAGTGACGAACGAGCCCTTCCAAGTGTGCCTTGGCGTGCGCCCCGTCTGGAAGCTGCCCCAAGGCCTCCAAACCAAGCTCGACGTCTGGGACCACCGCTGTGACGGTCCGCTCCACCTCAACGCGGGGGATCCACGTGGTGCGGATTATCCGGCATTCACCGTCGACCTCGTCCCAGTCAGCAGACACTCCGTGCCCGGTGGCGAACTCGCCGACGTCCGCGTAATGGAGGTCCGCGACCATCTCGTCCCAGCCATCGATACCCGCCTGCACACCTCGCAGGTCGGGCCGGGGTACGAACGGAAGGTCCGACCTTATCTCCAGTTCGGGCTGGAAGACGTACCTCTCGTCAGGGGCCCCCTGATCATGCCTCCGACCGTTCACGAGGAACAGGCTCACCGAGAGCGTTCCTCTAGGGATGCGTCCCTGGAGGGCGTCCGTCGGGACGGGCCGGACTAGCAAGTGAAGCTCAAGGCCGAGGGACTCTGGTATCTCGATGGTCCGTTCACCGGGGCTGAGCAGGACGTCGAGAATCTGTTCCCGAGGCACCCGACGCCAGATGAGGACGGACCTTTCTTCCTCCTGGCCCTCCTCGCCGCCATCGGCGTTGGCGGATGCACTGGTCAGGTCCGACCTAGGAACAGCGTCCTTCACGTAGTCGCCCCACGTGACGCGTACCCTCAAAGTGGAAACGTCCTCGCGGAGAAGCATGCTCAGCCCCATCGATGACGGGTAGTACGCCTTCTTGGCCGCAGCGGGCTCTGGTGGGCCTTCGTCTCCGATCCCGTTCTTCCCGGCCTCTGCACCCAGTTCGTCGTCTGCGTCGGCGTCCGCTATCTCCTCGGGCGGGGCGTTGCGAGGAACTAAGAAGCCCGTAAGGTACCAGTGGGACGGCCTATCACGGCGCCTAAGGGCCTCCCCCTCGAGCTCGTGCCCTGGCCACGGTCCTACCAGGTCCAGCTCCAGAGCTTCGACGAGCCTCTGGCGTACGTCAAACGATGTCAGTGAACTAGCCTGGTCCGCGGCCACCTAGAACAACTCCTCTTGCGTCGAACGGCTCCGTGCTCTGCGACCGCGGCCGCTCTTGGAATCGAGAACCCTCTCAGCTTCCTCTGCCGCTCGCTGCGCGTTCAGCTCGAGCAACCGCCCCAGTACCTCGTCACGCACCTCGTCGGGCCAGCGATAGCGATATGGCTTCCTGCGGTTGCCCCACTCATCCTCGTCGATCTCGTAGTCGAGTAGGAAATCGCAGTCCGTAGGGATGTCATGCCAGCCATACGCATCCAACACCGCGCGGTCCATGGCCGCGTGCAACTCCCTGAGTCGGACTATTCGCGGATCCGATTCGTTGGGATCGTGGAAACGGTTGTAAGTCTTCGTGAGCCCTTCATTGTTCTCCACCATCAACTGGGCCCGATACTCGTAGTATTCCTTCCCCACGGCCTCGAAGTCGTCCCGCGACTCCCAGTTCTCAGGGAAGGGGAACGTTTCGAAGCAGTCAGAAGGGGTGTAACGCAGCCTATCCTCCAATGATGAGCCGAAGAACCGGGCCCAGACCTCGTGTACACGGGATTGGAGCGCTGCAAATGCACTATTCCGCTCAAATGGGAAGACCACCAAGCTCTCGGACGGCACCACGTGCGCTGGTATCTTTGCCAGTGCCAAGTGTTGCGACACCCTTGAGAGCGCGAGCACCAGTTCTAGTCCGTCTATTGCCCTCCAAAGTTCTACCCTCTTCTCACCGTGCTGCCACCAATAGCGTCGATACGATTCGCGATTATTCCTTAGTCTTTCCGGTCTTACCCTATCTGCCACCAATGCCATGAGGTCGGGCCAGTGCGTCCAGCATTCCTCTTCGGTCCGGTCCCCGAAGTTGATCACGAACCTTCGGGTTTCAAGTCTGGGACTGCCATTTACTTCCTCGCCACCCAAGTACGGAAAGACGACTCTCCAAACCCCACGGTCGATCGCGGCCAGGTCTGCTAGCAGACTCATAGGATTGGCCCTTCCTGATGAGTCTTCATCATCGAACACGAAGCCCTGGCCATATGTCTTGACACCCAGGAAGCTCCTGTTCTGGTTGGAAGGGAGTTTCTTCGGTGGAGAGTCCTTTCCCGCGGGAAAAAGAAATGCTGATATGTATGGCACCTCTTGGCCATCAAGGATAGCGGCACCAAGACTATCGCCTCGGATAATGTGGACAATTGAGACCACTACTGCGGCGCTACCAGGCCATCGAACTCGACGCTGGGCATGATAAATGAATCCCCCTTCCCTTCTTATCCGCTCAAGCCCAGTAGTCCTAGTGTCACCTTGACCAAGCGTGTTCGTCGCGATTAGGCCCAGAGTACCGCAATCTCTCAGTAGTTCAAATGCTCGCCTGAAGAAGTGGGCCACCAAATCGCCATTGCCGTGAGAAGCCGGGTGCACCTCAAGCAACCAATCCAAGTAGCTGGGGCCAAGAGTGGAAGATATTCTGCTTCCACCCAAGAACGGCGGATTTCCGATGAGACAGTCAAACCCTCGGCCCGGTCTACCGAATACTTCCGGGAACTCAATCTCCCAGTGAAAAGTTGTTGGGGAATCAGTAGACAACCCTATGTCTTGATCTTGCGAGGGAACTTCAATCGACAAGATGCTGGCGGCGAGTTCCTCGCGCTTCAGCTTCCGGCTAAGCGGCGTCTTTGCACAAAAGTACGCTAGAATGACCAAATCTCCATAGTGCCGCACCTTCGCGAGGGCCTGATTCGCTTCATCCCACCACCGCTTCAACTGCTCTTCTGGAGTCACATCCGAAGCAGTGCGTATGCAGTCGCGTAGCTCGGCCGCACGGCGGATGTCCTCCTCCACCCTCAGACCTGCGAGGTTGTTCTGCGTCTCATCCCAGTGGAAGCCCAGAAGCTGCTTGAGGGAAAGGCCTACGAGGCTGTCACCATGTCGTAGCGCGTGATCAAGGAACGTGAAGGGCTGGTCCCTCGCCAAGGTCACCAGCCAGAGGGAAACCTTGGCTAGATCGACCGCGACAGGGTTCCTGTCCACGCCGTAGAGGCACCTCTGAGCGACCAACCGCCTCGCATGGACCACCAGGTCCACTCCTTCGGACACTGGCGGCGTCTGGTCATGCGCCGCCCAAGCCTGCAGGAGCACGTCGCCGAGCTGACGACACACTTCGACCAGGAACGCACCTGATCCCATCGCCGGATCGCAGACCTTGAGGTCCAGGATGTCCTCCGGCGTTGGCCCCTTCGGCTTGCCCTCACTGAGCCGTTTGAGGATTGGCTCTAGAGCCTTCTGGACTATGGGCTCTGTCAGCTCGCGGGGGGTGTAATGAGAACCCGACCGCCTCCGTTCGTCGCTCGGCTGCAGCACCAGCGAACCTGGCGGGACGATGTCTGGGGTAGCGCGGTGGTCGATGACGCTCTCGAACGCAATATGTAGTTCCTCTACAGAGCGAGCAGGCTTGACCGCGTCCAATACCCTGGGCGTAAGCTTCCTTCCCACCCGCTCCTCCAGCCACTTCTTGCGTTCGTTCGTAGCTACGGTAAGGAGTTCGTCGAGGTCGATGACTGTAGGTGCTCCGGTGCGCTTCTGAGCCCGTATGGCGATGCTGCGACCTGTAGTCGTCTCCAACTGGAATCCCATCAGCGTTTCGTAAACGCTGCCGATGTGCTCAACATCCAGGGTCCTATAGGAGAGCCTTTCACCATTTAGGACAAGTAGCGACTCCAGTACCTGGTGGACGGTGCCGTCTGGTACGAGTGGCACCTCGGCAAACTCGCTCAACGAGGTGTCAGGTCGGCCTTCGAGGAACGGGAAGCGGTCCGGGTCGAACAGCTCCCCGTGCCGCGGCGGCATGTCGAGATTAGCCGTATCCGCTCCGTCGTAGACCATGCGGAAGAGGACCAGGAGTTGCGCCCAAGCCCCGTAACGTTGATTCATCGTATCCGGGTAGAGGGCTGCGTCCTCCCTGAGGCGCTCGTAGAGGCCGGAGAGCGAGTAGTACTTTAGGAACGCCTCATCCTGGGGGAGCATCCCGCGTTCTTCCGCGTAGAGGAGGAAGACTAGGCGCAGTAGGACCGTCAGTAGGGCCCGGTAAACGATGTTCGGGTCCTTCCCAAGTACGGCCCGCAGGAGTTCACCGTTGCGATGCGAGTCAGCCGCCTGCAGTCCACGAAGCAGCTCGTACAGGGCGTGCAGGACCTGTTCAGAGAGCGCCTCGCTGACCTGGTTCTGGAACCTACGGGACTCTCTGAGCAGTGCGGAAAGGCGCTTGTCCTTTGGGAGAGTTAGGAGGCGGTTCTGGTTGAGCAGCAAGCGCATCGCGGCACAGATGGGCCTGCCAGGTACGGCGACCATGTCCCTCAATTGGAAGTCGATCCAACCGCTGCTCTCGCCCTTAGGGGCGCTCACCAAACGCAGCGTCCGTCCGTTCGACAGCAGGCCAGCGACGACCCCGCTATGGCGGAGTAGCCTCTCGAGCCGCCCGTGAGGGCTGGCCTCATAGCCGTTATCGCTTATAGGAGCATCTAGGTCGGTGTCAAGTGGCACGACGGTCACGAGCAGTTGCCACGGTGACTCGCCCTCCTCGGGCGCGGGTTCGCGCACGGCGTAGGTCGGTTGGAGCTTCACCCCGTGGTCGGTGAGGTGCACCTTCAGCTCGTCGGGAATCGGGCATCCATCGGACCCGGCGTAGTACTTGGGCGTCCAGGCCCAACCGAGGACCTTCTTGGCGAACTCCTGGAAGTCAGTGATGCAAGTGTTGGCTTCATCGACGGCGTCGACCAGACCGACAGCCTCTCGAAGGAGGGCTTGGCCTTGGACATCACGGCGGTCGAGGATCGCCCCTGCTCTCACGAGCGCGTGGGCGCTCACGACGAGGCCTGTGGGTTGAACGAAGCCTAGCCACTCAAGGTGGTCGAGGACGGTTGGCTCTACTCGCGCCATTCTCAGTTGCTCGCGGGCCAGAGGTAGGCGAGGCCCACTGGCTCGATTCGCATCGCGCGGACCTCGTAGAAGCTCTTGATGCGTTGCGGCTCGGTCTGGATGTCGCTCTCGAACTGGGCCAGTCGATCGCGCCAGACGCGCGCGTGCGCTTCCAGGGTCTCGCGGTCATCCGGGGTCAAATCCGAGAACAAGACCCCTTGCGCTGCCTTCCGTTCGTACTCCTCTAGCTCCTTGCGCACTCGGTCCATCTGGGCTTGGAGCTGCTCTAGGAGCTCCCTGGCCTCCTTCTCACCGCGTGCGGCAAGTGCGGCCTTGGCTGCCTCGGCGGCCTTCAGGGCCCTCTCCTCCAGAGGCGTACGTAGGTCTTCGACATCGCGCCGAGCACCCAGCTGCAACCTCTCCAGGACCTCGCGGCTGGGTGGAGAAGCTGTAGCAGACAGAGTGCGGTAGAGCAAGTCGAGCGTGCGTTGCTCAGCGTCGCGTGCGTAAGCGGACAGAGGCTCTGTGCGCGATTCGGCGTCGTACCAGCGCGCCGTGACAGGGATGATCTCCTCGTGCAGCCGCTCGGCTCGTTGACCGTAGAGACTGAGTCGCCCGAGCAGCACTACGCGGGGAATCGGGTCGTCGCTAGTTGCAAGTACCGCTCTTGACAGGTCGTGGTGGACGAACCCTTGTGCTCGGAACCTCGCGAGCAGCCTCTGGGCCACGCGCTGCTCGAGATGCAGGTGGACCACGTCGTCCGTTAGCACCCCGGCGTCCTCGAAGACCACGGGTCTGATGGGAGCCTCCTTGCGCCAGTCCGTGATCTTCTGATCTCGCTTGCGCGGCGCCCTGAGAGTGTCGAGCGTCGCGGCCCAACTCGCATCTGTTCGAACCTGAGCGTCCAGTGCTGGGAAGCGCCACTCCCGGACGTCACCACCTTCGTCCACGACGGGCTGGAGCTTTGGGGCGTTCATCAGCTCAAGTGCGGAGTTGATGGCTTGCTTGAAGGACTCCTTCTCGAAGTTGACCCACCTGTGGCTGCGTTCGAGGAGCTCTTGGCACCTGGTGATCTGGGCTCTGAGTTCTTCATGGCGTTCCCGGGCGACCTCGAGCTCTTCGTCGGTGACGACCTTGATCTCGGGCGCTACGTCCTCGGCTTCGATCTCGTTTGCGAGGCGGTCAGCGTCAGCGTGCTTGATGCCGCCCTTCAGTCGGTCCTCGAGCTTGGTGTCGATGACCTGGGAGAGGCTTCCGAGCTCACGGCGAATCGTCTCTGTCTTCCGGACGAGCACCTCGAGGACGCGGTCCTCGACACGTTGGGGGAGCACGAAGTAGTGGCACCTGACAACTGGGGCTGGCTGGAGCTTGCGGTCTATGCGGCCGTTGCGCTGCTCGATTCATCCGGGGTTCCACGGCAGGTCGTAGTGGATCAAGTCGGCGCAGTGGGCCTGGAAGTTCAGGCCCTCCCTCGCGGCGTCGGTGGCTATCAGGATCCGTAGCGGTTCCTTGTCGGGCGGGGCGTTGAAGCGCTGCTGGATCTCGATCCTTCGGGAGCCGCTCGTCAACCCGTCCATGACCTCGATGCGGTGCTCGGCGAGCTCGGTGTCCTGTATCGCTCTCTCGAGCATGGCGCGCAGGTACTTCTTCGTGCCTTCGCGGTTCTCAGTGAAGATGATCAGGCGCCGTTCGTTCCATTTGACCGGGATGGAGGCGTCCTTTCCCCACTCCGGCAAGTCCGGGACCATGTTCCATCTGATCCAGTCCAGCAACGCTCGGAACTTGGCCTCTGGCTTGCCACGGGCCTGCTCGGCCACCTCGCTCATGCGGTCAAGCAAGCGCTTCTCGCGCTCCCACTGAACGTCGGTCAGCTGCAGGCCTTCCTCAGCGACTGCGGTGGCCGCCTCGAACTCGCGTCTCTCGACGGCTGCGAGCTCCTCGTCTGTCCACTCCGCCGCCTCGTCATCGACGCCGGGCGCGGAAACGAGCGCCTTCGAGTCGAACAGGCTCCCCCTCGCCTCGAGCTCCTTGGCGCGGTGGCGCTCCCGGGTACGTCTGTGGACCTGCAGCGACCGGGCGAACGCCTCGATGCTAGAGAGCAGGCGCTGTTGGAGCCCTACCACCAAGAGCCCCGCAGCGGCTCGTGAACGCTTCGATGCTTGAGCGAAGCGGTCTTCAAGCGCTTGCCTGTACTCGTCGAGGAGCCGGGATAGGACGATCTCCGGCGCATCCTCGGGCAGGCCGTCGACCACGATGGGTATGACCCGGCGCTCGGGGAACCCACCCTGGATGGTCCGGATGTCCTCCTTGAGGCGCCTGACCATCACCGCCTCGAGAGCCTTCTTCCCCCGCACCTTCACGCCGCGCGTGAAGCGGTACGGATCGAGCAGTTCCATGAGGGTGCTGAAGCTCGCGGAGTGCCCGTTGTGAGGCGTAGCGCTCAGGAAGAGGCGGTGCTCGAAGCGCTGGGCGAGGTCGCGGACGGCGCGGGTGAACTTGGTCTCTATGCCGAACCTGCCGCCGCTAGCCGGGGCTGCATGATGGGCTTCGTCTAGGATGAGCAGGCTGCCTGGCTGCAGGGGGCCAAGCCACTCGCGCATCGGGTCCGTGTAGACGGGATCGATCAGGAGGTTGTGGGAGACGAGGAAGCGGCTGTGCGTGCGCGAGGGGTTCACCCCGAAGCCGCGTTCGCGTCTGACCTTGGCGAAGTAGGTGCGGTCGAGGATCTCGAAGGTCAGCCCGAACCTGTCCTCGAGCTCTCCCTTCCACTGCTCCAGGACGGAGGGAGGCGCCGCTACCACGATCGTCTTGACCTTCTTCCGAAGGAGCAACTCGCGGGCGATGAGGCCAGCCTCTATGGTCTTGCCTAACCCGGTGTCATCCGCGATGAAGAGGCTGACCCTTGGGAGCTGAAGCGCCTTGCGGAGGGGCTCCATCTGGTACGCATCGATCTTGATGCCCGCCCTGAACGGGGCCTGGAACAGGTTCGGGTCGGTGGCGGTGACGCAGTTCCAGTTCAGCGTGTGGAGGTAGGCGCCGAACTGATCGGGCGGGTCGAAGCACTTCTCACCTATGCGTCCCCACGCCTCTTCGTCGAGGATCTTCTTGTCAATTTCGTAGTCCCAGTAGAGCTCTAGGACCTGACCTTGGGCGTCGTCGTCGGCGCAAGCGAGACGGACGATCGGTGACTGGCCCTCCCTGGTTGGCGGTATGACCTCGTCCACCAACCACCTGCGAGAGCGGACGTACACGAGGGCGCCGACACTGGGCGCCGTTCCCATAGCCGTAGGTAGCGAGCTGACCATCGATGACAAGACGTGCGTGTGTGCCGCCCGGCTATCCCCTTAGCCCCCAAAAGGCCGGACATTGGCGTCGTCCTGGAGTGAGCGACTAGACACGTCCCCCCTCTTCAGAAGTAGTTGCTGTTGAACATACATGAGAAGGCCAGCAAAGGCCAGGGAGCAAACGCACTCTCCGCGCCTTGCACCCAGTGGCATGGCGACAGTATGGCCCCAAGTGCCCACTTGAGGCATATGGGTAAGTTTGTCTTACCTGCTGCGGGTTAGTTGCCCTTATTGCGCGAACCCCAGAGTACTGATAGATTCTTCATGGTCCTAGCGGACCAATGAAGTTTCGCTCCAACACTGTGACGAACCCGAAGGTTGATGAGGGTAGGGGCCGAGAGGACGGTTCCCATGGAACCTCGTACTATCAGCCAACCCGTATACCGCCAAACCCTAGACGTCTGGCCTGACCTTGGCCAAGTCTTGGGCGTGGGCCGCAACAAGGCCTATGAGCTCGTGAACGGCGGTGAGATCCGCTCACTTCGGATCGGGCGCCGCATCGTCGTCCCCGTCTCCGCGGTCGAGGAATTCCTGTCCGGCGAAACAGTCAGAGCGGCATGAATGGCGGGCCGACCAAGTGGTTCGACGTCGACTGGGCTAGAGAACGCAAGAAGCTGGCCAAGCTCCAGAGACGTCAGACCACCGCGGTTCTCAACGGTGATCGACGGCGCGCGAGGAGACTACGCCAATTGATCAGGAAGTCTGCGTCAGCGAAGCTCCTGGCAGCTCGGAAGGTCGCGAAGGAGAACTCCGGGGCCAGAACCCCTGGAGTAGACGAGGTGGCCAACCTATCAGATGAGTCTTTGGCCGCCCTAGCTATGAGCCTCAGCTCGAAAGCGACCGGACTCCCTAACAGGGGCATCCGACTGCTCAAGCGAACTGGCAAGTCGAGAACGATCCAGGTGCCTCCGATGCGCGATCGGGCGGAACAGGAGCTGATGAAGCTCTCGTTCCAAGCCGAGATGAGCTGCCAACTGGACCCGCTCCTGATCGGAGCACGCAAGCCTCTACCCGACGAGGACAACAAGACCAGTGGGATCTACGACGCGATCGAGATGGCAGCCAGGTGGCTCAGCGAAGGCCCTGTGTACGCTGGGAGAACCGACATCCAAGACTTCTTCCCCTCTGTCCCGTGGGAGAAGGTGCAGGAGGCAGTCCACCCCTCCTCGGCCGAGGCGAGTGCCATACACGCATGGATGGCCGCGCCCACGGTGTTACGTGACGGCCGCCGACTCGAGCCAAAAGGCCTATCGCAAGGCTCGCCTCTCTCCCCTCTGCTCGCACACGCGGTCCTGAAGGACCTGCACGCTCACGCGCTCGAGCCGTTCGACGAAGCAGACAGACCCCTGCTGTTGGTGTACGTGGATGACGTCCTCGTACTAGGCAAACGGCCCGAGGATGTCTCGACGGTGATGCGGCGCGTGAAGCGATGGCTGGAAGAGCGCGGATTGGCCCTGAACGGCGAGAAGAGCGTAGGTCTGGCGATGGAGGACGTGCTCTACAGCGCTCAAGACCCGCTCGCAGAAGGTGGGTTCACTTTCCTCGGCGTGAGGTTCGAGCACATGCCGGAGAACCCTGAACTCGTCGACCTAGGGCCTGAGGGCTGGGACAGTTATCCACCGGAGATCGTCGAAGCAAGGCAGCACATGAAGCGCAAGTCCGGTTGGGAGCTGCGGCTGACGGTCCTCCAGAAGGAGGGCAGTGGATACGGAGCAGTGGACCCTGCGGTGCTGGCAAGACGACTGAGAGGGATCGCGTTCGTCACCAAGGAAGGCTCCGACTTCGACTGGTACTGAGCACCTGAGAGGACGTGATCCACATGTGAAGGGGCTGGAGAGACATACGGAGTAGGTAGATACCTATACTCTCCCTGAATCGACCAGTACCCGCCCCCTAGACCACCCCCCTCGTGTAGCAACCCTTGAGGCCCGTGCCACGGAGGCAGCCCAACCCGTAGTCAGCCTTGGCGAGACCTAGAACGTGTTGGCTGCCAATAGAATCCCGCTCGGACACCCGAAGGGCACCTGCCCCACCAGCGGTTCATCCACCGCTGGTGGGCCTTCCTCTGGCATCCGGAACTCGTGCCGTGGGGGAGGGGGTCTGACAGATTTTGTGGGGGTTCGCGACCCTGAAGCGTCGACGGGGGTTCGATATCCGAAGGGGGGCGGGGGTCTTGCCGTTCCCCACGCTCTTCGGCCCAGCCACTCGAGGTCGAAGCCAGCTAGCCGGAACCTAGAAGCCAGTTTCCGCTCCGACCGCTCTTATTCCATCTGCAGCTGGGTACAGTCTCGTCCGTCTTGGGCTACTCGCTCACACCGCTGAGTTCTGGCTGTCAACGCCGCCCTCTCGCCTCGCTAACCATAGTGGTCGCTCGCTAGTGGACCCGGGCCTGCGGCTCGGAGGACCCCTGGTGGATGACGAGGAGGCCGTCAGGCATTGCGGCCCAAGCCTCCTTCAACAGACGGCTGAACGGGTTGTGGTCGAAACGGTGGGCGGCCATCCCTTCACGCCAACGGCCCAGGTCCCGCTTGTAATCGGGGTCGAAGCGGCCCTTGGGGTACCTCCTTGGCTGGGGGCGAGGTGGGGGTTCGTCACGACCGTCAGGGAGCGCCAACAGCGGCAACAACTCCCAGATGACCCGCAGTTGGTCGTAGGTGTAGGCCCTCCCTCGCCGCTGCCCCTCATCCATCTCGAACGTTGGTTCTGGAAGCGTTCCCCTCTTGTTCCATAGGCGGACCGTCTGCTCGGACCGACCCAATAGAGACGCCAGTTGACCGATCCTGTACACGGGCACGACCACCTTTGATCCGTACCGGGCATCCTTCGGGTTCGAGACTTCTAGGTCGGCGTAGTAGGGCGTCTGCAGGCTCGTCACTGCAGGGCGGAAGGCTGGAGCCTTCTTCTTCCAGTAGCTCAACCGCACGCGCTTCTTGTGCAACTCTCGGTAGTCGGGATCCTCCCGGTACCTTTGCGCTGAAGGCCTGCTCACTTCTCTTGAGTCCTGCGGAGGAGGACCCGTTCCCACGGCCCTCTGCCTGGTTCGAAGACCTTGCTGCCCAGGGGAACGTCGAAGAGTGTGACGGGCGGGGTGTGTGATTGGGGGTCGAACTCACGCTCTTCGATGTCGCCTTCAGCCCAGCGGCGGCGATGGTAAAGGAAGATGTGCTGCCGCCATCCCGTGGGCTCTGGTACGCCGGGACTCGTCTGACCAACGCTTTCGCGTCTCGGCATCACCATCAGCTCCTCAGCACCCTGACGGCCTTCAGCGTGCGGACACTCGCCACGCCGTCCACTGAGTCCCGAGCTGCGTGATCAGCCAACGCCAGCCCCGTCAGCACCGCAGCAAGATAGGCCTCTTTCAGAGTCGATGGGATCGCGTCCGGTGAACCGAATGCACGGATCAGTTCCTGGCGAAGCGTCTCGACGGACTCCCCGAACTGTTGAGCCTGTAGCTCACTATCTGAAGTCACTGAATCCTCACTGTTCCGGGCGGGCACGCCCTCTTGTCTCCTTTTAGGCTAACCGCGTAGGCGGCGGCAGCACCAAGATGAGGGCACAGAAGTTGTGCTATAATTCAAGTAGTATATGTAGTGCACAGTGAACTAAGAGCATCTGGATGCATGCAACTATCTTGTAGAGGGCGCGATAGTTCCGGGATGTCCTCATTGGCTAGTTGCCCTTACTTGAAGCGACCTTCTGAAACACCTAGCCTGTATTCACTGCTTCCCACGGAAGCGGGCAAGGACAACTTTCCGGAGGGAGGGTTTCCAAGCCCGCACTCGGTTTGAACCGATGGGCGCGGAGAAGCAGATGGCCAGGAAAGCCTACAAACGTAGGAGGAACAACGAAGGTTCGATAACCCAACGCAAGAACGGCACCTTCCAGGTGGCCTACATCGTCGGCAAGAAGGCAGACGGGACACCCAAGCGCGTATATCGATCCGCCAGTACCGAGGCCGAAGCTAATCGGGCCCTATTGGAGCTCAGGTACCAGCACGCGCGCGGCGACCTGCTGACAGCTGAGCCGATGACGTTCGGTCAGCTCGCCGCCAGGTGGCTAGAGCTGAGGGAGCCGACGGTGAAGGTCAACACGATCGTGTCCTATAGAGGCCTTCTCGCAGGCCACATCCTCCCTGTGATCGGCGGGCTGCGGGTCGACAAAGTGAAGCTCTCAGGGCTAGAGGACCTGCAAGCACATCTGCTTGGCAAGGGCCTCGCACCGCGCACCGTGAACTACGCGATGTGGCTCGTCTCAGCAGTCCTGGAGAGCGCCGTTCGCAACGACCTCATCAGCAAGAGCCCGTCAACTGGGCTGCAGAGTCTCCGCGCCAGTCAAGTCCGTCCCGCTCGAGCCTTCACACGCGAAGAAGCCCAGGCGTTCATCGAGGCCGCACGCGAGGAACGGCACTACGTCGCCTTCTTCTTGATGCTGTGCCTCGGCCTACGACGCGGTGAAGTCCTGGGTCTAAGGTGGCAGGACGTAGACCTACACGAGGGGCACTTGACGATCAACTGCACGCTGCGGGTGGCCAAGGAGACGGGTTACGTCTTCGATTCCCCGAAGACGGTGAACAGCCGACGCCGCCTCTACCTGCCGCCTGACGCGGTTGACGCCCTCCGTCTGCACAAGGAGAACCAGGAACTCGAGCAGGCAACCGCAAGAGAGGTCTGGAGAAGCGTGGGCACGGTGATCACGACCCAGGTCGGCACCCCCGTTCATCCCGACAACCTGAGGCGAGTCCTCAGCCGCATCTGTGCCCGTGCTGGTGTGCCCAAGCTGCGTATCCACGACCTGAGACACACTCACGCGTCTCTCGTCCTAAGGAGCCAACTCGTAGACGACAAGGTCCTATCTGAGCGCTTGGGTCACTCCGACGTCCGCTTCACTCGCCAGATCTACCAACACACCTACGAGGAGCAGCACCGAGCTGCCGCGCTGCCGATGACCGCCCTCCTAGGGCAGGAGTAAGGAACGCCCCGGCCAACTGATGCATAACTGCTGCAGGGGGCAAAGCAAGAGAGCGCACCTACGTGAGGTGCGCTCTTCTTTTCGCGTCTACGACGCTACTTCTTTGGTGGAGCTGAGGGGATTCGAACCCCTGACCTTCTGAATGCCATTCAGACGCGCTCCCAACTGCGCCACAGCCCCACGAAGGTCGCGCCCGTTCGCACGGGCGACCGCCAGTCTAC
>Ga0181858_1000452_pt1 | contig 19598 bp, 10 predicted proteins | sample NewIslPassag4_SG_FD_130749 | JGI IMG/M metagenome (GOLD analysis project Ga0181858, IMG submission 130749) | Feedstock adapted compost microbial communities from Newby Island compost facility, Milpitas, CA, USA - Passage 4_SG | ecosystem: Engineered > Solid waste > Feedstock > Composting ...
ATCCGTCCCGGCGACACCGTGATCGCCCTCGTGTGCCCAGGGGAAGGTGAGCCTTCGAATCAGTCAACTGGTGCCCCTGCCTCAACCAGCCCAAAACTCTCGCAGGGGTCAACGGATGGGGTAACCGCCTCATCCGATCACGGGTAAAATTAGTCGAATAGACTCACAGAAAAGCGGTGAAGCGAAAACGGACGTACTGGGAAAACTGTAATAATTGCGCAACACGGCGGAGGACGAGATGCAGGACGAAAGGATTCCTGTTACCCGAGAGGGCTATGAAAAATTACAGCGCGAGCTCGCTGAACTTGAGGATCAACTGGTGGAAGTGACCAAACGGGTGGCTGCCGCCCGGGAAGAAGGCGATTTGCGCGAAAATGCCGAATATCACGGCGCCCGCGAAACCCAGGGCCTCATCATGGCCAAGATCAATTACCTGCGAGACAAGATTGCGCGGTGCGAAATTGTGGACCTGAGCCGGATGCCGCGCGACCGAGTGGCCATGGGTTGCACCGTCACGGTCCGGGATCTGGCCACAGGCGAGGTCATCAAATACACCCTCGTGGGGGTAGGTGAGGAGGATTTTGAGCAAGGGCGCATTCCGGCCAACAGCCCGCTGGGGCGAGGGCTGATCGGTAAAAAACCCGGAGAAATGGCGGAGATCCGCGTTCCTGCCGGAATTCGACGGTTGGAAGTCCTCGAAATCAGCTACGAAGAATGACCGTTTCCCCCGCCACGATGTTCGCCCTGGCAGCGGTTTCTCACCGGCCCGGGCACGCAGTGGTTGTCGATGGTGGTGCCTGCCGCCTGAGAGAACCAGCATTCCCCGTGTCCCACGCTGGTGAGAAAGGAAGAACTTTTTGCCGTGCTTCGGCGACGATCTGATTTTGCACTGACAACGGGGGCGAGATTTCCGGCAGGCCCTTGAGCGGCCGGTTCTCACGTGTTATGGTAGTGGCCGAGCGACACCGGCCGTGCACCGGTGATCGAGGTACCTCGCACCGGCCAAGTAGGTCCACCGTATATCACACTCCCAAAGGAGAACGGTCATGGTCAGCCTCCATCGTCGCCAGTTTCTCAAACGCAGCGCTGCGATCGCTTCAGTGGTGTATTGTGCACAAATTGTCCCATCTCGGGGCGAAATCGCTCAATCCAAGCTCAATATCGCGGCGATTGGTGTCGGAGGACGGGGCCGGGCCAATCTCGACGCTGTGAAGGACGAGAACATCGTCGCGCTTTGCGATGTTGACGCAAACAACCTGGGCGAAGCGGCGAAACTGTTTCCGCGCGCTAAGCTGTACCGCGACTTCCGCCGGATGTTCGATGAAATGGCGAACTCAATCGACGCGGTGGTTGTGAGCACTCCCGATCATACGCATGCTCCCGCTGCGGCCGCGGCAATGAAGCTCGGCAAACACTGCTACTGCGAAAAACCTCTTACGCATTGTGTGTATGAAGCACGCTATCTAACAGAACTTGCGGCCGAGAAAAAAGTCGTCACGCAAATCGGGACGCAGATTCATGCGGGGGACAATTATCGTCGCGTCGTGGAATGGGTGCAGGCAGGGGTCATCGGTCCCGTCCAGGAGGTGCACGTCTGGTGTGCGGCCAGTTACAGCGGCGGCGATACGCCGAAAGACACCCCGCCAGTCCCACCCTATCTCGATTGGGACCTCTGGCTCGGTCCCGCACCCTACCGGCCGTATCACCCGGCATACGTCCCTTTTCGATGGAGAGGCTGGAAGGATTTCGGGAGCGGAGCCCTGGGAGATTTCTTCTGCCATTATTCAGACCTTGCTTTCTGGGCACTGGGCCTCAAGTATCCAACCTCCGTGGAAGCTGAAGGCCCACCCCCGCATCCCGATAGCACCCCGCCCTGGCTGATCGTCCGGTATGAATTTCCAGCTCGGGGTGAACTTCCCCCGGTACGCTTGACCTGGTACGACGGGGGCAAGCGACCGCCGCTGCAGGCTGAAGCAAAGCTTCCAGATTGGGCCTCCGGCGTCCTTTTTGTGGGTGAAAAAGGGATGATCCTAGCCGACTACGGACGGCGTGTGCTTTGGCCTGAAGAAAAATTCGCGGGTTTCCAACCACCGCCGCAAACGATCCCACCTTCCATCGGGCACCACCGCGAGTGGATCGAGGCATGCAAAACAGGCGGAACAACAACTTGCCATTTCGGATACTCGGGCCCGTTGACTGAAGCGGCCCTTTTGGGAATGGTGGCTTTTCGGGTGGGCCAAAAGATCAACTGGGATCCCGTCAACCTGAAAGCGGTCAACTGTCCGGAGGCCGATATCTGGATTCACAAACCTTATCGGGAAGGTTGGACTCTATGAGAAAACGATACCTGTGGCAGCAGCTAACCGCCGCGTTGGTGGTGGGAATTTTCTTACTGTTTTGCCCGGTGAGAATTGTCGGATTTGAAGCCGCTTCCGAAACCAACCGACCGGAAGAGGCGGTTCAGGCGTCTGCACCTTCCCTCAAATACCGGCCCACTTCCGAATACAGGGTGCAGCATTTACTGGGGTGGAAGCTGTACGTGTCCCCGGATCTGCTGGAAGATCAAGAGCTAACTCAGCGGGTATTTGCAGAACTGGAGAGACAGCTCAAACAGATCACAGAGGCCGTGCCGCCCGAGGCTCTCAAAAAGATTATGCAAGTGCCCATCTGGATCGAGAAAAAGGAGGGGCATCACCCGTGTATGGCGTACCACCCGAATCCGGAGTGGCTCCGTGATCACGATATGAATCCAGATAAGGCCAAGTGTGTGGAAATTGCCAACGGACGCAATTTCGTGAACTGGTCCAGAACGCAGCCGTGGATGGTCCTCCACGAACTGGCCCACGCCTACCACGACCAGTTTTTGCCGGGCGGCTTCGGCAACCGACAGCTCCGCCAGCGATTTGACGAGGTCAAGAAAGAAGCTCTTTATCAAAAGGTGAAGCACGTCAACGGGCGGGAACAAGAAGCCTATGCCCTGAAGAATGTCATGGAATTCTTTGCTGAAAATTCTGAGGCATTTTTCGGCAAGAATGACTTTTATCCCTTCACGCGTGACGACCTCGAAAAGTATGATCCCAAGACGTACGCGTTGATCGCGGCGATGTGGGGAGTTTCGGTGAGCAATACTCCAGAAAAACCCGAGCAAAAAACGGTCCAGACGGAAGCGCGTGAAGAAACTCAGTCTCACGGCAACCAATAACTGTTCGCAGGGGAGAATTTGCCTGCCGTGGCCGGTCTGGTTTGCGGCAATTGCTGCGGCGACGGGGCTTCGGGTAAGCAGGTTCGGTGTTGTGTGTCATTGATGAGGTCCGGGTTGAGCAAGTGGTTGCAGAAGATCTCTCAAATAACCACCGGAGTGGCTTTTCGCGAGGCATTTTACCGATATGAGAAAAAAGGATCACAGACAGGAAACGGTTTGCTGAAGATGGGCAGACTTAGTGTCAAAATGGTAAACAAGGGAGATGTGGTGGACCTGCGGTAATCAGGCCGCTTGGAATACTTTCGGGAAATCCGGATGAAAGCAATGCACGCAAATTCATTGTCACGGATGGTCGGCTTGGCCGCGCTTGCCGTCCTGGAACTGGCAGCGCTTAGTTGGGCGAACACACCGCTGGATTCATTATTCCCCCCAACGACACGGGGATTTCTGGCAGTGAGAAATGTTCAGGAACTGCGTGAACACTTCGAAAAGACGCAAATCGGCCAATTGTTAAAAGACCCCGCCCTTCAGCCGTTTGTCGAGGATTTGCGGCATCAAATTCAGGAACGTCTTTCCGGAGCCCGTGAGCAATTGGGTATCACCGCGGAAGACGTTGCAGAGGTCGCGACTGGAGAAGTAGCGGTGGGCGTTATTTACCGAGAAGGGGAAGAGAAAGCCAGTTTGGCTGCGATCGTCACCATTACGGGAGAACACCCAAAAGCCCAGGAGCTTCTAAGTCGGGTTGTGGAGGACATTCAAAAACGCGGCGGAAGTGTGGAAAAAATAACCATTCATGGGGAAGAGGTTCAGGCCATCACGTTACCTAAACGGCCCGATGGAACGAGTGGGGGAAAGCTCTTTTATTGCCTGCAGAATGATCTTTTGATCACCGCAAACGATCAGGCGGCTGTCGAGGCCATCCTGACTTTGCAGAAAGAAAAAGGCAGTTCGCTGTCGGAAGTCAAGGCGTTCAGCGCCATCATGGCTCGGTGTCGGAAGGACCTGCCTGAGGGAGAGGAACCTCAAGTCCGGTGGTTTATCGACCCATTTGGCTATGCGGAAGCCATCCGCACGACTATCCCTCCGGAGCGGCGCAAGCAGCGTCGAGTGCAACTGGAACGGCTCAAGGCGGCTGGATTTTCGGTATTTCAGGGAATCGGTGGGTTTGTGAGCTTTTCTACGGAAGGCTTCGAGCTCGTTCATCGCACGTTTGTGTACGCGCCACCGCCGCGTGAAAAATCGGCCAAAATGTTTGATTTCCCTAACGGTGAAGCGTTTGAAGTGCCCAAATTCATTCCCCGTGATCTGGCCACTATCGGGATGGGCTACTGCAACCTCCTGACTGGGTTTGACAACATTGGGCCGGTGTTCGACCAGGTCATCGGCGAGGGGGAAGAAGGTGTCTGGGACGAAGTTCTCGCCGGCTTGAAAGATGATCCGCAGGGGCCGCAGATCGACCTGCGCAATGAATTGTTCACCCACTTTGGCGAAAAGGTGGCGATGTTCACGGCCTACCGATTGCCGATTACGACCACAAGCGAGCGCATCCTCATTGCCATCGAAGTGAAAGATGAGCAGGCTGCCGCAAAGGGAATCGCCAAAGTCTTTGCGAATGACAAGCATTTCCGCGAACGCGAGCACAAAGGAAAAGTCATATGGGAGCGGAAACCTCCCGAAACACGCGCGGTGCCGCGTATTGAACTCGGTGGTGTTCCAGGATTGACGCCACCCGAACCGAGCGACAGCGAGGAGACAGAGCCACTTTTCCCCAACACATCAATCACGGTTTACGAAGGCTATCTTCTCATTGCATCGCACTTCGACTACCTTACTGAGATCCTCGACTTGCAGAGCGAGCGCGAGACGATCGCGCGGAACCCGGATTTCGTGGAGGTGATGGAAACGATCGAGAAATTGGGTGGGAAACAGGCGTGTTGGCGGGGATTTTCGCTCACGGATGAGGAATACCGTCCCACGTACGAACTCATTCGGCAGGGAAAAATGCCGGAAAGTGAGACGATGCTGGGACGTGTTTTGAATACGATCTTTGCGCCCCCAGAGAAGGGAGCCCTCCGCAAACAACGGATCGATGGAAGCAAACTTCCAGAGTACGAGGTCGTACGGCGCCACCTGGGGCCGGCGGGTGTCTTCGCCGTGACGGAGAATGACGGTTGGTTTATCAAGGGTTTCACCCTGCCCAAGAAATGATCGGCCGTCTGCGATTCCCGCGAACGGAGCCGCGCCCGGCGGACAGTTGGGGTGCTGCACCCGGCAGCGCTGAACATATCCGAGATTGGCACTCACAGGTTTTAGCAAACGATGGTCAGCCCGGTTCTGGTTCTGCTTTGTGGGATCGGCCTTGTCATTCTCCTCATTGTGGTTGTACGGCTCAATGCTTTTCTGTCTTTGATGTTAGCCGCTTTTGTGGTGAGCTTGCTGGCGCCGGGTGACTGGGGGGAAAAGATTTCCCGCGCGACAGCGGCTTTTGGTACGACGGCCGGCAACATCGGAGTGATGATCGCGCTGGCTGCCGTTATCGGCAAGTGCCTGATGGAAAGCGGCTCGGCCGACCGGATCGTTCGCACCTGCCTTCGCGTTTTGGGAGAACGCCGTGCCCCGATCGCTCTGATGGCAAGCGGCTTTGTACTGTCGATTCCCGTTTTTTTCGATACCGTCTTTTACCTGCTTGTCCCTTTGGCGCGATCCTTTTCTCGCATGATGCGATCGGGATATGTGCTGTCGATCCTGGCCATTGGAGCCGGCGCAGCCCTCACCCATACCCTCGTGCCGCCCACCCCTGGTCCGCTCGCTGTAGGGGGACTCCTGGGTGTGGAAGTGGGACATATGATCCTCATGGGGATCCTCGTGGGATTCCCTGCGGCGGTACTTGTCTTCCCGTTCCTTAATGTGCTCGAAAAACTTTGCCCATTGCCGGTCCGACCGTATCCGGGTGAACAAGAAACCGCGCCTCGTTCCGACCAGGCGTTGCCACCTTTCTGGCTGGCCAGTGCCCCGGTTGTTCTGCCGGTTATCCTGATTTCAGCCAATACGATCTTGAAGGTCCTCGCGAAACAAAACCCTCAGTTCGGCCCGGCAGCCCTTGTCGCTTCAATCCTGGGAGATCCCAGCCTGGCTCTTTTTCTCGCCGCCATTGTGGCGATGGGCACAACTGTGTGGAGCCGCCGCCTTTCATTGACGGAATTGGGCCGAATGACGGAAGAGGCCCTCATGAGCGCTGGAATGATCATTCTGATTACCTCTGCGGGCGGCGCCTTTGGTGCCATGTTACGGCAAACAGGGATCAGCGAGAACGTGGGACAATTTGTCGAATCCCAGTCGCAGGCCGGTGGGCTTCTCCTGTTGGTGATCGGTTTTCTGGTGGCGGCCGTCATGAAAACAGCCCAGGGCTCCAGTACCGTGGCCATGCTCACCACGGCCGGGATTATGGGTTCGCTGTTCAAGACACCGGAGGCCCTGGTCCAGTACCTTCACTGCCATCCCGTCTATTTGGCCCTTTCGATAGGTGCTGGTTCTTTGGTATTTTGCTGGATGAACGACAGCGGATTCTGGGTTGTTGCGAGAATGAGTGTCTGGAGCGAAACCGAAGCCCTCAAACTGTGGACAGTGACGGCCGCCCTGGCAGGAGTGGCCGGTTTTCTCGTCACTTTTGTCTTCGCATGGCTGCTCCCGGGGGCGTTCTTTCCCGGCTGAAGAAAATCCGAGTTTGCCCCATGGCAATGTTTTCGTCCGGCTAACGGCGAGGTCGAACAACGCGGCCCGTGCTCGTTTCGATTGTCACCCAGAAAGGATGCTGTCTGTCCCAGCGACGAGCCACGTCGTTGAGAAGGGTTTCCACATCCGGCGATATGTCGCGTGTATCGAGACGCCGGGCATTTACAAGAATCGTTGAACGCTTGTCGAAATCGATGATCTCCGGATTCAGACCGATGGTTGCCTTCGCCGCTCCCACTTGAAGCATCACGGTGTTTTCGCTGGGAATCCGCCCACGCACGATGAGCGGCGTCGGATTCGGGGGAGGCCAGGAAAGGGGCGGTTCCACAACGGCCGGCGGCAATTCGTCGAGTTCCACGTACCAGAAGAAATTGTCGAACAGACGCATCGTGCGGGCCGTAAAATCCCGGGGGGCCGGGTCCCTCTGCTGATACGACATCCATTCAAAAATCCGCAGAATTTCGTCAGAGAAAGAATCCCTTCCCCGGCCCTGGTATTCGACCACGGTGGTATTGAAACCCCGGTTAAGGCAACGGTCCAGATCCCGGGCGTTATCCGTCATGAGAGTGCCGTCAAGCTCTCCAAGGACCACATAGAGCGGTAGCTGGGCCGCGTTTTCCCAGTAAAACGTGCAGTACTTATCCGATCGTCCCGCAATGACGATGACACCGGCCCAGAGACTGGGGTGGGCGAGACCAATGTCCCAGGCCGCGTCTCCTCCAGCGAAATGCCCACTGAGAAAAACACGGTCGATATCAATGGAAAACCTTGACAGGGCATCCCGAAATACCGCGAGAATCAGCCCATGCTCTCGTGCCGAGTACTGATACGCCGCCTGTCGTTCCTGAGTCCATCGCGGAGCAATGACAATGTAACCGTGACGTCCGGCCTGACCACGACGATAGCCGTTTTCGTCGAACGGGCCAGCCCACCAGTCGATCTGCTGTTCAGGTGTGGTCTGCAGCCCGTGCAAAGTCACAATGGCCGGATAGCGACGGAGAGGGTGGTATTCAGGAGGAAGCTGCACCAAATAACGGGCGGGCGGCTCCTTGGCGTCCCAGGTGAGCTCGATCTCGAAGAAGCCCGGCTTGCCGGCGACCTCGGAAGGCAGCGGACGTGGGGGTGCCATGTGGGCGAGAATACCGGCCGAATACACCGGCAAACTTCCTTCCTCTTTGCGCAGTCGCTCGAGAATTTCACCCTTCTTCATGGTGTTATCTTCGTTGAGATACTCCACAATCAACGCCCGGGTTCGGTACATCGACAGTGCGACGGATAGATTGCGCGTCGCTCGATCGGCACCCACCAGCCAACCGCTGATGGCCAGGGCCACCCGGTCTTCTCCTGGGACCGAATTGTCATCAACCAACTGCGAGAAAGCGGCCAGCCGGGGCAAGGTGTCAGGACTGAGCTGTGCGGCGATTTCCTGGAAAACCTCCAAACACAGTTGCCGGACGGCCGTCTGATCAATTCCCTGGATCAGAGCTTCCAGCTTGGAAAGAAGTTCTTTTGCCTGGCGGGCCTGTTTTTCGTAATCCTCACGGAATTCGCGAACTTCCTGGAGGATCTCCCCGGCCACGCCCTCCGTGGGGAATTTCTCCAGTAAGCTATAAACGGTGCGATGTTGACCGGCCTTGGACCGCAGCCGGAGCTCCTCGAGAATTCTTCTCGCTGATAACTGTTTGAGTGCTCGCAGCGACTGCTCGATATCCGCCTTCTCCTTGGAAGGGAGTTGCGGATCGTTGAGCAGGTTCTGAAGTTCCTGCACTGCGTCCTCATAGCGACCCATCTGCACGAAAAACCTCGCAATCCGTTTTCGTGTATCGACACTCGTATTATCTCCTGAGGCCTTGACCAGAATTCGGTAAAGCACATCTTTGGGAAGACTTGTCGTGGCCAGCCGCATATCCCAAACATGTGTGATCCCCTGAATCCGTACCCATTGCGGCGTGATTTCCGTAATACCCTGGATGACATCCACCTTTCCCCGCGTGGTGAGCATCGTGTAGATCCGCCGGCCAAACTCGTCGAAGGGAGTCACCCGCACGGGGAATCCCACACTGCTGATTGTGGCTCCCTGCTCGGCCACCGGCTGACGAAGGCGGAATCGTTCCTGAATTTCCGCGGCGACTCCAGGCCTGATTTCCCGAATTTGCCGTTTGGAAACAAACGTTCGCCGAAGGTCGTCATCAACGAAAACGATCAGAGGAATCGGCCCGCCGCTCTCTGGATTAACGAGCTTGGGAACATCGACAAGTCCTGTGACAAGTCCCAATTTCCCGGTTAGGATGCGACCATCTTTCAGGATCACTTCCTCTGCCCAGGCCTTGGGCAAAGAAAGAAATGCCAGAGCTACGATGCCAGCAACGACCAGAACGACGCGCTTTGCGACAAGCGACGCCAGGTGATCGACTTTGACCATGCGGATGATCCTTTCGCCTGAATGCCTGAGTGTGCGGCTCAGCCCTTCTTATTCCATTATCCGGTTTGCTGCCGTATCGGTACACTCAATTGCCCAGGCCAGCAAAGACAGGGAGGCGTCCACCCGGAGGCACGCGGCCGCTATCGTTTTTCTGAGAGCCCCAGAAAAAGTCTCCCTTTCCAGCGCCTCCGAAGAAGCGAGAGTCAGGTTCCCCGTTGCGTCCCCCGAAACTCTGGGAAAGACACGCTTATGACCTCCGGTTTTCGCGCCACATCGGCCGGAGGCGTTCCCACGGGCTTGTCCCAAGGGGTACCTATTTAATGCGCCCGATAATTGTTGACGTGAGATGCCAAAGCGATGGACGTATAACCAGCGCCGGTAGGGGCGATTCATGAATCGCCCGTTGCCACGTATTTGCAGTCGGTTCTTTTGCTCGGGAAACGCGGTCCATGAACGGCTCCTCCACGGGGAACCGCGATAAAACATGGCTTTTCCTGACCCCACGGGCTTGCCATGAGCCTCAGAACGGCTGCACGGGTGAAAGGATGAATGTCACCCTGATACCGATGTTGACGAGAATGCGGAAAGTGCTGAAGATGGAGTGTTGATGCGCAATCATGGCGAACTGAACGACAAGGGACATGCAGGATGTTTCGACTGCGGGTCTTACTGGCTTTGACGACAATACTTTTTCTGACGATCGTGTCGCTTGCAGCCGTGCTTTCGGTTGCTGAAGTGCTGGCCGCGGTGGGAAACCCGGCGGCCGCCACAACTTTTCGCTACATCGGCCTCGGTGTGGGATGCGTCGCGGGAATCACGTTGACGGTTCTCGTCTTCTGGATTTCCGTGATCCTGATGGGGGAACTGATCCGGGGCGAATCCCCTGCCGACAAACCACTCTCGGAACAGGAAGCAGGTGAGACCAGTGCCGATCTCGAGGGAGCTGAGGAAGACCTGGACTCGCAGGATGAGCTAACGTGAAGGGCCGGGCTGGGTAGCCTCGGCGTTAAACGCAAATTTCATGGCCGAGTTGTGCCGTTTCACCCGTGCATTATGCTTAGGTGCTGCGATTGCTCCCGACGCATCGCTCAAAGGCTCGGAACGCCGGCTTTCCGTTGGCTACCCGCGGTGATCGCGACGTTGCCCTACCCCCAAGTCGGTCATGCTGGATATTGACTGTGGTACCTCGTGCCGGACCTGTGAGAGTGTCAAGCCGCGCGTCGGGGTCGGATGCCCGTCATTAGCGATTCCGGCCGAGAAAGAGGAATCTTGCCAGAGGTAGCGGGTTGCTGTTCTTGACCAGCATTTTCAGGTGGCGGGCTGGTGGATACGATCTTTATCGCGTGGATCGTGGCCGCGATCGCCCTTTCTGAATCGTTCCCCACGCCCTTGGGTGTCCTCTCATCGAGGATTTCCTCGAGAAACATCGTCCACTCTCGGTCGACGGACGAGTCACGTTTCAGCAGGCCTTGGATCCACCGAAGAAAGCCGGGCATGAGAAGGGCCGTCACGAGCGTGAATCCCACACCAAAAGTCAGCACACGGCCCAGGCTTTCCAGCCCGCGATGCGGAGAAAGCATCAGGGCTCCAAACCCAATCATGGTCGTGAGGCTGTTGACGACAACGGCAACCAGCGTCGCATTGCTAGGCATTTTGTAAAGCCTTCCCTGCTTGCGGAAGTCATGAACGATGTGCACCCCGTTATCAATGCCAATACCCAGAATAAGCGGCAGTGTGATCATGTTGGCCGGGTTTAGCGGCAGATTCAACCAGCCCATCAATCCGAACAAGCACACCATTCCTAGGAACAACGGGATGAGGGCCAGAAGGACGTCCTTCAGGTTTCGGAAATCAAGGTAGAGTGCAACCAAAATCGCAAAAAATGCGTAGAATGCTGCCTCGATGTAGGCGCGATTCATTTGGTGGCAGGCCTCATAAATCTGGATGGGGTTGCCCGTAGCCGCGGGATCCACCCGGCGCACCTGCGTTACAAACTCCCGCATCGTGTCGGGATCCCAAAAGTCACCTTTACAGTAGATTTGAAGCAGGTGCTTGCCTGATTGACCAACAAACCGATCGACAAGCGCCGGCGGTAGGTCAGCCAATTTTGGCGGCTCCGTCGTCAAATTCCTGACCATTTCTGATTTCAGCGGAAATTCTTGGGCCAGGTTCTGACGATGGGTTTCCAGACGCGTCGTCAATTCTTCGGGAGTCAATTGCCGCACACGATTCCGCATTTGGTCTATCCACTGGGCCAATTGCGAGCCACCCTGCAGCCTGCTGGCAGCGTTCGCCAGAACGGCCAGGGCGTGATCGAGTTGCTCTGGAGAAATCGTCGGCGAATCGGCGAGTGGCTGGATGGCTGCCACGATGGATTCGACGAAAGGCTTTTTCGCAGCAATATCTTCCGGAATGATGGAAGCCAGGTCTTCCACCCGATCGACGGTGGGGAGGGCCAGAAATTCTGCTTTGCGGCGGCGAGCCTCCTCAAGCGATGGCGCCATTGAAAGAGCGAAGTAGCTGCTTCGGCTCATGTGGGTGACAAGTTTCTCCTGGGTTTGCACACTGTCCAGACCTACGGGCTGGAGGTTCAGCAGGTTGTAATCGTACCGTAGGCCGGATAATCCCAGTGCGAGAAAGCCTGTGGCAGCCAGCATGCCCACAGTGATGCCGCGCGGTGCCCGCGCTATAAAACGGAACCAGGGTGCCAGTTCAAGCTCGTTGGGTATGGAGGAGGCACCAGTATCACGGTCCATCAGGCAGATGATGGCCGGAAGGATCGTCATATCGGAAAGCCAGCAAAGCAGCACACCGCCGCCGGCGATAATACCCAATTCTGCGACGCCGAGAAAATCGGTCAACGCACCCGCAAAGAAGGCCGCCGCCGTGGTGATGGCACCGGTAGCGATTCCCGGCCCAACCTGTGTTGCCGTTTCAATTAAGGATTCCCGCGTTTGACGGGTCTTTCGCTTCGTCTCCAGGTAGTGCGAGACGAAATGGACCCCATAGTCTCCCAGGCCAATGAGCATCGCACCGAAAGCGCTTGTTAGGATGTTGAGATGCCCTACTGCGGCCGCGACATATCCAACTGACCAGGTAACTCCCGTCAAAAGCGACAGACTGACGGCCACAGGGTACCGAACTCCGCCAAATCCGGCAAAGAATACGAAGACAACTCCCGCCAGCGAAAGGACGGCCATCGTCGCCGACGAGGTACTGGCCTTCATCTCGTCGTATTCCAGCAGGGGAAGTCCTGTCGCTCCGATGGACACACCGTGATGTCGGGATTCTACCTCGTGCAGGATTTTCCGGAGGGTACAGATATGTTCACTGAACCGCGTAAATTGCTTGCCACTGTCCGGTGTAAATCGGAGAAGGAGCAGCCCCAGTCGGCCATCCGGGGAGAAGAATGTCTCGTTGCCTCCCATTTTCTCAGAGACAAGATCGGTAGGCGCAGCTTCTGCCGCTCCGTGAAAGTTGGTGGAGGCGGAGGGGCTTGGCGCGTTCGGGTGTGTGGGGCCGTCACGCGATAGAGTGTTACTGTCTAGAAGGCGTCCAAGGAGGGATAGACTTTCCACAACCTGAGAATGATATTGCAGGAGTGGTTGTGGCGAACCACTTTGCGCAATGATCTGTGCCAGCCCCACAACAAAAGCCGCTGGGTCAAAAAGCTGCATTTGGGAGCTGAGAGTAGCCTGAAAGGCCGCAATCTTCCGGGCAAGTTGGGCAAGCTGCTCCTTCGGCAGGTAGTAAAGCCCTTTTCGTTTAAGGCTACTTTTATCCACACGCCAAAGGATGGAATGGAAAAACTCGGGGTGTTCTTCGAGTTTGCTGGCGATTTCCGCGAGAATCGGCTCAATTTGGTCCGGAGAATCCCCCTGCACGACGACGTAAACGTCTTCCTGATCAGAAAACTCCTGCACGTACGCGAGCCAGCGGCGATGGTATTCGTTTCGGGGATTGAGAAGATCAGCCCGGCTTGTGTGAATTTCGATGAATCGAGCGCCCGCCAATAAACTGACGGCGGCGATGACGCCTCCGAGCGCCAGTGTAACCGCAGGCCGGTAGGTGGCCAGCGTAACGAGTCGGCGAGAAAGAGAAGCGAGGAAGTGAATCTTCTGAACCTGGGGCATCCGTTCCCCTCATGTTGTTCAATTGATTGTTGTTTTCATTCCCGAGTGTTGTAAACCGGAGCCAGCCTGTCTAGTTCTTTTGAGAATCCATCGCTTGACGATGAGCTGAGCGCTCAAATCGCAACTATCCAGGTTACCCATGTTACCAAAAACGTCCGCCAAGCCACAAGACGAAATTGGTGGTGATGTTCACCCATTCACATAGTGTCAATTGAGATGGCGACCGGGGGAGTACTAAAAAATTCGCCCATTTCACTCCCTATCGCGCAGGGGCCGACCATCCGTGAGGGATTGAATGTCGTGTTCGTTTGAGTCAATTCATGAGGGCCTGACCGGTGGGTTTGGTTGCGGCAATTCATGCCATGAATCGCAGGCTGTGCCCGGACCGGCCGCCCATTCACGACGGACCATCGGTCGGGCAACGCACGATCGATCTATTCGGTACGGGCGATTCATGAATCGTCCCTACCGGGAATACGCATGCCCCAACCAACAAATCGGTAGGGGCAATTCATGAATTGCCCCTACCGGAATACCCATTCCGCGCAAAACACGGGGGTACGGCCGATTTACGAATCGCCCCGGCCGGGGCTTCCGATATCACATGTGGAGACTGACACCGGGCTCGACAAGCGTGGCCCACCGACCCTTCGGAGGGACGTGCTTGTCACGTCCGCTTTTCAACATTCGATGATCCATTGCGTTTCTTCGGGCAGGACAAGCGTAACCCTCCGACCGTTCGGAGGGACCCGCTTGTCGGGTCCGTTTATCAACGTTCGATCATCCATTGACTTTCAGCGGGGACTGAAGTCCCGCGCCGAAAGCGGGGCTGAAGCCCCGCACTCCACATGTGACGCCACGTCCTGCCGGGCAAGATAACCATGCCCCTTCGGGCTGAGTCTCACTTTCACGCGAACCCGTGGGGACGACTGCGGCTTCACTGGCGCAGGAAGAGTAAAAATGAGTCAGGCCCGACTTGGGTTTACACCGCCTAGCGGCTGAGGTTTTCTGTTATGATTACCTCGTCGGGTATTTCGGAGTAACCGGCTCCGGCAGGAAATCGTCGGTGTCGGTTCGCCGCAATTCCTTCGTTTGCAGGTGCCGCTTGCCAAGACGTTCTTTTGTTCTTCATCCGGCCAATCGGACCCCGTGAAGAGTGCAGGCCGGCGATATCCCGCAGCGAGTTGAGATCCCCCGAAACATTCCTATTCCCTGGGTTACGGGCACCAAAACCGGGGGTTACAATACTGGTGCCGAGATGCCAGAGCACACACCAACCCCGAAGCGCGTGGCCTGGTATTTTACTTGACTTAGGATTGGGGTGTAGAGAATGGCTCAAATATCGCGACGCGAATGGCTCGGCTTGAACCTCGCCTCCGCGGCCGGGGCGTTCTTCCGATGGCAATCCGCTTTCCAGGTTCCCATTCGCCCACTGACGCGACCGCCGGGTTATCACTGGTTTGGATACTACGATAAGTTTCAGTTCGACCCCAAGGATCGCTATGTTCTGGGGATGGCGGTTGATTTCGAACACCGATCTCCGCGCCCGGACGATGCCATTATGCTGGGCATGATCGATCTTAAAAATAACGATGAGTGGATACCTTTCGCCCGGACCACCGCGTGGTGCTGGCAACAGGGATGCATGCTTCAGTGGCGCCCGGGTAGTGATTCTGAAGTGATTTTCAACGATCGCGATGGGGACCACTATGTTGCCCGAATCTTGAATGTGCACACCGGTCGATGCCGAACAATTCCAACGCCCGTCTATGCGCTTGTGCCGGATGGGCGCACAGCGGTGACGACGGACTTCCGCCGTCTCGGATGGGCCCGTCCAGGGTATGGATATAACGGAATTCCCGATCCGTACGCAGAGGTGCCGGCACCCGAGAACTCGGGGATCTGGCGTGTGGATTTGGAAACGGGAAAGAGTGACTTGATTCTCTCGCTGGCGGAAGTGGCGAATGTCCCCTGGCAGTATGGCTCTTTGGAGGGATGTGTCCACTGGTTCAATCATTTGCTGGTCAATCCGTCGGGTGATCGTTTCGTCTTTCTTCACCGATGGAAAAAAAGCGGTGGTAAATCGTGGTCCACGCGGATGCTCTCGGCAAATCTCGACGGCACGGAACTGCGCGTGGTGATTGACTCGGGGTCTGTGTCGCATTTCATCTGGAGGGACGCTCGCCACGTTCTGGCCTATTCGCGTCGGAGGCCCAATGAAAACTGGGGGTTCTTCCTCTGGGAAGACCGTCCGGAAGGCCGTGTCGAACCAGTGGGGCCGGGAGTCATGGGACCAAGTGATGGCCACTGCAATTATGTCCCAGGCGGCGAGTGGATCGTGTGCGACACCTATCCCGATGCGCAGCGTTTGCAGCACGTCTATCTCTATCACGTGCCTACCAATAGACGTGTGGAACTGGCCGCGCTCCTGTCGCCGCCCCAGTATACCGGAGAATGGCGGTGCGATACCCATCCTCGGGTGAGTCAAACCGGCCGATGCATCACCGTTGATTCTCCCCACGAGGGCGGGCGACAAATCTATTTAATCGACATCTCGTCGATTATCGAGAAATCCTCGTAGGGGAATGTCGCCATTGAGGAGGTGAGCTATGAACAATTTCCGGCATGGCAATGTCCGATGCGGCAAACGACCAGGGCCACTTCTGGGGTGGTGGGCCGTCGTGTTTCTCCTCACCCCGTTGGGACTTCCAGCAACAGGCATGGAGCCCTCAGAAAGAGTCCGCGTTCTCCAAACAGAGCTCACCATTCCGACCTATCCCTGGGAGGAAGATATCAACCCCAAATTCTGGGCTTTGGAAGGCGGGCCGCGGCTTTCCACAACCGTCCATGGCAGCATCGTGTATCCCTACGTCATGCAAGACCATTTGCTCCGCACCAAAGTGGAGCGGACCTATCGAGCGGTGGTCCTGGAAAACGAATACCTGCGTGTCGTTTGCCTCCCCGAATTGGGAGGACGCATTCATTCCGTATTGGACAAGACAACCGGCCAGGAAATGTTCCATCTGAATCGCGTGATAAAACCTGCCATGATCGCCATGCGCGGGGCGTGGATCTCTGGTGGCATTGAATGGAACTCCGGACCTCACGGACACACCGTGACGTGTCTCTCGCCCGTCAACGTGGCGGTCCGTCAGAATCCGGATGGTTCAGCCACCCTGGAGATTTCCAACACCGAACAGATCTTCCGGACCCGCTGGATTGTTCGCTTGACGCTTCGCCCGGGCAAAGCGTTCCTGGAGGAACGTATTTCGCTCTACAACCCGACGGATGGCATGCACCCCTATTATTTCTGGAACTGCACGGCGTTTCCCAATAAAACGGGAACGCGGTTTATTTTCCCTATGAGTCTGGGAACAGACCACAACGCCCGTGAGTTCTTCCGCTGGCCGATTCATGAGGGGAAAGATTTATCGTGGCTGAAAAACTACGAAACGTATGCTTCCGTGTTTGCCGTACAGTGCACCCACGATTTTTTTGGGGCCTACGACGTGGACGCAGATCGGGGCCTCGTTCAATGGGCGGATCATCGGGAACTGAGCGGCAAAAAGGCGTGGACCTGGGGCGAGTGGGAGTTCGGACGGGTCGCAGAAGAAGATCTCACGGACGAAGATGGCCCCTACATCGAAGTGCAGAGCGGTCCTCTGCCGACACAGTCTGACTATGGCCGGTTGCGTCCTCGCCAAACGGTGGCCTGGAACGAGTGGTGGTATCCTGTCCACGGGCTGGGGGATGGATTCGAATTCGCCACCCGCCATCTCGCTGTCAATGTGATGCGTCGTCGAAAGGGTGTGGAACTGCGCGCAATAGCGACAGGTATCTACAACGGGGCGACATGTATCATCAGCCAGGAAAATCGCGAAATCGCCCGATATTCGGTTGACCTTTCACCCCAAAAACCTGTTCGCCTTGCCGTGCCGGTGGCAGCATCGCAAAGCTTTTCTGTGGAATTTCGTGCCAGAGACGGCAGCTTGCTGGCCACGTATCGGTCGCCCTTGGAAATTCCCAACGTTGAACCGCCTGATCCGTCGCGGTTCCGGGAAAAAACCGACGCGGAAAAATCAGCCGACGATTTCTACACCGCCGGTGAAAAGGCTGATTTGGCGACGGACCGACGTCGTGCCCGGGAATTGTACCTGAAAGCCCTGGAAAAAGATCCCACGCACGTGCGGTCGTTGTGTGCGCTGGGTGTTCTCGATTTCGAGGCCGGACAATATGAATCGGCACTCGCCTGGTTGGCCCGCGCTCTGAAAGAATCTACCGACGATCCGTGGTCTCTTTTTTACGCGGCGGCTTGCCAATATCAGCTCCAACACTGGCAGGAGGCAGGGGGTTTTGCTACCCAGGCGGAAAAACATCAGGAAACTGCCGCGATCTCTGCAGATCTGTTGGGCCGAATCGCGATGCGGCGCGGCGACTTCGAAGCTGCGGAGGCCGCCTTCCGTCGGGCACTTCAAACAAACCCGGCCGATCCCGTCGCCGAGAATCATTTGATTCTGGCCCTCTTTGCACAAGGGAAACGCGAAGAAGCCTTCGACCTGGCGAGGTTGCGGAGCGCCCATGAAACCACGGCTGTCGTTCCCGCATGGATTCTCGCGTTCGGCAACAGCGACGGTGAACAATTGTTCGTCCACCATATGCTCGATCGATTGGGCGACTTTGAGTTTGAAATGCTAGAGGCCGTTCATTTTCTCAAGGATCTTGGTCAGGATGCGCTGGCCACTCGCCTTGCCGAGATTGTCACGGCGGATCCGGAGGTCGTGCCCAAGCTCTCGGCGATGAGCTACTGGACGCTCGCATGGTTACTGGACGGGCAGGGCAAAACAGAAGCGGCCAAGCAGATGCTGACCCGGGCGGTACAACACAGAGTGCCTAAACGGTTTGCCTCGCGTGTGGAAGAAATTCCTGTCCTGAAGTATGTTGTGGCTGCTAATCCTGGGGATGGTCACGCGTGGTTCCAGCTCGGTTGCCTGCTGGCCGCGTTGGGCCGTGTGGACGAGGCGGTGCCTCTCTGGAAAAGGGCCGCAGAACTGGAGCCGTCAAACAGTGTAGCCTGGCGCAATCTGGGATTGGAGGCAGCAGCCCGGGGAGATCTCGGGGCTGCGGAGAAGTATTATCTTCAGGCCATCAAATCAAATCCGCAGGACCAAACACTCTATCGCGATCTGGCCGAGATTCTCGTTGCAGCCGGTCGCCGAAGTGAGGCCATCCACCTTGTTGAAACCATGCCTCTCTCTGGCGTGCGACGGAGCGACCTTACCGTACTGCTGGCCCAAATGTATTTCGACAGCGAGCAATACGATGAGTGCCTGAGGGTGCTGGAAAATGCCCCCTATTTCACCAACTGGGAAGGGCAGGACATCGTGTGGCGGCTTTTCAATCGTGCCCATATACGTCGGGGTCAACAACGGATGAATCGCGGCGATCTTCGTTCCGCTCTGGCTGATTTTGAAGCGGCTCTCACTTACCCGAAGAACCTGCACGTTGGGCGATCCAACAAACCGATCGAAGCGCCGGCGCGATACTGGCAGGGAATCGCACTTGCCAAGCTCGGTCGCCTTGAAGAAGCCAAGGAGGCGTGGCAGGTCGGGGCGAGCTTGCCTTCCGTTCCTGGAGAGCAGGACGAATATCGTGAGAAGTGCCGCAAAGCCCTTGAAGAGTTGCCGGACGGCGTGGGGGCGCAGCGGATTTTTCTCTTCGAACCCGTTTACCGTTGCTTCAAAATTGAGCGTGACCTGGAATTGACCGGCGATCTCGACGATCCGCTCTGGCATGCGGCGCCCGTCGCCGAGCTCTGTGAGCCGATCGCAGGGAAGGCAGCGCGTCACAGGACGCGAGTGAGACTCCTCTACAATGACCGGTATCTCTACGTGGGGTTTCAATGTGAGGATGATTTCGTCTGGGGAACCCTCCGGGAACGAGATAGTCCCATCTACGATGAGGAGTGTGTTGAAGTTTTTCTCTGTCCAACGGGGAATCCCCGGCTCTACTACGAATTGAATGTGAGTCCCCTCGACACGGTGTTCGACGCATTCATTCTCAATGGGCGTCCAGTTGGCGGAGAGCGAGTGCGGTTTATCGGCCTGAAAGA
>Ga0181858_1000454_pt1 | contig 19549 bp, 22 predicted proteins | sample NewIslPassag4_SG_FD_130749 | JGI IMG/M metagenome (GOLD analysis project Ga0181858, IMG submission 130749) | Feedstock adapted compost microbial communities from Newby Island compost facility, Milpitas, CA, USA - Passage 4_SG | ecosystem: Engineered > Solid waste > Feedstock > Composting ...
ACTTCTGCCGTTTGTCTTCTATCCCCTGGTGCTCATCCTGCTTGCCGAGTTGCCGGTCGTTCCGCTCCTGAAACGGCTGCTTATGGTGGAGCAGCTGATCATCGGAATCGGAATTTTGAATCCCCTGTTTGATCCGAAGGGTTGGATCACGTTCGCTTCCATTATGATCAAGAGCGGGTTGACGGTGACGGCTTGCCTGGTTCTGGTTTCGACGACCGGCCTGGACAAAATCGCGCAGGCCTTGAGAACGCTGAAAGTGCCGGGCATATTCGTGTTGCAGCTGCTTCTGACGTTCCGCTACATTTCGCTTCTGACGGAGGAAATCGCAAGGATGGCGAGGGCGTACGCCCTGCGCGCGCCGCGGCGGAAGGGCGTGCGGCTGAAGGACGGCGGATCTTTCGTCGGACAGTTGCTGCTTCGCACCTATGACAGAGCCCAACGGGTTTATCATGCCATGAAGCTGAGAGGTTTTAGCGGAGAATTCCGTGCCTATGGTCAATCCCAAATCACAAGGAAGGACATCCTGTTTTTAATTGCGTGGAGCGTATTTTTCATTGCCGCAAGGATCTGCAATATACCGGTATTCCTGGGTTTGCTGCTTGAGGAGATGAGCAAGGGATGAGCCGGCATGAAATCGAAGTGAGCAGCCTCTGTTTTTCATATCCCGACGGTCATGAAGCCATCCGAGATGTTTCCTTCGCGATCACCCGAGGCGAATCGGTCGGCATCATCGGCGCGAACGGGTCGGGCAAGACAACGCTTTTGTCGCTCATGACGGGGATTCTTTTGCCGGACAGGGGTGAAGTGAAAGTCGGAGATGTCGCCGTGACGAAAAAAACGTTGGCGTCGATTCGGCGGAGACTCGGGCTGGTATTCCAAGACTCCGACGATCAGCTCTTCATGACAACCGTATACGATGATGTCGCGTTCGGACCGCGAAACGAACATCTGGACGAACATGAAGTCAGGGCCAGAGTTGAAGAGGCGCTGGAAATGGTCGGCATACCCCACTTGAAAGATCGGGCGCCATATAAAATGTCGGGCGGCGAGAAGCGGGCTGCCGCAATCGCGAGCGTCCTGTCCATGAAGCCGGATGTGTTGATCATGGATGAGCCCACTTCCGGGTTGGACCCGAAAGCGAGACGCCGATTGATCAACTTCCTGAAAGGCTTGCGTCATACCAAAATCATCACAAGCCATGATCTGGATATGATTATGGAAACATGCGACCGCGTTATCGTGCTAAAGGATGGCGAAGTTGCCGCCAACGGGGCGACACCGGAGGTGCTGACCAACGGGGAATTGCTGGACCAATGCGGCCTGGAGGTCCCGCTTTCTTTGCAGAAATGCCCGGTGTGCGGCATAAAGAAATAACAGGAATTGGAATTTGCGTCAGGAGGGAAGAAAATGAGGCTCGAACTGGTCCAGAAACAAACGCAACGGCTGATGATGGCGCCGAAAATGCAGCAAAGCTTGCATATTTTGCAGTTGTCCAAGGCAAGTTTGTTAGAATATCTGACGAATGAATCGATGGAAAACCCGGTCATCGAACTGGACGCCGCTCCTGTGGACACGTTCGCCGATATGGGAAGGAACGCCGTAAGGCGCCCGGAGGGAGCGGGCGACATCCCCGCGACGAAGGCGGGGCTGATCGACACCCTTGAACAGCATTTGCTGATCCAATTGAACCTGGCCGTCCATCGGGAAAACCGCGAACTGTACGGCATGGTCAAATATTTGATCGGAAACCTGGAGCCGAGCGGATATTTGCGTCTGCCGCTGGAGAAAGCGGCCGCCGATCGGCGCGTTCCGCTCGAGGTGGCCGAGAGAGCGCTGGACGTGCTGCAATCCTTCGATCCGCCGGGGGTGGGCGCCCGCGATCTCAGGGAATGCCTGCTCCTCCAACTCCGGCAGCGCACCCGCCCGCATCCCCTTGCCGTCCGCATCGTCAGCGACTATCTGGACTGTCTGGCGGAGCGCAAATTCAGAGAGATGGCCAAAGCGCTGAAATGCACGCCCGGCGAAGTGCACGAGGCGGTTCGCACGATCCTTCTGCTGAATCCCCGGCCGGGCGCGGCATTTCAGCAATCGCCGACGGTCTATGCGATTCCCGAAGTGTTCATCGACGTGACGGATGATGGCCGATTGGCGGTCCATGTCGACCGGTCCGGCTCGTCTTCGATCCGCATCAACGGGTTTTACGAAAACCTGTCCCGAATGTCCGGCGGACAGGCGGGCGATTATGTGAAACATTGCGTCGAATCGGCGCGTTGGCTCCGGCGATGCCTGGAACAGCGGGAGCGCACGTTGCAGCTCGTCGCCGAACAAATCGCCGTTTGCCAGCGGGATTTCTTCCTGTACGGCAGGCGTCACCTGGTTCCTCTGACCATGAAGGAGGTCGCGGCGCGAACCGGCCTGCACGAATCCACGGTCAGCCGGGCGGTGGCGGACAAATTCGCGCAGACTCCGCAAGGGGTCTTCGCGCTTTCCTTTTTCTTCACCTCCGGCATTCGGAAGGAAGACGGCGGCGTTTCGTCGGAGTCGGTGAAAGAGAAAATCAAAGAACTGGTGCGGTCGGAACCGGGCGATCGGCCCTATTCCGACCAAGCCCTGACCGAATTGCTGAATGAGGCCGGGTTTGCCGTATCCCGAAGAACCGTCGCGAAATACCGGGAGCAATTGGGCATCGCGCCGTCCGCCAAACGGCGAAGCGGCTGATTATCGTTTGATTTGGATATTGTATTCCTTCATTTTCTTGTACAGGGTCGTTCTTGAAATCCCCAGGTCCTTCGCCGCCTGGCTGATGTTTCCGTTCCTGTTGAGCAGCGTTTGAATGAACCGTTCCTTGTCGCCGCCCGGCAACCGGATGCCGTGGGGAGCGTTCATGTCCCGGATCGTTTCCGCGGGATCCGTCTGTTCTTCCTGCCCGTTCGGCTTCGGCGATTGCTGGGTCATGTATTGCGGCAGATGATCGGCCGTGATCATATTGGACAAGTCCGTCGTGGCCAAATAGAAGGCTCTTTCGAGCACATTGTTCAGTTCGCGGATGTTGCCGGGCCATGAATAGCCCATCATGATGTCCATCGCTTCCGGCGCGATGGAGATCTCCGGTTCGCCCGTTTCCATCGACAGTTGGCGGATGTAGTGGGCGGCGAGTTCCGGCAAATCGCCGATCCGCTGCCGCAGCGGAGGCAGTTCGATGGTGAAGACATTGAGCCGATAGTACAGATCGCTGCGGAAAGAACCGCTATAGGCGATTTCTTGCATCAAGTTTTTGTTCGTGGCGGCGATGATGCGCACGTCGACGGGAATCGGACGGTGCGCGCCGACCGGCACCACTTCTTTCTCCTGCAGCACCCGGAGCAGCGCCGCCTGAAGTTCGAAGGGCATATCCCCGATCTCGTCCAGAAACAGGGTTCCCCCGTTGGCCGCCTCGAATTTTCCCGGGCTTCCGCCTTTTTTCGCCCCCGTAAACGCTCCGTCGGCATAACCGAACAATTCGGCGGCGATCAGTTCCTTCGGAATGGCCGCGCAGTTGATCGCGATGAACGGTTTGTCTTTGCGCGAGCTTTCATTGTGGATCGCCCTCGCGAACATTTCCTTTCCGGTTCCGCTTTCTCCCAGGAGCAGGACGTTGGCGGTCGTTTTGGCCGCGGACACCGCAAGGGACACGGTTTTCAGGAACAACGGGTCCTTGCCGACCAGGTCTTTGGTGGTCAGTTGGCTCTTGTTGCGGCGGCTGACGACGTTGCGCTGCGCGAGCTGCTTGAAGTAGACGTAACGGTAGCCGGCGGACTCGAGCGTCTGCACTTCATATAAGCTGTCGGAATTTTCCTTGCGAATGATCGCGTTGGTCTCCCGGGCGTCGGCGATTTCCGCAAGCGTGGAATGAACAAAGTCCCTTTTCTTGGTTAACAGGTCTTGGGCATGGGTGTTGTGGAACAAAATTTTGCCGTTGTGCAGGACGAACAGCGCTTTGGACAAATGCCCGGTCACTTCGCGGAACATCTTGGACAGCGAATAATTGCTGTGATGCCTGCTTTGCAGTTCGGCGCAAAGACCGGTGATGACGGAGAAGCTTTTCAGCAGGAGCGGTATGGTGGACTCCCATTCCACGCCTTTCTCGATAAACACGCCCAACACGCCGATGGGCACGGATTCCGACCTGGAGGTGACCGGCAGGCCCGCGGAAATCCAATCTTTCAATTCGGGAATATCGTGTTGTTCCGGATCGACGCGGGAAAGGGTATGACCGGTCAGCGCCAGGCCGATTCCGGTTTTGTTCAACGGATATTGCGTCCACAGATTGCTGCCGATCCGCAGATACTTGTCAATGGAAGGCCGCGCGGCGGACAGGCCTTCGAACACGTCGAGCAGCACGCCGTCGGCGTCGAAATAGGCGAAGGTATAGGGGAACGGTCTGACGGCGTCTTTCAATTCTTTCAATATCAGCTCGTGTTCCGCAAGGCGTCTCTCCAGCTCGTCTTCGTCGCATTGGTCGGGCATGGAACCCATGTGGACGGCGGTGCTGCGGATTTCCACGAAGGGGACGGGCGGCAGCATGCTCTCCGATTCCCACACGACTTCAAACCGGCCCTCCCCTTTGTAGCGGGCGATCCGGGAATTCAGCCACAGGTGTTGATTCTTGTCGTCGATCCGGATCGTGCCCTGCGGAGCTTCGAACGTGAGTCCGGGCAACACGCGCCGGATGGCGTCTGTGGAGAAATCCTTCGCCTTCTTCAGCGCTTCCGCGAGAAGGAACACCGCGTTGTACGCATTTTCCATGGAAGAGCTGATGATGTCCGTGCCGTAGGTGTTGCGGTAATCGGAGACGAAGATCCGGTTCTTGTACGTGTTGACGGTGCTGAAATACGGCGAACTGGAGTAGAGTCCCGCCGGGACATGGGAGGTGGAAGCCAGTTCCGTCTCCGCCGAGATGGAGGTGGCGATCGGCGGTTTCAATCCCAGACGGGAATGCTGCAGGTAAAATTCGCCGGCGCTGTCGCCGACGAGGGTGGAGAAAATGACGTCGGGTTTCAAATCGCGAATCTCCCGCAGGTGCGTCTGAAACTTCTGGAAGCCGAGGGGAACGAAGGTTTCTCCCAAAAACTTTCCCCCGCATTGCTGGATGAGCAATTTGACGTAGCGGTGGGTTTCCCGCGGGAAGATGTAGTCCGAACCGATCATATAGAAGGATTTTCCCAGATGCTCGATGATCCACGGGATAAAATGAAACAACTGCTGGTTCGGGAGCGGCCCGCAATAGACGACGTTCCGGTGCTGCTCCATGCCCTCGTAAACCGTCGGATAGAACAGCAATTTATTGTATTTTTCCAGAACGGGCAGCACCATTTTCCGGCATGCCGAGGTGTAGACGCCGACAATGGCCGTCACCTGGTCGTGAACAATCAATTTCTCCATTTTGTGCGCCGCCAGATAGGGGTCCGATTTGATGTCCTCGACCACCGGGATCAGTTTTTTGCCGTGGATGCCCCCCGCCTGATTGATCTGGTGAATGGCCAGCAGGCTGGCCTGGTATTGTCCCTGCTCCGTAATCCCCGTCGTTCCGGTCAACGAGAAGAGAATGCCGATTTTCAACTCGCCGTTCCCTGTCGTCATCGCTGTTCACCACTGTACAGTTGATGTTCAATGGTGTCCACTCGCGCCCTTGATCAACGATTGAACACATGGGGGCAAAAGTGTCCACTTTGTTCAACCTCTGGACATATCTATGTAATATATTTTAACACATATGCTCGTTTTGGCAATCGTCTATTTTTCATTGGAAAGTCTGGAGACAAAGAGGACAAGTAACGTGATTTTCCCGATCAAATCGCCGGTTTGCGGCGATTTTTCGAGATTAACCAGAAAAATTTCGGGCGATTCCGTCCGGTTGGCACGGTTCTTGCTACTTACGTTGGGCGAAAAGATAAATGACATGGAGAAGAACAACAAAGAGACTTATATGTTAGAAAAAATAACGCCATGTCAATCAAACAAGGGAGTGGTGAAGATGAAAAGTCGAACAGGAAACCGAATGTGCATGGGGGTGGCGGCGGCCGTTCTGCTTATGGGGTTGTTGGCAGGGTGCTCCGGGAGCAAGACGGCCCCGTCCGGAGGAACGAATGCGGCGGCCAGCGGCGAGACGATCAAAGTGGGCGTGTTGTTTTCCGTCAGCGGTTCGCTCGCCGTAACGGAGAAAGGCATGGCCAACGCCGCTTTGCTTGCGATCGAGGAAATCAACGCCAGCGGCGGCATCAACGGCAAAATGATCCAGCCGATTCAGGAAGACCTGGCTTCGGAGCCGTCGGTGGCGGCCACGAAGGCCAAAAAATTGCTCCAGCAGGATAAAGTCGTCGCGATCGTGGGCGGGTATACGTCGGCCAGCCGGCAGGCCATGCTGCCGATCGTCGAGCAGTACAACGGCGTGCTCGTCTATCCGACGTTCTACGAAGGCGAGGAATACTCGAAGAACATCATTTACACCGGGGCGACGCCGAACCAGCAATTGCAGGAATTTGTGCCCTGGCTGATCGAGAATGTCGGGCCGAAGGTGTATTTCATCGGCTCGGACTACGTGTATCCGGTGGAAACCAACAAACAGGTGAAAGAGATGCTGAAGCTGCATGGCGGCGAGGTGGTCGGCGAAGAATATGTGCCGCTCGGCCATTCGGAATTCGCCTCCGTCGTGAACAAGATCAAGGCGGCGGATCCGGACTTCATTTTCTCCACCCTCGTCGGCGACAGCGTGGCGGCATTCTACAAGCAGTACAAGAGCTACGGATTGTCTCCGGAAGACATGCCGATCGCAAGCCCGGTGACGGCGGAATCGGAAATCGTGTCGATGGGCGCCGACGTGGCGGCGGGCCACTATGTTTCGGCGGCCTATTTCCAGACCGCCGATACGCCGGAGAACAAAAAGTTCGTTGAGGCGTACCAGGCCAAATACGGGGCGGATGAACCGATCACGCAGGTGATCGAGGCGACCTACTTCTCGACCCATCTGCTCGCAGAGGCGCTGAAGAAAGTGGACGACGTGCATGACGCCGATCAGGTCATCAAAGCGTTCGCCGGCCTGGAGTACAACGCGCCGCAAGGGAAGGTCAAGATCGACGAAGAGAACAACCATGCCTGGCTCCATTCGCGCATCGGCAAAATCGGTCCGGACGGCCAGGTGGAGATCGTCCGGGAGACGACGGAACCGATTTATCCCGAACCGTGGTCGAAGCTTCTGTTCCCCGATCACGAGGAGCCATGGAAGAAGTAAGGGCGAACTTCAGCGGGCCGCGGGAAGGTGATCCCTTCCCGGCCCGGATTTTCGGCGGGAGGTAACGACGATGGTGATGCAGCAAATTGCCGACGGCCTCGGCGTCGCGGGCGTCCTGGCCATCGCCGCGCTCGGTCTGGGCATCGTGTTCGGCGTGATGAAGATCATCAACATGGCGCACGGCGAACTCATCATGATCGGAGCTTACACGACGTATATGGTTTGCACGGTGGGACACCTGTCCTATTACGCGGGGATGGTCGCCAGCTTTCTCGTCGCGGCGGCGGTCGGTCTCCTGATGGAACGGTTTATTTTGCGCCGGTTGTACGGCAGGCCGCTTGAAACGTTGCTCGCCACCTTCGGCTTGTCAATCTTTCTCCAGCAGTTCATCCGGCTGGTGTTCGGTCCGGACGGCAAATCGGTGTCGAGCCCGTTCCAGGGCACCTGGATGATCGGCGACGTCGCCATCCCCCTGTTCCGGCTGTTCATCGTCATCGTCGCGATCGTCATGATTCTCGTTACCGCCTGGGTCATGTTCAGGACGAGATTCGGGATGCAGCTTCGCGCGGTGACGCAAAACCGGAGCATGAGCGAGTGCCTCGGGCTGAACACCTCCCGCATCGACGCGCTGACCTTCGCCTTCGGAGCGGGGCTGGCGGGTCTGGCGGGCGCGGTCCTGGCGCCGATCAAAACCGTGTCGCCGTCGATGGGCCTCGATTATTTGATCGACTCGTTCATGGTCGTCGTCCTCGGCGGCATCGGATCCCTGGCGGGAACGGCGCTCGGATCGGGTCTCCTCGGGGAAAGCAACCAGCTCATGACCGCCTTCATCAGCGAGACCGGGGCGAAGATGATCGTGTTCCTGCTGGTCATTCTGGTCATTCGCTTCAGGCCGGAGGGGCTCTTTCGAATGGAGAGGAGGTAAGGGGAATGCGTCTGTACAATCAACGGATCGACAACGTGTTGGCCGTGGTCACGCTGATCTTTCTGGCGGTGTTTCCGTTGCTTGCCTCCGATTTTCGCGTCGAGCTGATGGGGAAGTTTCTCGTCTACGCCCTGTTCGCGCTGTCGCTGAACCTGGTGTGGGGATATACGGGGCTGCTCAGTCTCGGACACGCGGTGTTCTTCGGATTGGGCGGCTATATGCTCGGCCTGGCCTACAGCCTGCAGAACGGGGTTCCCCCCTTCATGTCCCGTTTCGGCATCGAGGAAATTCCGCTCGTCATGAGGCCGCTCGAAAGCGTGCCGCTCGCGCTGCTCCTGGGCATCCTCGTTCCCGGCGTCGTGGCGGGGTTGATCGGCTACTTCATCTTCACGAGCAAGGTCAGCGGCACGTATTTCTCCATCATCACGCTGGCGCTCGCGATGCTGTTCGAAATGTTCGTCGTCAACATGCAGGCGTACACCGGCGGATTCAACGGGCTCATGGGTCTGCCCCGATTCCCGGTCAACGGGGAGCCGCTGCCGCTCACGACGTATTACTTCATCGTTCTCGGGGTGACCGCGCTCGCCTACCTGTTCACCAAGTGGCTGATGGAGACCCATTTCGGCAAAGTCGTCAAATCGATCCGCGAGCACGAGAGCCGGATCCAGTTCTTCGGATACAACCCGGCCCGTTTCAAAATCTTCGTGTTCACGGTCTCCGGCATGCTCGCGGGTCTGTCCGGCATGCTGTATGTGCCGATGAACGGATTTATTTCCCCGCAGGATGTCGGCGTGGTGATGTCCACCAGCGTCGTGGTGTGGCTCGCGATCGGCGGCCGGGGAACGCTCATGGGGCCCGTGCTGGGGGCGCTGGCCGTCAACTGGCTGTCCAACCTGCTCTCGGAGCAGTATCCGACGCTCTGGCAGCTCTTCCTGGGCGCCGTGGTCGTTCTGATCGTCCTGTTCTTGCCGAACGGGCTGTACGGCACGCTTGAGCATTGGTGGAAAGAACGGAGCCTGCACAGGGCGGAGAAGGAAACGAAGGCCGTGCTGCTGACCGAAAGCAAAGTGGATCTGAAGAAAGCCAGGTGGCGGGCGTGAGCGGGTACATTTTGGAGACGGAAGGGCTGACGGTTCAATTCGGCGGGTTCCAGGCGATTTCGAATCTGGATTTTCGCGTGAAGAAGGGAGAGCTGCGCGTCATTCTCGGCCCGAACGGCGCGGGAAAAACGACGCTGATGGATCTGATCACCGGCAAGACGAAGCCGACGAGCGGAACGATCCGCTACGACGGGAAAGACATCACCGGGCTGGAGCCTTATGAAACGGCGCGGCTGGGCATCGGACGGAAATTCCAGAACCCGCACGTCTTCGACAAAATGACCGTTCTCGAAAATCTCGAGGTCGCTTTTCGCGGGTACCATCGCGTGTTCTCGGCGCTGTTCTACCGGAAAAACGCGGAGATCAAAGACCGGATGGCGGAAATCCTGTCCGTGATCAATCTGAAGGACAAAGCGGAGCAGTTGGCCGCCAACCTGTCCCACGGGGAGCGCCAATGGCTGGAAATCGGGATGCTACTGGCGCAGGACCCGCAGCTCATTATTCTCGACGAACCGACGGCCGGCATGACGGCGGAGGAAACCTGCAAGACCGGGGAGCTGATCCAGTCGGTGTTCCGCGGCCGGACCGCCATCGTCGTCGAGCACGACATGGCCTTTGTGCGGCAGATCGCGCAGGTGGTGACGGTGCTCCACCAGGGGAAATTGCTGGCGGAGGGAACCCTTGCCGAAATCGAAAACAATCCGAAGGTGCAGGAAGTGTACCTGAAGGGGGACGTCGATGCTTAACGTTCAAGCGGTGCACGTTGCCTACGGGAAAAGCCGGGTGATCAACGGGGTCAGTCTCCGGATCGAACGGGGAGACAAGGTTTGCCTGCTGGGCCGCAACGGCGTGGGGAAGACGACGCTGCTCAAATGCCTGATCGGATTGCTCATGACGAGCGAAGGCAAGATTTTCTGGGAAGATCAGGACATTACCGCCGTGAGGGCGAACAGGCGGTCGCGCATGGGGATGGCCTACGTGCCGCAGGGCAGGGAAATCTTCCCGATGCTCACGGTGAGGGAAAATCTCGAGATCGGCGCGATCGCCCATGCGCCCAAAGAGATCGAATCGAGGATGGAAGAGGTGCTGGACTATTTCCCGGCGCTGAGGGAGCACTTGAACCGCAAAGGCGGGGTGCTCTCCGGCGGCCAGCAGCAGCAGCTCGCCATCGGCCGGGCGCTCATGAGCCATCCGAAGATTCTGATCCTCGACGAGCCGTCGGAAGGCATTCAACCGAACGTCGTGGCGGAGATCGCGAGGACGCTGAACCGCATCCACGCGGAGAAAAATCTGTCGGTGCTGATCGTCGAGCAAAACCTCGATTTCGCCTTCAACATCGCCAATCGCTTCTATGTGATGGAAAAAGGGTCCATCGTCCATTCCGGCGACACGGCCCGCGAGTCCATGGATTCGATCAAAAAGTTTCTCACCATATAAAAAATCATGAAAGGAGAAGGTTCAAATGAGGCATGGAGACATCTCGAGCAGCAAAGACACGGTGGGGGTGGCCGTGGTCAACTACAAGATTCCGCGGCTGCACACCAAGGCGGAGGTGCTGGAAAACGCGAAAAAAATCGCGGAGATGATCGTCGGCATGAAGCAGGGACTGCCGGGGCTCGATCTGGTGATCTTCCCGGAATACAGCACCTCGGGCATCATGTACGACAGCAAGGAAATGTTCGAGACGGCCGCGACCATTCCCGGCGAAGAGACCGGGATCTTCGCCGAAGCGTGCCGCAAGGCCAACGTGTGGGGCGTATTCTCCCTCACGGGCGAAAGGCATGAAGAGCACCCGCGCAAAGTCCCCTACAACACGCTGATCCTGATGGACAACAAGGGCGAGATTGTGCAGAAGTACCGGAAGATCATGCCGTGGACCCCGATCGAGGGCTGGTATCCGGGCGGCAAGACGTATGTGACGGAAGGGCCGAAGGGCTTGAAGATCAGCCTGATCATTTGCGACGACGGCAACTATCCGGAAATCTGGCGGGATTGCGCGATGAAGGGCGCCGAGCTCATCGTTCGCTGCCAGGGATACATGTATCCGCCCAAAGAGCAGCAAATCATGATGTCCAAAGTGATGGCCTGGGCGAACAACGTCTACGTGGCGGTGGCCAACTGCACCGGCTTCGACGGCGTCTATTCCTACTTCGGACATTCGGCGATCATCGGCTTCGACGGCCGCACCCTCGGGGAATGCGGCACGGAGGAGTACGGAATCCAGTACGCGGAGCTGTCGCTGTCCCAAATCCGCGATTTCCGCAAAAACGCCCAGTCTCAAAACCACCTGTTCAAGCTGCTCCATCGCGGTTACACCGGCATGCTGAACTCGGGAGACGGCGACAAGGGCGTCGCGGAATGCCCGTTCGATTTCTACAAGCTGTGGGTTGCCGATCCGGAGAAGGCCCGGGAAAATGTCGAGCAAATCACCCGTTCGACCCTCGGAACGGAGGAGTGCCCGATCGAAGGCATTCCGGTCGAAGGGGTTCCGGTCCGGTAACCGGCGGAGAGAAGCGCGATGAAGGGACAGCTTCGTTTGCGCGTATCGGCGGAGGACAACGGGAGGAGCTTCCTGTCCGGCGCGCATTGCGCATTCCCCGTCAAAATCATGCGGCCCTTCTACCTCGATGCGGCCGGCACCGCGTTCGTCTATGCCGTTGATGCCGCGGGCGGTTTGCTGGGCGGCGACACGATTGATTATGAGATTCGGGTGGATGACGGGGCCAGGTTGTATTTCACGAACGCTTCGACGGCGAAGGCCCATCCGATGCCCCGCGACAGCGCCGTCGTCCGGACGAAGCTGTCCGTCGGCGAGAAGGCCGGCCTCGAATATTTTCCGGAGGCGAGCATGCTCTTTCGGGAGACGACGATGACCGCCGTGACGCGAATCGAGGCGGCCGAAAGCTCCGTCTTCGCCTGTTGGGACATCGTCGCCTCCGGCCGGAAGCATTCGGGGGAACAGTTTCAGTTTCGGAAGTTTGAGAACGAGCTGGCGATTCGCATCGGCGGCCGATTGGTCCTGTGGGAGACGTATCGGCTGGAAGGGGATACGCTCCGGGGCGGCACGCCGGGGATCCTGGATGAGTACACCCATTGGGGCAGCCTGTACGTCTACGGCCAGGGTGATCCGTCGCTCCTGCTGGAGAGCGCCCGCGACGGATTGGAGGCCGCCCACCGCGAAGGGGTGTTCGGCGGTTGTTCGCTGCACCCCTCCGGCGTCTTGATCGTGAAGGCGCTGGGGAATACCTGCGAGGACATCAAAAGCTGCTTTCACGCCGCCTGGGCCCGGCTGCGCCCGATTCTGCTGCAAGAGGAGTTGCCCGATGTCCGCAAATGATTGGAATCCCTTGTTGCTGTGGCTGCAAATCGCGGGAGGCTCCTTTCCGACGGGATGCTTCAACCACTCCTATGGTCTTGAAACCTATATCCAGGAAGGGCGCGCCCGCCATGCGGGAGATATCGAAAAGTTGATGATCGCGTTCATGGAGGCGTCCCTCGGCACCGATGCCGTCTTCGTCAAGGAGGCGCATGGAGCGGCGGAGGTCGGGGACACGGAGCGCCTTCAATTTTTGCACGATCTGTACTCCGCCGTGAAAACGGCCCGGGAGACGCATGAGGCGAGCCTGAAAACGGGGCGCTCGCTCCTGCGCGGCGTGCAAACGCTGCTGGACGACGCGGAGGCGATCCGCGCGGGGCGGTTTTTGCCTTTGAAGCCGCCCCCGGTCCTCCATTATCCGGTCGCGTACGGCACGATCGCCGCCATGCTGCGTTTGCCGCCGGATGAAACGGTGGAGACGTACCTGTTCTCCGGGGCGGCTTCGCTCGTCTCGGTCGCGTCCAGAATTATGCCGCTCGGACAGACGGAAGCCCAGAAGCTGCTGTTTCGATTGAACCGCGTGCTGACCTCGTGGCGCATTGACGTCTCCGGGCTGTGCCTGGAGAAGCTGCAGACGTTCAGCCCCGGCCTGGAGGTGGCGTCGATGCGCCATGAAACGCTGTATACGAGATTGTGCATGTCCTAGAAACGGAAGGCGGGAACGATCATGCATTTGACTCCGAGGGAGACCGAGCGCCTGTTGATTTACGTGGCGGCCGAATTGGCCAGGCGGCGATGGCGCAACGGCATGAAACTGAACTATCCGGAGGCGATGGCGATCATTTGCGACGAGCTGCTGGAGCAGGCCCGGGGCGGGACGAAGCGGCTGTCGGAAGTGATCGCCTTCGGTTCGCGGATCTTGACCAAAGAAGATGTGATGGAGGGCGTCGCCGAGCTGATGCCCATCATCCAGGTGGAGGGGATGTTTCCGGACGGCTCCAAGCTGATCACGGTGTATGAACCGATTCGACTTCCGAACCGGGAAGAGCTGGCGAACGAAACGTACATCACCCTGGGGGAGGGACGGCCATGAGCGGAGAACGGCAGCGGGAGATCGGGGCCTTCGTGTTTCGGGAGGAACCGCTGGAACTGCGTCCCGGCCTGCGGAGAGAGAAGGTGCTGGTCCGCCACACGGGCGATCGCCCGATCCAGGTGGGCTCGCATTACCATTTTTTCGAAGTCAACCGCGCGCTGCAATTCGACCGGGAACGGGCCTTCGGCATGCACCTGGATATTTTGTCCGGAACGGCGATCCGCTTCGAACCGGGGGAAGAAAAGGAAGTCACCCTGGTCGAATACGGAGGACGCCGGCGGCTGTTCGGCTTCAACGCGTTGACGATGGGCGCTTGCGACGACCCGGCGGTGAAAGCGGAGGCGCTCCGGCGCGCCCGGCGGGAAGGGTACATCCCCGCGGACAACGAAACGGCGGAAGAAGGAGGAGCCAGGTAACATGCGGATCAGCAGGAGACAATACGGGGAATTGTACGGGCCGACCGTCGGGGACCGGGTGCGGCTGGCCGACACGGACCTGTGGATCGAGATCGAGAAAGACTTCAACGCGCCGCATTACGGGGACGAAGCGGTGTTCGGAGGCGGGAAAACGCTTCGGGAAGGCATGGGGCAATCGAGCATCCCGAATGCGGAAGGCGCCCTGGATTTCGTCATCACGAACGTGATTGTCATGGACCCGATCCTCGGCATTGTCAAAGGGGATATCGGCATCAAGGACGGGAAAATCGTCGGGATCGGAAAAGCCGGAAACCCCGAGACGATGGACATCACGCCCGGATTGATCGTCGGTCCGGGAACGGACATCATTTCGGCCGATCCGGGCATGATCGCCACGCCGGGCGGCATCGACACCCACGTCCATTTCGATTCCGCCCAACAGGTGATGGAGGCGATCTCCAGCGGCATTACGACGATGATCGGCGGCGGCACGGGGCCGAAGACGGTCGGGATCGAGGCGCCCGGCGCCTTCAACATTCAGCGGATGATCCAGGCTTTCGAATCGTTCCCGGTCAACATGGGGATGCTCGGCAAAGGCAACTCCAGCGCCAGGGAACCGCTGATCGAACAGATCGAAGGGGGCGCGATCGGGCTGAAAATCCACGAGGACTGGGGCAGCACGCCGGCCGTCATCGACACCTGCCTGTCGGTGGCCGACGAATACGGGTTCCAGGTGCAGATTCATACCGATACGTTGAACGAATGCGGCTACGTGGACGACACGTTCAAGGCGTTCCGCGGCCGGACGATCCACGCCTATCACGTCGAAGGCGCCGGGGGCGGGCACGCGCCCGATATTCTGCGCGCGGTCGGCTTGCCGAACGTCATTCCATCCTCCACGAATCCGACCAACCCGTACACCGTGAACACGGTGGAAGAGCATCTGGACATGATCATGGTGTGCCACCATCTGAATCCCGCCGTGCCGGAGGACGTGGCCTTCGCCGACTCCCGCATCCGCGCGGAGACGATCGCGGCCGAGGACGTCTTGCACGACATGGGCGCCATCAGCATCATGGGGTCCGACTCCCAGGGCATGGGGCGCGTCGGAGAAACGATTTCCCGCGTCTGGCAACTGGCTTCCAAGATGCGCAGGCAGCGGGGGCCGCTGCCGGAGGAGCGGGGCGGGAACGACAATTTCCGCGTGCTCCGGTATTTGGCCAAATACACGATCAATCCCGCGATCGTGTTCGGCATCCAGGACTATGTCGGCTCTCTCGAACCGGGGAAACTCGCGGACATTGTGATCTGGCGCCACACCTTCTTCGGCGCGAAGCCGGAGATCATCATCAAGGGCGGCTTCATCGCCTGGTCGGCCATGGGGGAAGCGAACGCGTCGCTCATGACGTGCCAGCCGATCCTGTACCGCCCGCAATACGGCGCCTTCGGCGGCAATCCGAACGCGACGTCCTGTATCTTCGTCAATCAGGCGGCGCTCGACAAGGGGCTCGCCGGGAAGCTGCCGCTCTCGGCGTCCAAGCTCAAGCCGATCAGAAGCACCCGATCGCTGCAGAAGCGCGATATGGTCCGCAACAACGCGTGTCCCGACATCACCGTCGATCCGGAAACGTATCGGGTGGAAATCGACGGCCTGCACATCACGTGCGAACCCGCCGGGGAAATCCCGCTGAACCGGCTTTATTTTCTGAGATAACGGAACCGAATGAGCACAACGGAGGGCTGCCCATTGATCTGCACACGGATTTGGGGAAACGTGTTCGAAGAAGGGCTGGCGGCCGATAACGAGGAACTGCGCGGCTTTGAGACCGTCGCGGTGGAGTGGGATGAATGCGCAAAGCGCATTTTGCGCAAGACAACCCGTTCGGGCCGGGAAATCGGCATTCAGTTGGCGCATCAGACGCTCCTTCGCCACGGGGACATTCTGGCGCGGGAGGGCGACGCGCCCGCGATCGTTGTATATCTTGAGCCGTGCGAAGTGCTGGTTGTTCGTCCCGAATCGGTGCGCCAATTCGGGGTGGTGGCGTATGAACTCGGCAACCGCCATCTGCCCCTGGAAATAACGGACAAGGGAGAAATCGTCCTGCTTCCGGACGATCCGACGAAACTGCTGCTCGCGAAACTGAACGCTCCGTTCGCCCTGGAAACCCGGCGTTTTCAACCGATTCCGAAGGGCGGCGGCCACCATCATCACCATCATCTCCACCATCCCCATCATGGGGAAGAGGCGGTGCGGCTGCGATGAATTGCGTGCGAATCGGCATCGCCGGTCCGGTCGGATCGGGGAAGACCGCCCTGGCGGAAAAATTGGCGGCGCGTCTGAGCCGGGAATACAGCATCGCGGTGGTGACGAACGACATCTATACGAAGGAAGACGCCGAGTACCTCGTCCGCAGCGGCGTGCTTCCGCCGGAGCGCATTGTGGGCGTCGAGACGGGAGGGTGCCCGCATACGGCGATTCGGGAGGACGCGTCCATGAATCTGGAAGCGATCCGGCGGCTACAGGAACGCTTTCCGGATCTGGAAATCATTCTGGTCGAAAGCGGCGGGGACAACCTGGCGGCGGTGTTCAGTCCGGAGCTGGTGGACGCGTACATTTACGTCATCGACGTGGCCGAAGGCGACAAAATTCCCCGCAAAGGCGGGCCGGGCATTACCCGTTCGGATCTGCTCCTGATCAACAAAATCGATCTGGCCCCCTACGTCGGCGCCGACCTGTCCGTGATGGACCGGGACACGAAACGGATGAGGGGGGAGCGTCCTTATCTCTTTACGAATCTGCGCGCGGGCGAAGGGGTGGAGGACGTGGTCCGATGGATCAAGACCCAAGTGCTGTTCGAGGATTTGGCCGGCGGGGCCGGCCGGGCGGTCGCCCCAGGCGGCCGCGCTTGATGCTCAGAACTCCCGCGGCGGGCGATCGCGCGCGGGATTTAATATGAAGCCAATGACAGACCGCTCTTCCTGACCGGGGCGGTCTTTCCGTTGCCAGGTGAACCGATTCGGATTGCACGGCGCGCGGATAGAACAGATTTACCGGAAAGATTTCCCCGAAATCAGCCGAAAGCCGCCCGCGAGCAACAGGCCCCCGACGAACACGACTCCGACCGCTCCGAGCAATGCCGCGTGATAACTTCGGGTGGAGGACAGCAGCCAACCCGCGACGGCGGGACCCGCCATCTGGCCGGCGGCGTAGAAGGCCGTCAGATAGCCGATCATGCGGTTGCCGCCGGACGGATTCATTTGACGCGCCAGCGTGGTCGCGAGTGTCGTGATCCCCATGAAAGTCGCGCCAAACAGCAGCGCGCTCGCGATGAAACCGGACGGATCCGGCCGGAAAACCGGCAGCGCGATGCCGACGGATTGCAGGAACATCGACAGCGTCAAAGCCTTAACCATCCCCCATCTGTTTGCGAGGGCAGACCAGATGATGCAGGACGGAATGGCGCCGGCGCCGACCGCCATCCACACCACGGAAGCGTCGAAGGCAAGGCCGGGCGTTCCTTCGGCTATGGACACGATGAAGGTGCCGGTCACAATGTAGCCGAGCTCTTCCAGACCGTAGGCCAGCACCAGGTATGGAAACCATTCGGGCGGGGGGACGTGTGTATCGGCGGTTCGGCTATCCGTTCGCCCTTTTTGGCCGCCCGGGGATTCCCGGATCCATGACCAGGCCAACAGGCCAAGCACGCCGCTGAACAGGGATAATCCGATCCAGGCGCCTTCCCACATCCGCCATTGGTTGAGATAAGGAATCAGGAGGGTGGACGACAGGATGCCAAGGCCCACACCGGAATAAAAAAAAGCCCGCGCAATGCGTTTTGCCCTCCACCGCCAGCCGGTCCAGCACAATGCCGGAGGCCGACACGAAGATGAACGCGCTGGCCGCGCCGGATACGAAGCGCACCGGCAGCATCAGCTCATAGGACAGGGATAATCCCATGATGCCGGTGGTCGCAATGCTGACCGCGAGGCTGGTTCGCAAACAGAAGACTCTGCGCCCCTTTCAGCGGCAGAACGCCCGTCAACACGGCCCCGACGAAATACCCCGCGTAGTTGCTGGAGGCAAGATAACCCGCCGCCGCGTCGGAAAAGCGAAGGTCGGCTTGCATCAGCGGCAGGATGGGCGTATAGGCGAATCTGCCGATCCCCATGGCAACCATCAGGGAACAAATGCCGCCGATCAGAACGAGCAAAGTGTTTCTGTTCATATTTTCATCTTAATCGTTGTTGCCCATATGGTATAATTCAGAATAGTGATGTTCGGATATCGCTTTTCTATATACCCAAAACAACCGGATCGGGGTAACGGTGGCAGAGGAAGAATTGGTGCTCATAACCGACGCGTCGCCTCGTCGGTTCGCGTCCATAAGGGAAATGCGAAACCGGACGATACTGGTGTTCCGCCACGGGTGCGCCTATCGGGCAAGGTTCGAGGAATGGCTTCGTCACGAAGGGGTCGTTCCGGACAAAATCATCGAATTCGGAACCCTTGACGGCATTGTCGGCTGTGTGGCCGCGGGATTGGGAATCAGCCTTCTGCCCCGAAGCGTCGCGGAGAAACACGCCAATGACCATCAGATCCGCCAATACGGAATTCCGGAACGATTCGGCAAAGTGGAGACCGTGTTCATCTACCGGAAAGACGACTATATCGCAACGCCATTGCGAAAACTGATCGACATGATTCAGGATGAGAGTTCCGCAACGTAATCTCCGCAGGCGGGCTGACCCCATCATGTTCAATCCCGCCGGGAGATGTTGTTGATCACTATTACGTTTAATGATATAATACGCTAAACGTAATAACGGGAAGTGGAGGCATATGCGCGATCATGCGGCCGGCGGCGCGCTGACCGAAACGACGTTTCTCGTCCTCTTGTCCACCTACACGCCCAATCACGGCTATGGCATCATGCAATTCATCGAGCGCGAGACCAATGGAAGGGTGCTGCTCGGCGCGGGGACGCTGTACGGCGCGATCAACGCCTTGCTGAAGAAAAAGTGGATTGCTCCCTACGGTGACGCCGAGCCGGGGAGCAACAAAAAAACGTACGTGATCACGGACCTCGGCAAACAGATCGCCGAAAAGGAATTAAGCCGCTTGGCCGAGTTGTATGGTTTGGCTTCAAGGATCATTGGAGGTGAACCAACATGACGAAGCGGGTGTTTCGCTATTTTTTCGACTTTACGGACGGTCAGGAAAAATGGCTGAATGAAATGGCGGCAACTATTTATTTCAGGTTAAAAAATAAAACTTAAGAAATCCGACAAGGAGAAAGCTTGAAAAATGTCGAATTAATAAGAAGAAGCCAACCATAATGCGGTTTCTGAATGAACCAGGGGCAAACCATGGAACTCATCAACAATGTCGACCATTTGCTTGGAGACAACCTCAAAACAGAACTCCGCAAGGG
>Ga0181858_1000455_pt1 | contig 19485 bp, 15 predicted proteins | sample NewIslPassag4_SG_FD_130749 | JGI IMG/M metagenome (GOLD analysis project Ga0181858, IMG submission 130749) | Feedstock adapted compost microbial communities from Newby Island compost facility, Milpitas, CA, USA - Passage 4_SG | ecosystem: Engineered > Solid waste > Feedstock > Composting ...
GTCGCGCGTTGCCCACCGAGCGGGATGATCGTCTGCCCCGCCCCTTGGCCGAAGGTCCGGGTGCCAAGAATGATCGCGCGGCGATGGTCCTGCGGCGCGCCCGCGACGATCTCGGATGCCGAGGCGGACCCGCCATTGACGAGCACGACCATCGGCAGATTGTTGATGATGTCGCCCGGCTTGGCATGGAAGCGCTGGGCATCGTCGGGACGCCGCCCCCGGGTCGAGACGATCTCACCCTTGTCGAGGAATTCGTCGGCGACGGCAACGGCCTGGTCGAGCAGGCCGCCCGGATTGTTGCGCAGGTCGAGCACGATGCCGGCAAGGCGGTCGCCGAGCTGATCCTTCAGCTTCTGGACCGCATTGCGCAGGCCGACATCCGTCTGCTCGGTGAACGAGGTGATGCGGATATAGCCAAGGTCGCCCTCGGCCCGGGCCCTTACCGACTGGATCTTGATGATCGCGCGGGTCAGGGTGATCTCGAACGGCTCCTGGTTGCCGCGCCGGATGGTCAGCTTGATCGAGCTGTTCACGGGTCCTCGCATCCGCTCGACCGCATCCTGCAGCGTCATGCCCATGACCGGCTCGCCATCCAGGTGCGTGATCAGGTCGCCGGGCCTGAGGCCGGCGCGGAACGCCGGCGTGTCGTCGATCGGCGCCACCACCTTGACCAGGCCGTTCTCCATCGTGACCTCGATGCCGAGGCCACCGAACTCACCGCGCGTCTGCACCTGCATGTCGCGGTAAGACTTCGCGTTCATGAAGCTCGAATGCGGATCGAGCGCGGTGAGCATGCCGTTGATGGCATCTTCGATCAGTTTCCGGTCGCTGACTTCCTCGACATAGTCCGACCGGACCCGCTCGAACACCTCGCCGAACAGGTTGAGCTGGCGATAGGTATCCGACGTATTCGACTGGGCGGTGACGGGCAGAGGGGCGCAGAGCCACAGGGCGCTGAAAGCCGCTGCGGCGATCCGAACTAGCTTCATCCGCTTACCTTCTCGTTTCGCGACGCCAACCACGGCAGTGGGTCGATCGGCTGACCGTTACGTCGCAATTCAACATAAATCGACGGGCCTCCCGTGTCGGAAGCGCCCGCCACACCGACCGGTTCACCCGCCGTAACCAGCTGCCCGACGGTCGCATCAATCCGGCCAAGCCCTACGATCAAAGTATGATATCCCTCGGTGTGTTCGATGATCAAGATAAGGCCATATGCACGGAATGGGCCGGCAAAGGCGACGTGGCCGTCATATGGCGCAACGACCTGCGCACCCGCGCGGGTCTCGATCGTGATCCCCCGGTGCGGTTGCCCGCCGGCACCGGGTTGACCGAATGACAACGCAATCCGGCCGCGCGCGGGCAGGATGAATTGACCGCGGGCCTGCGCGAACGGCCGCGCTTGTCCCGTCGTGGCCGCGGGCGGCGGTACTCGCGCGACCTGCGCTTCTCTTGCGGCGCGTTCGGCCGCCTTGCGCTCCGCCTCTTCCTGCGCGGCGCGGGCCGCGCGTTCGGCGGCCTCGCGCGCCGCACGTTCCGCATTAAGACGCTCGATCAACTCCCGAAGATCCGTCGCCTCCCGCGACAGGCGGCTGAGCCGCGCCGCAATTTCCCGCCGTTGGGCCTCGGTCTGCTGCTGCAGGAGGGTCCGCTGCTTCATCAGCGCGTCGAGCGCCGCCTGGTCCGCCGCCAGCCGTTCCGCCGCCTCTGCCGCTTCGGCGCGTCGCCGCTCCGCCTCCGCGCGGGCCATCTGCAGGGCATCGATTTCGCGCGCGAGTGCGGCGGCCTCCCGCTCCACGGCCGGCGTCGCCGCACCGAGCAGCCGCACCGTCCGCACCACCTCGATCGGCGAGGCCGGAAGGACGAGGGCCGCTTCCGGCGGCTGACGGCGCATGCGCAGCAGCCCGGCGATCAGCCGCGCGAGTTCGGCCCGGCCCTGTTCGAGCCTGCTCTCCTTCGATGCGATGTCCGCCTCGACGCGTGCGACCTCGCGCTCGGCGGCCGAAAGCACCTCCTCGCGGTTCTGCAGCGTCCGCGCGAGTTCGACGAGGCGTGTGCGCAGCGCCGCGAGCTCGCGCGCAAGCGTTTCCGCCTCGCGGGCGAGGCGCCGCTCGGCCGCGCGTTCGGCATCGATGGCTTTCTCGATCTGTTCGAGGCGCTGCTGCGGCTGCTGCGCAAACGCGGGCGTCCCGGCAAGGCCGAGGATGAGACAGGCGAGCGCAATCCGGCGCGATCGAGGAGCGCCGGCAACGGGGCGAAGCGCGCTAGGCCGTCGCACGGTCCGCCGCGGCCTCCCGCGGCGCATCCGGTGGCACGATCAGCGAATGGCCCGTCATCTCGGCTGGCGGCTCGATGCCCATGAGCTCGAGCAGCGTTGGGGCCACGTCGGCGAGCCTGCCGTCGCGCAGCGCGATCGGCGCGTTGCGACCGGGGCCGCCGCCGTTCACGAGCATGACCGGGACCGGGTTCGTCGTGTGCGCGGTATGCGGCTGGCCGGTTTCGGGATCGATCATGGTCTCGGCATTGCCGTGGTCGGCGGTGACGAGCAGCGCGCCGCCCATGCGCGTGACGGCATCGGCGACACGGCCGAGACATGCATCGACCGCCTCGACGGCACGCGTCGCCGCCTCGAGGTCGCCGGTATGGCCGACCATGTCGGTGTTCGCATAGTTGACGAGGATGAAATCATACTTGCCGGACTCGATCGCAGCCACGAGCTTGTCGGTCACCTCGTAGGCGGACATCTCCGGCTTCAGATCGTAGGTCGCGATCTTGGGCGAGGGAACGAGGATGCGATCCTCGCCGGGAAATTCGCGCTCGTTCCCACCGTTGAAGAAGAACGTGACGTGCGCGTATTTCTCGGTCTCGGCGATGCGCAACTGCTTCAGGCCTAGCCGCGCCACCACCTCGCCCATGACGTTCTTCAGCTCGAGCGGCGGAAAGAGCGTCGCCATGAGGCGATTGAGCTGATCGGAATATTCGACCATGCCGAGGGCGGCCGCGAACCGGACGACGCGCGTGCGGGAGAAGCCGCCGAACTCGGGATCGAGCAGCGCCAGCAGGATCTCGCGTGCCCGATCGGCGCGGAAATTCGCCATCAGCACGCCGTCGCCGTCCTTCATCCCGCCATAGGTGCCGATGACGGTCGGCAGCACGAACTCGTCGGTGGTGTCCTTGGCATAGGATTGCGCGACCGACGACAGCGCGTCGGGTGCCATCTCCCCCTGCGCATCGACCAGCGCGGCGTAGGCGAGGGCGACGCGGTCCCAACGCTTGTCGCGATCCATCGCGTAGTAGCGGCCGCTGACGGTCGCGATCGAGACGCGGTCGAGATCGGCGACATCCGATGCGAATTTCCGCAGGTATCCCTCGGCGCTCTTGGGTGGGGTGTCGCGTCCGTCCAGGAAGGCGTGGACCCAGACCTTGAGGCCGGCGTCTGCAAGAACTCGCGCCAGGGCCGCGATGTGGTCCTGATGCGAATGGACGCCGCCCGGCGACATCAGGCCCATCAGGTGGACGCTGCCGCCGCCGGCCTTCATCTTGTCGATGAACTGGCGGAGCGTCGGGTTCGCCGCGAGGCTTCCGTCCTGAACGGCTTGATCGATGCGCGGCAGGTCCTGCATGACGACCCGCCCCGCGCCAAGGTTCATGTGGCCGACTTCGGAGTTGCCCATCTGGCCCGGCGGCAGCCCGACGTGAAGCTCCGACGCCTGCAGAAAGGCGACCGGGCTCGTCTTCGCGAGACGGTCGAGATTGGGCGTCTTGGCACGCAGGATGGCGTTGTCGGGGGTGGGCTGGTCGCGATGGCCCCAGCCATCGAGGACGCAGAGGACGATCGGACGCTGTCGCGGAACGAACTTGGTCATGGCGGAAATATAGAGAAGCCCTGCCGTTTTTCAAAACACCGGGGGGTGCCGTGTCCGCGGCAGCCGCATCGCCCCCGCCGCGTCGGTGCCAGCGATGGACGGCCACGCATGCCCTGCGACCGAATGTCCCGAAACGGCGCGGCCATAACCATTCATTAACCAAACGGCGGGAGGCTCGGATCCGCTTTTCAAGCGGGTCATACGTCCATGCGGATCGCCTTCTTCACCTTTGCGCTCATCGCCGGCATCGGCATCGTCGCCGGCCATGTCGACGGCGTGGCCCACGACTTCTTCGGGCATCTGGCGGACTGGCTCGACATCGCCGGGCCGATTACCGCTTCTCCTCCGCACGGCCGGTGACGAGGCGCCCGAGCGGCGCACGCGTGATGACGCGCAGCCCCGCAACCGTTGAAAGGTTGCGGACGCTGCGCTGCGCCTCGAGCATGAACTCGCGAACGATGCGCCGCTCGCCGACATCGCCCGCCTCCTCGATCTTCTGAAGGCGCAGCACGGCATAGAGGCCGAGAAGGAAGGCGAGCGCGAAAAAGAAATCCCAGTGCCGAAGCTGCATGGCGACGATCTCGGCGGCGCGGTCGCTGGTTCCCCAGTGAATGACGACCGAGAGCTGCTTGTCGGAAAACCATTCCGACAGGGTTCCGCCCAGGATCGGCGCGATGCCGGCCGCCAGCGCCCCGACCAGGCCGTTGGTCGCGAGATAGCTGGTCGCCTGTCCTTCGGGCGCGAGCTTGAGCCCGATGCTGCCCGTCGCGAGTCCGATGCCGGCCGCAGCGCCGCCCATCAGGACGTGAATTCCGATCAGCATCGGCACGGTGAGGGTGTGCGCCTGCGGCGTGTGCGTGTAGGGCAGGGCGAAGATGCAGGCGAGGAACACGGGGGCGCAGACGGCGAGCACCGATTTGTTCGAGAAGCGGTCGGCGATGATGCCCCACCACTGCAGCGTGGCGAGGTTGGCGAGCTGGCTCAGCACGGCCAGGGTCACGACGAAGCCGAGCCCGAATCCGAGCTGCTGGACGAGATAGACGGTGATGAAGGGGGCGGCGAGATTCGTCGCGAAGTTCCACGATGCCATGAACAGGATCAGGCGGCGGAAGTTGCGATCGCGCAGCGGCTCGCGCACGAGCGCGACCGGATTGATGCTGTGCTTCGTCGCGCCGGAATCGCGCATGGCGCGTTCGGGCACGCGCGTGAGCCAGTACGAGCTGAGGAAGCCGGCGACCGCGCCCAGCGTGAAGACCGCGGCATAGATCGCGCGCCTGCCGTCGAGGCCGAGCATGGCCGGCGCGTGATCGATCAGCAGGCCGGCGAGCAGGTTCGCCGTCATGCCGAGACCGGTCGCCCAGAACAGCCGCCGCGCGAAGAAGTCGCCCAGTCCCTCCTTGGGCAGCAGGTCGTGGATCCACGAGTTCCATGCGCAGGTGCCGACGGCGCCAAGCGCGCAGATCAGGATCTGCGCCGGAATCAGCAGGCGAAGAGCAACGTCCGCGTCCGGCAGGAAGGCAAGAAAGGCAAGACCGAGTATCGTCACGCGACTGGCCGTCGCCGCCAGGACGGTGATTGCCTTGCGCCGCCGCAGCCGTTCGACCAGCCAGATCGCCGGAAGCTGGGCGAGCTGGCTCACGAACGGAATCGCCGCCAGCACGCCGATGATGCTGTCGGACGCGCCGAGCTCGAGCGCGAACCCGACGAGCAGCACGCCGCTGGTCAGGGCGCCGACGACGTTGGCCCAGGCGCCGTCGTGAATCAGCGCCTGCTTGCCGCGTTCGATGTCTTTGGCGGTAACGATGGAAACTGGTGAGAGCCCCACGCCGGCACGAACGACCTGGAACCTCGACCGTTCCACATCAAGTGGGCACCACCGTCACGGGCGGCAAGGGGATGCTCAGCCGCGATGATAGGGATGGCCCCGGAGGATGCTGGCGGCGCGATAGATCTGTTCGGCCAGCATGACCCGCACCAGCATGTGCGGCCATGTCATGGGGCCGAGCGACAGAACGAAATCGGCTTTTCGCACGAAGTCCGGATCGAGTCCGTCGGCGCCGCCGATCACGAAGGCGAGGGTTTGAACGCCGGAATCGCGCCACTTGGCGAGGCGGGTGGCGAAGGCCTCGCTCGACAGCGGTGTGCCGCGGGCGTCGAGCGCGACGACGGTGGCGCCGGACGGCAACGCCGCGCGCAGCAACGCACCCTCGCGCGTCTTGAGTTCGGGCGGCGGGAGCTTGCGCCGTTCCTCGACCTCGCACAGGTCGATCCGGCCGAACAATCGCGTCGCCGCGATGCGGTCGACATAGTCGGCAAACAAATCGCCGACGGCGCCCGTTCGCGCACGGCCGACAGCGACGATGACGATACGCATCGGCATCTCCGGCCGTGACCGCCCGCAAGGCCGCGAACCTCGAACGTCGCCCCGTCCGTCGGGGCGAGGTCTCAGGTCAGGTGCCGACCGCCCGCTCCAGCTCCGGCAGGTCGACGCCCCACATCTTCTCGAGATTGTAGAGGGCGCGAATCTCCGGCCGGAACAGGTGCACGACCACGTCGCCGATGTCGATCAGGACCCAGTCGCCCTGCGCCTTTCCTTCGATCGGCACATGGGTGTGACCGCGGGCCTTGAGCTTTTCGATGAGGTGGTCGGCCATCGCCGCAAGGTGCCGCTGCGAGCGGCCCGTCGCTATGACCATGTAGTCGGCGATGGAGGTCTTGTCGGTAAGATCGAGGACGACGATGTCTTCGGCCTTATCGGCGTCGAGCGATGTCTCGACGAGTTTCAGGACCGACTTGACGGACGGCGGAACCTTACGCTTGCGGGTCGGGATAGCGGTCTCCCTGGACAGTTTCGACATCTACCTCTTTGCCTGGCGCGGCACCCTGCTTCCAACCGTTTGCCGCCCGCCGGGCGCGGATCGACGTCGCGGACGCCGGATGCAGGCGGGTGTGCAAAACCCCCCAAGCGGGCGGTTTTCGCGACGCCAGCCGGGCCGCGCCATGGCGCGGCCGCAGGCGGGCTGTGGAAAACCGATGCACCGCCTTACCGGCCAATGCCTTAGTAGAATAGGAAGGACGCGCGAAGATCGCAATGGGCACACTCTTGAAGATCAACGGCCAGCGTTCCCAGCGCGGTATCTGCGCGAGGTTGTCCGCGCCCATCAGCCAGACGAACGAGGTGCGCGGAAAGCGGCGGATGAGTGCCGCGAGCGTATCGGCGGTGAACCGGGTGCCGAGCGCCTGTTCCACCGCCACCGCCCGCAGTCGTGGGTGGCGGCTGATCGCGGCGGCGCTGGCAAGGCGGACTGCGAGCGGCGCCATGTCCGTCCCGTTCTTCAGCGGGTTGCCGGGTGACACCAGGAACCACACCTCGTCCAGGTCGAGATGCTTGAGCGCAAGCTCGGCGATGTGCCGGTGGCCGGCATGGGCGGGGTTGAACGATCCGCCAAGCAGGCCGACGCGTCGCTTGGGCACGAAGCCGAGTACACGGGCAGGAAACGGTCGCGCCGCCTTGCGGTAAATCGTCATGATCGGATGAAGTCTTGCGGAAATCTCATGGATCCGCGCTGCGCGGCCCTGCTCGCCTAAGAAAGGTCGTTCCGGTCGGGCGAGTGTCGGGACGACGGTATGCCGGCGCGCATGTCCGACCTGTCACGGATTGACCTGGCCGCGCTGGCGCCGGCGCAGGAAACGATCAAACAGCGCCACAGGGCGGGGCCAGCGACGCTTGACGCGCACATACATTCGCCGCGCCCCGGCCGAGTGTCGCAGCACGACGAAGGTGCCCGCCGCCATGACCGGCAGGCCGCCCGGTCCCGGCAGCGGCGCGATGGCCACGCCCGCGACGATGAGCGTCACCCCCAGACCGACGTAAATGCGGCGCTTCAGATCGTGCATACGGCCACGCTAGCACATCGGCCCGGCCGCTGCCCCAATCAAAAAGAGCCGCAGCGGCCCGGACGACGGCGCGCAATCCCGCCAGGGCCGGGGATGTCAAAATGGCGGGTCCGTCTACAGGCTCGGCCGCGGCGTGAAGCTCTTGGCCGAAATGTACTGCGTCGGCCAGGGAAGGTCGTAGCCCTGCTCGTACGCGGCGTGGCGCGTCCAGTACGGATCGTACAGGTGGGCACGGGCCAGCACGCACAGGTCGGCGCGGCCTGCGGCGAGGATCGAGTTCACGTCGGACCACGACGAAATGTTGCCGACTGTCATCGTCGGAATCTCCGCCTCGTGGCGCACGCGGTCCGAGAACGGTGTCTGGAACAGGCGGCCGTATTGCGGGCGCGCGTCGGGCACGGTCTGGCCAGCCGAGACGTCGATGATGTCGCAGCCGTGATCCTTCAGCATCCGCGCGACGACGACCGCATCCTCGGCGGTGAAGCCGCCCGGGACCCAGTCCGTCGCCGAGATGCGCACCGAGATCGGTTTTTCCTGGGGCCAGACCGCGCGCACGGCATCGAAGATCTCGAGCGGAAAGCGCATGCGGTTCTCGATCGAACCGCCATACTCGTCGGTGCGGCGGTTGGTGAGCGGCGAGATGAAGCTTGCCAGCAGATATCCGTGCGCGAAATGGAGCTCGATCAGATCGAATCCGGCCTCGTCCGCCATCCGTGCCGCGCGCACGAAGTCGTCCCGCACCTTGTCCATGTCGGCGCGGTCCATTTCCTTCGGCACTTGCGAATGCGGCAGATAGGGGATGGGCGAGGCCGAGATCAGCGGCCAGTTGCCCTCGGGCAGCGGCTCGTCGATGCCTTCCCACAGCCGACGCGTCGAGCCCTTGCGTCCGGCATGGGCGAGCTGAATGCCGATCTTGGCGAAGCTGTGCGTGTGGACGAAGTCGACGATCCGCCGCCACGCCGTGACGTGCTCCGGTTTGTACATGCCCGCGCAACCCGGCGTGATGCGGCCTTCGCGGCTGACGTCCGTCATCTCGGTGATGATCAGGCCGCAACCGCCGATCGCGCGGCTGCCGAGATGGACGAGATGCCAGTCGTTGGGCAGGCCGTCCTCGGCCGAATACTGGCACATGGGCGAGACGACGACACGGTTCTGCAGCACCAGACCGCGCAGCCGGAACGGCGTGAACATCGGCGGGGGCGGCGGCTCCGCCGGCACGTTCACGCCCGACTGGTTGGCTGCCTTCTCAGCGAACCAGGCGTCGACCGCGGCGACGAACTTGGGATCACGGAGCTTGAGGTTCGCGTGCGTGATGCGCAGCGAGCGGGTCAGCATCGAGAAGGCGAACTGGATCGGCTCGAGCTTGCCGAAATAGCGCTCGGTCTCCTCGAACCACTGCAGGCTCACCTGTGCGGCGCGCTGCACGCTCTCGACCGCCGGGCGCCGCTCGACCTCGTAGGCATCGAGTGCTGCGTCGACGTCGCGATGCCGCTGCAGCGTCTGGGCGAGCGCGATCGCGTCCTCCATCGCGAGCTTGGTACCCGATCCGATCGAGAAATGCGCGGTGTGGGCGGCGTCGCCCATCAGCACGATGTTGCCGTAATGCCAGTGCTTGTTGCGGATGGTCGGGAAGGTCCGCCACAGCGACCGGTTCTTGATCAGTCGATGCCCCTGGAGTTCCTCCCGGAACAGCGCCTCGCAGTATTCGAGCGTGCGGTCCTCGTCCGCCTGGTCGAGCCCCGCGCGCTTCCACGTTTCCTCGGTGCACTCGACGATGAAGGTCGCGTAGTCGCGATCGTACTGGTAGGCGTGGACGCGCCAGAGCCCGTGCGCGTTTTCCTTGAAGATGAAGGTGAAGGACGGGAACGGTCGCGTCGTGCCGAGCCACACGAACTTGTTCCGGCGCCAGTCGATCTCCGGCTGGAAGTGCTCGGCATAGGTGTTGCGGATGATGGAGTTGACGCCGTCGGCGGCCAGGATCAGGTCCGCGTCGGCATAGGGCGCAAGGTCGGTGACCTCCTTCTCGAACTCGAGCTTGACGCCGAGCGATGCGGCGCGCCGCTGCAGGATGTTCAGCATCTTCTTGCGCGACATCCCGGCGAAGCCGTGCCCCGTCGAGGTCAGGACGGTGCCCTTGTAGTGGATGTCGATATTGTCCCAGTGCGCGAAGTTCCGGGCGATCTCGTCGTAGCTCTCGGCGTCCGCGTCACGGAAATGGCGCATGGTCGCGTCGGAGAAGACGACGCCGAAGCCGAACGTGTCGTCGGGCCGGTTGCGCTCGATCACCGTAATGTCGTGGGACGGGTCGGCCTTCTTCATCAGGATGCTGAAGTAGAGCCCGGCCGGGCCGCCGCCGATACTGACGATCTTCAAGGCTGCGCTCCTGTTGCGGTCCTCGCTGGCGACGGAAAATATTTTAAGCTTAAAACAATTTCCGGCAAGCATCGTCTGGCCTTCACCGAAACACTTGGATAGGCGCAAGGCCGGTACCGCGCCGTTTTGTCGCAGTCGGAAAGCCGGGCGGACGCGCAAGGCGCATCGGCCGCCTGCGCAAGAACGCGCAAGAACAAGAAGAGGACGCCCGCGGCGGGCGTCAGCGGTCGCGGAGCTGTGCGTCGATCAGCGTATTGGCGGCGGCCACGAGCGCACGCGCAGGGCCGTCGGGGCCGAGAGTCTGGCTGCTCGAATACGCGCCTTCGATCAGCAGCAGTAGCTGATCGGCAAGCTGTGCCGGGTCGCGGGCGCCGATCTCCTCGGCGAGCCGGCACAGCCGGCGGCCGAGCTCCCGCTTGTTGTCGGCGGCGATGGCGCGGGCGGGATGGTCCGTCTCCGGGAACTCGATCGCGGCATTCGTAAAGGGGCAGCCGCGATAATCCGGCGCCATCGTGCGCGAGGCGATCGCCGTCAGGATGGCCTCGAGCTGCGCCCGCGGCTCGGCGTACTCGCCCGTGGTCTTGTCCCACCAGTCCCAGTAGCGGCTGTTGCGGTCGTCGAGATAGGCCGCGACCAGCGCATCCTTCGACGGGAAGCTCCGGTACAGGCTCATCTTCGTGGCGCCCGCCGCCTCGACGATCGTCTCGACGCCGACCGCCCGGATGCCGCGCCGGTAAAAGAGATCCTTGGCGACGGCGAGGATACGGTCGCGCGCGCGTGGACGCGCCGGTGCGTTCGGCCCTGTCGGCGCTTGCGTCGCAGTCATGTCAGGCCCGCGCTCGGTGGCAGGGGTCACGATTGACAATGATACGGACCGGTCGGTAACGTGTCAATCGAATGTGACAGACCGGTACGTATCAAGGCCATAGCGAGGGGGATTGGTATGCGAAGCTTGGCGCGGGCGCTGGCAGGACGGCTCCACTACGGCTGGGTCGTCGTCGGGGTCATCTTCCTCGTACTCCTCGCCGGGGCCGGTGTGCGCGCGACACCGAGCGTCATGATCGTCCCCCTCGAGGACGATTTCGGCTGGAGCCGGGCGACGATCTCCGCCGCCATCGCCGTCAACATCCTGCTCTATGGCCTGATGGGGCCGTTCGCCGCCGCGCTGATGCAGCGGATCGGTATCCGCCGCACCGTGATGCTGGCGGGCGCACTGCTCGCGGCGACGATTGCCGCCAGCACGTTGATGACCCGGCCATGGCACCTGATGCTGACCTGGGGCCTTCTGGTCGGCATCGGCTGCGGCATCGTCGCGCTCGTCCTGGGGGCCACCGTCGTCAATCGCTGGTTCGTCGCGCGGCGCGGGCTTGCCATGGGCATCGTGACGGCCAGCACCGCGACCGGCCAACTCGTCTTCCTGCCGATGCTGGCCGCGGTCGCGGCCGACGGCGGCTGGCGGCCGGTGGCGCTGATCATGGCGGCAGCCGCGGCCCTCATCGTGCCGCTGGTGGCGCTGCTGCTGCCCGAGCGGCCGCGCGACGTCGATCTTGCCGCCTATGGCGCGACCGAGGCTGACACGGCGGCGCAGAGCACCGCCAATCCGATCGTCGTCGCGTTTGCGACTCTGGGGCGCGCCGCGCGGTCGCACCACTTCTGGCTTCTGTTCGCGAGCTTCTTCGTCTGCGGCCTCAGCACCAACGGCCTGATCGGCACGCACCTGATCGCCGCCTGCATCGATCACGGCATTCCGGAGGTTCGCGCCGCCGGGCTGCTGGCGATGATGGGGATCTTCGATCTGATCGGCACGACGGTGTCCGGCTGGCTGTCGGACCGTTACGACAACCGCTGGCTTTTGTTCTGGTACTACGGGCTGCGCGGGCTGTCGCTGATCTATCTGCCGTATTCCGATTTCACGTTCTACGGCCTGTCGCTGTTCGCCGTGTTCTACGGTCTCGACTGGATCGCGACCGTGCCGCCGACGGTGCGGCTGACGACCGACATCTTCGGCAAGCAGGACGCGCCGATCATCTTCGGCTGGATCTTCGCCGGGCATCAGCTCGGCGCGGCGGTCGCGGCCTCGGGAGCGGGCTTGCTCCGCACCACGCTCGACGGCTATCTCGAGGCGTTCATCATTGCCGGCATCGCCTGCGTGATCACGGCGCTGTTCGTACTCCGGATCGGGCGCGGCGCGCGCGGAGCCGCCGGCACGCCGCAGGCGGCGGCCGCGTAGATCGGCGGATCAGAAAACCCGTGCGATGCCGTCCCAGATCAGCTTCGCCCCGGACAGGAGCATGATCGCGTAGATCCAGCGGTAGAACGCTGTGTCGTCGATGCGCGCGTGAAGCCAGATGCCGAGACGAACGCCGATCGGCGCGAGCGGCAGCAGCACCAGCGCCGTCAGCAGGTTTTCATCCGTGAACTGCCCCAGATGCCAGAACGGTGCGATCTTCGCCGCGTTGACGAGCGCGAAGTACAGAACGGTCGTGCCGACGTAGAGCGTCTTGTCGAGACGCTGCGGCACCAGATAGACGGAGATCGGCGGCCCGCCGGCATTGGCGACGAAGCTCGTCAGACCCGAGATGCACGACCAGAAAATGCCCTTCGGCCAGGACGGCCCGGCGGGCTTTTGCGTCAGATAGCGCCGGAACCAGGCGTTGGCGACGAAGCCGATGGCGATGAGGCCGACGAGAAGCCGGATCCACCCTTCGTCGAGATACCGGAACGAGAGATAGCCGAGGAACAATCCGATCGCGGCACCCGGCAGCATGATTGACATGTTCCGGCGGTCCCAGATGCCCCAGTAGCTCCACAGGCTGACGATGTCCATCGCGATCAGGAGCGGCAGCATGATCGCGGCGGCCTGCGGCACTGGGATCACGAGCGCCAGCAGGAGTATCGCGATGGGACCAAGGCCGCTGCCGAAGCCGCCCTTGGAGATGCCGGTGATCAGGAAGGCCGGGACGGCGAGCGCGTAGAAGAGCGGATCGGAGATCACGAGAAGAATTTTTAGACGGCGTTGCTTTTACCCGCAAAAGGCCGCGCCCATGGGATTATCAACGGGCTCAACAAGCTTGTGCGCTAGGACCGCCCCCTACTTCCCCTCTACGACATCACAGAGGATGGCGAAACGGGATCGATGTCGCTCCCATCTTACCGCTCTCCTGCCGTCAGGTGGGGAGAGGTGAGCAGGTAGCTCAATCTGACTTCAAAAAACGACACCCGGCTCGCGGGAGCCGGGTGTGTGCCCTTTGCCGCAGCGCCGGGCGATTTCATCTCTCGGGATCACCCCTTATCGGGTTGATACCCGCCGTTTCCAAGTCAAAACTTAGCATTGACGAGATGTGTACCTCTGTCAACCATATTGTGAGGGCGTTCAGGGGGGGATAAGGTGGAGCCGTTCGCATCCGTACCGGGCCGTTATGACGACGAGACCCGGCGCGACAGCATCGATGCGGCTGTCGGCGCTCGTCGCCGGGCCACGCGCGCAGCGAACCTGGGTACTTTCACCGGGTATCGCATCGGTCTCGACATCGGCAACGGTAACATTGGCTGGTGCATCCTGTTCGAAGACGGGATGGTCCCACGTTTCATGACGGCGGAGGACCTCGCGGCGCACAATGCCGCGTTACCGAAGCATGCGCGGCGCACGCAACTTCCCGATATGGCCTCATTCGTGCCGCTCGGGACTTACAAGTTCAGGGCGCGCAACGAAAATGGCGTATCGCTGTCCAAGGTGCGTGCGAGCGAACGCGCGAAGCGCAGGTTGCTCGACGCGCGCCAAGCCCGCAAGCGCCACCTGCGCGACGTCCTGATACGAGCAAAACTGCTTCCCGCAGAAGGCGAGGCGGTCGGCGGACACAGCGACATCCATGCGGATGTCCTCCGCGCGAAGCTGCTGGATCCGGCATTCGTCGCCCATCGGCATGATTTGGGCCGCGCGCTCTACAATACGCTCAAGCGCCGCGGCTGGATGAAGCCGCGTGGACGTGCCGGCGAGGACAACGATTCGACTTTCGGAAAGACCCAGACCAAAACCTATCGCGAGGTTCTGAGTCGCTTCGGCTGCCCTACGATCGGTGCGTTCCTTGAGCGCTGCGCCCAAGACGCCAAGGCCGACGGCGTGCCGCGCTTCCGCAAGCGGCACCGGACTCTGGCAGTCCAGAAGCAAGCGGACGCAAAGGACCGGGAAGAGGCGCTGCGATCGGGCAAGAGTTACGAGGCGTTCCAGTTCCTTACGCCGACGAACGAGCTGGTGCGCGAGGAAGCCGCCGCGTTGCGCGCCGCGCAGAGCGCGCACGTGCCCATCGACGACGAAACCTGGGCGCTGATCGAGGAGAAGGCCGGTTTCCGCCGCGATCTCAAGACACGCACGCCGGGCCGATGCCGATTCCTGACAGATGAGCCGCGTTGCATCCGCGCCCTTCCCAGCTTTCAGCTCTTCCGCATCCTGCAGCAGGTGAACAATCTTCGCGTGGATGGCCGTCCACTCGACGAACGGCAGTTTCGCGATGTCGTCGATCTCCTGCAACGCAATGACCGGAAAACTCTGCGGGACATCGCCGAAACTTTGATGCTGAAGCCAAAGCAGTTGGCCCAGGCTGAGCGCGAAGGCGCCAGCCTTGTCGGTGCGCGAACCGATGTGGCTCTTGGCCGCGTGCTCGGCGAAGCTTGGACGTCGCTAAGCATCGAGGAGCGGGACCGCTGGACCATGCGGTTCCTGCGCCGGCACTGGAACCCTGACGGTGAGAAGCCTTGGACCAAGGACGACGAAGCGGCGCTCGAGAGCGACTGTGCCGCCACGTTTGGTCCGGACGCGCTGGACCGCATCGACGGCGAAGCAGCGAAGGAATTCGAGGACAACTTCGCCAACGTATCACACAAATACGTCATGACGGCGATTAAGGTCCTGAAGAACCGCGGCGGACCCGATGACATCCTCAAGGCGCTGGGCGTACCGGAGCCGCGCATCGAGCTATTCGAACGGCTACCCTATTACGGGCGAGTCATGCCCGACCTGACCGTGCCGGCCGACGCCTTCGCGCCGCTGACACGCACCTGCGATGACGAAAGAGAATATGGCCGCGCACCGAACCCGGATGTCCATGTGGTCCTGAACCGCGTCCGCGTCGTCATCAACGAGATCATCGACATGATGGGCGGAATTCTGCCCACGACCTGCGTCGTGGAAATTGCACGCGACGCGCTCACCGATACGGAGGCCGAGGAACACACGAAGCTGGCCAGAGAGCGCGAAAATCTCCGTCGCGCCATCGAACGGGATATCGCGCATGTATTCGAGGGGCTTGGAAAGAAAATGCCCTTCGGCCCCCGGCTCGACCGGTTGGTCGACCGCTGGAAGGCAGCGTTGCGTCAGGGCTGGCGAGATTACGACGGTTCCCAGATTCAACGCAGTCTTCTCGTGGAGGGCGACATCTACCAACTCGACCACGTGAGCCCGGCGGCGTTCGGGGAGTTCCGCACTAACAATATCTTCGTGACCCGACTGAACGCGCACAAAGGTCGCCGCCTGCCATGGGAGGCGTTTCCGGAGCATCGGGACGCCCTGCTTGCGTTCGCCATTTTTGGATGGGAGCAGCGGATCGCCGCCCTGAAGGCGGTGCTTAAGCGGAAAGATCGCCCATTAAGTGCGAAGGACAGGGAGCGACTGCAAAGAAGAATCGAGGATGCGAAGGACCAACTTGCAGCCCTCGCTGAATACGGTACGCCGCGGGCGGACGTTCTGGCGTCCCTTCGCCGCACGCTGACCGACAAACTGGACAAGCAATTTGAAACGGGTGTGGCACGGCTCCGGAGGAGGCGCGCGGCCTCAAGTCGCCGTTCCGCCCATCGGAGCAGGCAGCGCTGTTCACCCGGTTCGGCCCCGACGCGGTGCCGCCGGATGGTGAATATGCCGCGCGCGATGCCGCAAACATCGGCTGGTCGACAAAGCTGGTCCGGCGCTACTTCCTCCATCTCGGCGCGCGTTCGCTGGCGGTCAAGCCATGGGCGGTGCGGGCGCTACGCTGCATGTTCAACATCAACAAATGTCGTGCGGACCTCCGCAACCATGCAGTCGATGCTTTCTTCATTGCCCATTTTGACGAGCGCGTAATGTTGCCTGCATTCAGCCGGATGCGCGGCGGACCGGAGGAGCTGTACAAGCCCCGCACGCTGGAAATGGCACTGGACAATACGAAGGACTCGGCCGGTGTCTTCGATGCGATTCGCACGAACATCAACCGGTTGGAGGCGATCCTCCGCACCATTGCGACATCGCACCGGCCAAACAACATGTGGAACCCCGGTGATCCGGACGGCGGCAGCTTCGGTGCATTCGGCGGCCAAAACATCTATTCGTTCAGGCCGGATTGGGCCACACGGGCGAAGTTGACCGCCATCGTGCGGAGGGCGCGCAAAGAGCAGGGCGAAGACAAGCCGTTAGCCAAGGAGGATCTGGCCGCAATCATGTCCGGCCGTCCCAATGATCCGCGCGAGATCAAGCTGCAAAGCGACATCATCAAGACCGCCAAAGTGCGTTATCTGACGCGCACTTCCGACAAGACCAAACCCACAACCTGCAAGGTCAACATTGCCTTACCGATCAAAGGTCAGCCCGGCGCCTACATCAACGCGGAAGGCAAGTTTGCTGTGCTGTCAGCTACGAAGGACGCTGCACGCTCGATCATCTCGACGGCCGAGTTCTCGAGGCTATCACGCGAGTCGCGTGCGCGCATCTTCGATGGCACGCACGTAGTCTACCGTGCTGGAGATACCGTCATTTCGGATGGCGTTGCGTATGTTATAGGTGGCCTCGAAGGCGATGGCGAACGCGATGCGCGGCTGATTATGTACCCTGTTGATGCTGCGGGTCGCGAGACAAGACACAGAATTACCGTGCCTGCTCGTCCCGACAAAATGCCCCCCATAAAGGTGCGAACCGATGTCCTCGGTCGACGACTTCATCGGCGCCGAAAGGCTGCTGGCGATCTCGCGCCGGTGCCATATCCGCTTCGAGACGAATAGCTTCGTCGTCGAATCACGCGAGGAGGGACGCCGGCTGGATGTCCCCTCCGGAGACGTTCTCGCTTTCGTTCTGGAAAGCGAGCAGGCAACGGTGACGAGTGCCGTGTTGGCCGCGTGCGGAGAGCGCAGCATACCGGTGGTGATTTGCCGCAGACACCTGCCTATCGCGCTAAGTCTGCCGCTCAATGCCAGTTGGAACGGCGGACAGATGCGCCGGTTGCAGGCCCGTGCCCTCCGCGGCGAAGCGGCAGCGCGCCGACTGTGGCGGCGCACGGTGCGCGCCAAGATCACCGCACAGGCCGCACTGCTGGCCGAGATCGATACAGCATCGGCAAGGCGCCTGCGGCGACTGACCGACGACGTCGGCCTCGACAACCAAGAGACGGTCGAAGCGCAGGCAGCCGCGATCTATTGGCGCTCGCTGTTGCCCGACTTCGAACGCTCGGACGAGGACGATGCGCGCAACGCATTGCTGGACTGGGGCTATGCGGTGCTTCTTGCGACGGTGGGCCGTGCCTTGGCCGCATTGGGATTCGATCCGTCCTTGGGTTTCGGTCACGCGGGGCGGACCAATGCCTGGGCGCTTGCCTGTGACCTGATGGAGCCGTACCGGCCGACCGTGGATGCCGTGGTGGCTTTTGCTGCGCGGGACGGGCGGACCGGGGATACGCCGGGCGTGAAGAGCGGGATCCTTCGGCCGTTCGCCAACGACGGGCCGGTCAAACGGGCGGTGATGGAGACTGTGCGTGGCTACCGATCTTTTCTCGACACCGGAAACGAAACCGCGGTCAGTTATCCGGACGGCCCGCTCCTCGCCTGAGCTGTCCGGGAGGCCGCGGTTCATGTGGCTGTTGGTTCTTTACGATCTGCCGGTGGCCGAGCGTGCGGATCGGAAAGTATACGCCCGCTTTCACAAAGACATCCGCAAGCGCGGGTATGAGATGATGCAATTTTCCGTGTATCGCAAGTTCGTCGGGACGGCTGACCGAAGCGAACGTGAGTTGGCGAAGCTGACCTCGATTTGCCCCGAAAAGGGCGTGGTATCGGTCTTGGCCATTACCGAGAAACAGATGGGCCGGATGCAGACAATATGGAACGGCAGCAAACGGAAGGAGAACGCGCGGCCCGCGCAGCTCGTTCTGCTATAGGTCACAGGCGTGGCCGGCTTTGTTGAAAACCAGAAAAGACACAAGCCGGCCAATGGGTTGTGGCCGGCTTGAACCTAGCGACTTGGAAACAGACGGGTCAACCAGACTGTGGCGCAGGAAGCGCGAGACGGACCTTGGAACCTAGCGACTTGGAAACAGACGGGTCAACCAGACACGTGATCGGTGAGGGCGAAGTCGAGTTCAGAACCTAGCGACTTGGAAACAGACGGGTCAACCAGACGCCGATCAAGCGCATGAACCCGGCTCGCTAGAACCTAGCGACTTGGAAACAGACGGGTCAACCAGACTATGGTGAGCAGCAGGGCGAGCGCGTCGGCGAACCTAGCGACTTGGAAACAGACGGGTCAACCAGACGCCGCGGTATCGCTCCAACAGCTTCGAGAGGAACCTAGCGACTTGGAAACAGACGGGTCAACCAGACCTGCAACCGGCGGGCAAACCGAGTTGCCGCGAACCTAGCGACTTGGAAACAGACGGGTCAACCAGACACGTGGTGCACGCCATTGTCCCCAACCCCGGAACCTAGCGACTTGGAAACAGACGGGTCAACCAGACGAATTTCGAGCGCCTCGCCGCCGAGCTCGAGAACCTAGCGACTTGGAAACAGACGGGTCAACCAGACGCACAAAGCTCGATGCAGCTGGCGTTGACTGAACCTAGCGACTTGGAAACAGACGGGTCAACCAGACTGATACGGATCTTCGTCGGCCACTCGCTGAGAACCTAGCGACTTGGAAACAGACGGGTCAACCAGACAGGACATCGAAGCGCGCTACGACGCGCTGCGAACCTAGCGACTTGGAAACAGACGGGTCAACCAGACACATCTTGATCTCTCCTGCCCCTGATCGCCGAACCTAGCGACTTGGAAACAGACGGGTCAACCAGACACATCGCCGGCTACGCCCGGTGCGGCGTGAGAACCTAGCGACTTGGAAACAGACGGGTCAACCAGACGCAAGATGGCCGAGCCCGACGCCGACGGAAGAACCTAGCGACTTGGAAACAGACGGGTCAACCAGACTACCCACTCAGGTTCGCGCGCACCAGGGCGGAACCTAGCGACTTGGAAACAGACGGGTCAACCAGACACGTGGTGCACGCCATCGTCCCCAACCCAGGAACCTAGCGACTTGGAAACAGACGGGTCAACCAGA
>Ga0181858_1000463_pt1 | contig 19378 bp, 18 predicted proteins | sample NewIslPassag4_SG_FD_130749 | JGI IMG/M metagenome (GOLD analysis project Ga0181858, IMG submission 130749) | Feedstock adapted compost microbial communities from Newby Island compost facility, Milpitas, CA, USA - Passage 4_SG | ecosystem: Engineered > Solid waste > Feedstock > Composting ...
CGCTGCACCAGGGGCACCAGCACCCGGGGCAGCCGCCACCATGACTCCGCCGGCCGCCGGCTTGATCCCGTGAACGATTTCCAAATAATCGTTCAGTTCCTTCACTTCCTTGAGGGGCAGCGCCACAATCGCGTCCCCCAGTTCCTTGATCTTCTGGCTGAATTCACGTACAGGTGCGTCGGTTGCCATCGGTCACTCCAATCCTTATCCAATCACTCGAACCCGTTATTTCGCTGACACGAAACCTGAGCCACGGTTTTTCCTGTTAACGACTCACCGCTTTTTTCAGCGGCCCTTAGGCGGAAATTCATCACGAAGCGCCTGTCTCCGCGGCGCCGGAGTCACCCTCCGAGCCGGCCTTTTCGCCCTCGGCAAGTTGCTTCAACTGTCCGGCCAGAGTGGATCCCGGTCCCGCCAGAGCGTTCATGAGCGTCGAGGCGGGGCCCATCAGCCGAGCCGCCAGTTGCGCCAGCAGTTCCTGACGCGACGGCCATTTACTGATCTCCTCCACTTGCTGGGGAGTGAGAGGTTCTCCCTCTAACACCCCGCCTTTGGTTGTAAAGGGAGCGAAGTCCTCGTCCTTCGCAAACCTCATTACCTCCTTGGCGAGGGCGACAATATCTTCACCCCCCCAGCAGATGGCCGTCGGCCCCGAGATATTCTCGAACGCCTTTTCCAACGGGGTTCCCCGGAATGCCCGCGCGGCCAGCGTGTTCTTCACCACCATCAGGCGAATGTTCTTGTCCGCAAGCTCCCTGCGCAGGCGCCGGGTCCTGTTCGCGTCCAAACCGATCACATTGACCAGGACGGCCGAATCCACGCCCTCGAGCCGCCGCCGGTAATGTTCGGTGATCAACTGCTTGACATACTTGCTCATTGCTTCCCGATGCTCACCACAACGTGTTTCCTACGATATTTATCTCTGTCTCAGTCACAGGTGAAGCAAGTTTCCCCAGCCCGCTCACACAGCCACTCGAATGCCAGGAGACATTGTCGCAGAGATGGTCACGCCCTTGATGAATTGCCCCTTCAGCGCGGCTGGTCGCAGACTCTGAATGTGATCCACAAACGCTTTGATGTTCTCGACGAGTTTCTGCTCGTCAAAGCTGAGCTTGCCCACCGGAGCATGGATGTTTCCGCTACTGTCGTTTCGAAACTCGACTTTTCCGGCCTTATACTCGCGGACGGCCCGGCCCACGTCCGGCGTCACTGTCCCGGCCCGCGGGGACGGCATCAAACCACGTGGCCCGAGGATCTTCCCAAGCGGCCCCACAATCCCCATCATATCCGGCGCCGCGATACACACGTCGAAATCGAGCCAACCGTTTTTTATCTTCTCTGCGAGGTCCGCTCCACCCACCTCGTCAGCCCCGGCGGCACGGGCTGCATCAGCCTGGTCGCCTTTAGCAAATACAATCACGCGCACCGGTTTGCCCAATCCGTGCGGCAGCGCAACCGATCCGCGAATGATCTGGTCTGCCTGCCTCGGATCGATACCCGTGCGAATCGCAACCTCGACGGTCTGATCAAACTTTGTGTTGTTGAACGTCTTCAGGAGCTTCACAGCTTCCTCAAGCGGTAGCGGGGTTTTGCCCGGTACCTTTTGTGCAAGAGCACGGTATCTCTTCGACCTCTTCGCCATGTTGCGAACCCTTTCGAGCTCTCCCGCCTTCCAATCGCGCCAGGTTTGATCCGGCCAACGATGAGGCGGTGTGTGGCAGGTGGTATCTGGAACTCAAAAACCCTTTATGTTTCCCTCGCCTCTACCCCTCAAATGCCCTTCGCAACGGATAAGACGCCACTCCCTCGTCAGTCGACAACGTCCAGCCCCATGCTGCGAGCCGTTCCTTCGATAATGCGGCAGGCGTGTTCCAGATCCCGCGCGCTCAAATCGGCCATTTTCGCTTTAGCTATTTCCGCGATCTGTGCCCGGGTGACCTTGCCCACCTTTTCTTTGGGAGTATTCCCCGAGCCCTTCGCGATTCCCGCGGCCTGCTTCAACAAGTCAGACGCGAACGGGGTATGCGTCTCCATCTCGAACGAGCGATCGTTGTACACCCGAACGACCACAGGGATCCGCAATCCCAGATATTGCCGCGTCCGCTCGTTGAACTGCTGGACGAACTGACCAAGGTTGATTCCGAACCGCCCCAAAGAAGTACCAACGGGCGGAGCAGGCGTCGCCTGACCACCGGGCACGCAGAACCGAACTGTACCAACCAACTGCTTTGCCATGCCGGTACTACCCTAGCCAACGATCTGATTTGAAATATTCGCTTTCCAAGACTGCTTGCCAAACCCCGAGAAACGCGTCGACTCCACCAGGCGGGATCACTCACGCCGCAGGCTCGACCTGCCAGTACTCGAGCTCCACCGGCGTGCTTCTTCCAAAGATATTGATCATGACCGTCACGCGGCCATTGGCTTCATCGACCGCCGACACTTCTCCCTCAAAATTCGCGAAATGGCCTTCGTTGATCTTGACCCGATCACCCACTCGACAGCCGATTTTCAGCTTCGGTGCGTCTTCGGCCTTTTCTTCCGCAAGCTTCGCCAGAATCCGGTTGACCTCATGAGGTAAAAGCGGCGTCGGACGTCCGATCGCTCCGGTAAAATCACCAATACCCGGCGTTTCCCGCACCAGGAACCAGGTATCGTCGTTCAGCTCCATCTGCACGACGATGTAGCCAGGGTACAGCTTCCGCCGCACGACCCGCTTCTTTCCCCCCTTGACCTCCGTAATCCGCTCAACAGGGACAATGATCTGGCCGAAGTATCGATCGAGCCCGGCCACCTTGATCCGCCGCTTCAAGGCCTCACACGCCGAGTCCTCGCGATTGGTCTGGACCTTGACGATATACCAGGCCATCTGAGAGCTCTTCTGCCCCCCCTCCTCGGCTCCTGCATCCAAAGTCGTCGCGGACTCCGACTTGGCCTGTCGCCGGGTTTTCTTCGCCCGCTGTTCGCCGCCCTCCTGATTTTCCTCTGAACGCTCGTGGCTGTCGCCCGGCTGACCCACGGCTTGCGGCGTCTGCTCGGACCCCGCCTCGGCCGGTACGGCGACTTCCGGCCTCCGGTCCGGTTCAGCCGGACTGGCCTTTTCCGCCATCGCGTTTTCTTCTACACGAACCTCATCCGGAAACATGCGTCACCGCAGGTGGACACTTGTGCCGTTAATGGGCGAAAAACTTCACTATACGAATTTCCGAAGACGCCTGCCAGGGGCACCCCGCTGAAAAAGCTATATGAAGCCATCTACTGGTTTAATGGTTGCGACAGAGCCACCCCCACCCAGTCAAAGAACCCCGAGCCAACGAAGGAACGTGGCCCACACAAAGTCATATATGGTCAGGCAAATGGCCAGCGAAAACATCGTGACCAAAACCACGATACAGCTTCGGATGAGTTCATTTTTCGTTGGCCATGTCACCTTCCTCATTTCCGCTTCCACGGCGATCAGGAAGTCGGCGACAACCGGCACGTTCATCAGACGGTAGGCGAACCACGCCACGGCGACCACTAATACAATCGGGATCCCCAGCCTGACGCCGGTGTCGAACCCCCAGGAGCCCAGCGTCCCCTCCAGCCTCCAGGCGGCGAAGATTCCCATCGCCAGTATCGCGGCGAAAGTGCTCTGCCGGACAACGCGTCCCTGAGTGCGTTTGTAAAGCGTCGTCCGAAACAGCTCGGAAATAATGACACCGACTACCGTGCTTTTGCGTTTACTTGCGGCTTGAAGCATGAACGGCCGCCGTCTTGGCTAGAGACCTTCCTTACCCGACCTGGTCGGCACCCAGCGAGAAGCCAACCCCCATGTCGCATGCCAACTGAAAGCCACCGGTTCAATCGCCGGAAAACAGGGGCGGAGAGACTCGAACTCCCAACCGCCGGTTTTGGAGACCGGTGCTCTACCAATTGAGCTACACCCCTACCGCGCGCACCCCACGGTGCCGCTTGTAATTAAGCTTATCCGCCACTCTCTTGCCGATCAAGGCCATCGAGGGCTCTGCGTGGCGATCCCACCGCAACTCCCGGATTTACCCAACCTCGCGGTCGGTCGGGCTGGACCACGCCGCGATTCTTAGCGGCGTTCACCAATCACCCGGCTACTCAAGGATCTTGGTGACCACTCCGGAACCGACCGTGCGACCACCTTCACGGATCGCGAAACGCAGGTTCTCTTGCATCGCGACGGGCGAGATCAGCTCTACCTGAAGCTTCACATTCTCGCCCGGCAGGACCATTTCGGCCCCACCCAGAAGCTGGATCTCACCGGTCACGTCCGTCGTCCGGAAGTAGAATTGAGGCCGATAACCACTCATGATCGGGGTATGACGGCCACCTTCATCCTTTGACAGGATATAAACTTCCGCCTCAAACTTCGTGTGCGGAGTGATGCTTCCGGGCTTCGCCAGAACCTGGCCGCGCTCGATTTCGTCTTTCTTGATACCGCGGAGGAGACAACCAACGTTGTCACCCGCCCGACCTTCGTCCAGAGTCTTGTTGAACATTTCAATGCTGGTGACCACCGTCTTCCGCGGTTCCCGCGAGAAACCGACGATTTCCACTTCATCACCGGGCCGAATCGTGCCCTGCTCAATACGGCCAGTGGCCACCGTTCCGCGTCCTTCGATCGAGAACACGTCCTCGACCGCCATCAGGAACGGCTTGTCGATCGGCCGCACAGGCTCGGGGATGTACGAGTCGATGGCATCGAGGAGCTCCTGAATGCACTTGGTCGCCTCGGGATCGTCGGGATTCTGGTAAGCTGCCAGGGCGTTGCCTCGGATGATGGGCACCTCGTCGCCCGGGAAGTCGTACTTCTTCAGCAATTCCCGCAGCTCCATCTCCACCAGGTCGAGCAACTCGGGATCATCGACCAGGTCGATTTTGTTGAGGAACACAACCATCGCCGGGACGTTCACCTGGCGGGCCAGCAGAACGTGTTCCCGAGTCTGCGGCATCGGGCCGTCTGCGGCTGACACGACGAGGATGGCACCGTCCATCTGAGCCGCACCGGTGATCATGTTCTTGATGAAGTCTGCGTGGCCCGGGCAGTCGATATGAGCGTAGTGACGTTTTTCTGTTTCGTATTCCACGTGGGCCACATGGATCGTGACCGTCTTCGTCGCGTCACGGACGGTACCACCCTTGGCAATGTCCGCATAGCTCTTGAACTTGGCGAGCCCCTTCCGGGATTGCACCGCCAAAATCGCACCGGTCAGCGTGGTTTTACCATGGTCGATGTGACCGATCGTCCCGACGTTGACGTGGGGTTTCGTCCGAACAAATACATCCTTAGCCATTCTCGATCAATCTCCGTGCTCTGGTCTGGAACCTCGAACTCAAGTTACCTGATCCACAATCCACTCAACCGGCCGGCTCGGAAACACAATAAGCTGCTGATGGGACTTGAACCCACGACCTCGTCCTTACCAAGGACGCGCTCTACCGGCTGAGCTACAGCAGCATCGGCCTTCGCCACCGAAAGTCGCCACCCAGGGCCAGAGCGGGTGAGGGGAGTCGAACCCCCGTCAATAGCTTGGAAGGCTACTGCTCTACCGTTGAGCTACACCCGCGAGTGGCTTAGGTGCATCACAATGGGGGGTGCAGGATTCGAACCTGCGAAGGCGTAAGCCATCAGATTTACAGTCTGACCCCTTTGACCACTCGGGAAACCCCCCAAACGTCTCGGTCGTAAGCGGGCCGAGCGAGCGTCCATCGCGAACCAGCCGCCCTTCGCCCGCAAAGCTAACGGTGGGACTCGAACCCACAACCTGCTGATTACAAGTCAGCCGCTCTGCCAATTGAGCTACGCTAGCGTTCGGCGAAGGGAAATGTAAACGATAAATATACCGCCCCGTGAAGGCAATGCAAGGTGTCCCCCGGCAAGTTGATGGGGAATCGTCCACTCGCTATTATACGACCTGCCTCGACCCGCAGTAACAGCGCTTTACCACCGCGTTCCACTGCAGCGCACTAAAACAACATTTTCTATAAAATACTAGAGATGTTTATGCCCTATGGATGACAGGCAGGCCCCCGGCGGGTAAAATTTCTCATACGGCCTGAATGACTGCCACCTCACTTGGCCAAGTCGTTCGATAACCCACGGAACAAAACGGGACGTTGTTTTCCCCTGTCGATCACGAGAGGACCCAGCCCGATGAACATTCTCGCCATCGAGACAACCGCTGTGCCCGGCAGCGTGGCCGTCGCCGCTGACGGGACCCTCTTGGCCGAACTTCGCCTTCCCGAGTCTCCCCGTGCGGCGGCGAGTCTGGCTCCCACTCTTCGCGATCTTCTGCAAAAGGTGGATTGGCACCCCAAGGACGTCAACCTGGTCAGTGTCACCGTCGGTCCGGGCCAATTCACAAGCGTGCGGATTGGGGTGGTTTCGGCCAAAACGTTTGCTTACGCAGTCGGCGCTGAGATTCTCGGCCTCAACACATTTGACGTCGTCGCCTACCAAACGCCGAAACTGGCCGACTACCTCGCTGTGATCGGTGACGCCCAGCGAGGCCAGATTGTCGGTCGGGCCTACGTGTGGACCAACGATCGCGGCTGGACCTTTTTCGAAGACTCAGGGGTTGTTCAGCTCCAAGAATGGCTCGAAACATTGGGCCGGAAAGGCTCCGTCGCCGTAACCGGGCCTGGGCTGCATCGATTTGCCCAGACCGTCGGCCCCGCGGTCACGGTAGCCCCCCGGGAACTGTGGGATCCTACGGCTACCACTGTCGCCCAATTGGCTTATCAACGGTATCAAGCCGGAGAGCGCGGCGACGTCTGGACACTCAAGCCCATCTACTATCGGCCGAGTTACGCTGAGGAAAAGCGAGCTTCAGCCACATCGGGGCATCGGTGACACAGAATGTCGTCCCAAGCGGCACTTGAGCGGTTTATGGCGCGGCAATCAACGATCTGCTCGCAGTTGTTTGAAAGCTGCCTCCGCTGCTTCGAGTGTCTGGGCTATTTCCCTTTCAGAGTGGACCGTTGACAGGAACCACGCCTCATACTGGCTGCATGGGAGGTAAACTCCTCGTTCCAGCATCGCCCAAAAGAACCGGGCGAATTGTTTCACATCGCACTGTGAGGCGGTGTCCCAGTCGCGAACCGGCTGCGGATTGAAGAATAGGGTAAGCATCGATCCACAGTGTTGTACCTGAACGGGAATGCCAGCCCTGGCCGCCAGGGACAAGAGGCCGTCTGCCAGTTGCTGGGAACGCTTTTCCAAATCCGGATATGGATTTTCCCGTTCCAGAACCTGGAGTGTGGCGAGGCCCGCCGCCATCGCCAATGGATTGCCGCTCAGCGTCCCCGCCTGAAACACTTTGCCGACGGGCAGGATGTGGTCCATAATCTCGGCCCGCCCGCCGTACGCTCCCACCGGCAGTCCCCCGCCGACGATTTTTCCCAGCGTGGTCAAATCCGGGAAAACACCCAAAAGGCTCTGCGCGCCACCCAGTGCGACGCGGAATCCGGTCATGACTTCGTCAAAGATGAGGAGCGATCCATACGCTTGGGTCAATTCCCGCAATTTTCGCAGAAAAGGAGGGTCGGCGGGCACACATCCCATGTTGCCTGCTACGGGCTCCACAATCACCGCCGCTATCTCGTGGCCGTGCTGGTCAAACGCGTCTTCGAGTTGCGCCACGTCGTTGTACCGCAGGACGAGGGTGTCTTGGGCAGCTCCGTGCGTCACCCCCGGCGATGTGGGCACACCCAGCGTGGCAGCGGAACTTCCAGCCGCCACAAGCAGGCAATCGACATGACCGTGGTAATTTCCAGCAAATTTGACGACCTTGTCCCGCCCGGTGTAAGCCCGCGCGAGCCGGATCGCGCTCATCGTGGCCTCGGTACCGGAGTTCACAAAGCGGACCTTGTCTACCGAGGGTACGAGTCGGCAGACGGTCTCGGCCAACTGGGTTTCCAATTCGGTGGGCGCTCCGAAACTCGTTCCGCGTCGGATCGTCTGCTCCAGCGCAGCGACGACGGCCGGATGGGCGTGTCCGAGAATCATCGGCCCCCAGGAGAGCACATAGTCGATGTAGGAATTCCCGTCAACATCGAAGAGACGGCAGCCCTCTCCTCGGTCGATCACAATAGGGTGGCCTCCTACCGCGCCGAATGCTCGCGCAGGACTATTGACCCCACCCGGTATGACCCGTTTCGCTCGTTCGAAAGCCTCGCGGCTACGCTCCCATCGCATATTACGCCTCCATCTTTGCCTATGCCATGCTGCGAATACTGGTCACGAACGCGGCGGTAAGACTGGAGAAAATTCATGATAGCCGTGACGTCGAACGTTTCCCATGACGGACAGAAAAGAAAACTCCGCGAAGCTCGTTTGGCAGGCGATGATCGACGAAGATGGCGATCTCCAGGAATTTGCCGCTGGTCAGCTCGGCTGCCGTAGGCGTGCAGTTGCAATTTGAAAAACAACCTCCAACTACGCCGATTGTTTGAATCCCTCCCGCGGCGACGAAAACCGCAGGCGATTTTCATCAACGGCATGAGTGACGACGAAGATTAAGCAACCGAGTGACCCGCGTACGCCGCTTCGTGGGTCAGCTTTGCTTAACCAGCGGACCAGGGAAGCGCACTCTGGAGAACGGATAGCTGAAGCGCAAATGTCAACACAAAGATCAAAGTCCTCAGGTTGTTGCGCACGGGATTGCGCGACAAAAAAATTTACCCGGGTGATCTTGCAGACGAACCAGAGAAAGCTAAACTCGTTGCATATGGGTTTGCGTCCCAATTTTGACCAAAAGATCGAATTATTTGTGGGGATCTTGCCCAAAACGGCGGCATGTGATAAAAAGAGAGCACGACGGAATAAGAACTTAAGCCGATGTCGCAAACTCCCTTAATCCTCGGGGAATATGTGCGTGCTCTGGACGAGCGATATCGGCTTTCCATTCCCAACGAACTCATGGATTTACTGGCTCCCGACGCGAAAGAGTGCGTTCTGGTCAAGGAGAGGCGAGGTTGTCTGAGCTTATGGAGCCCACAAAACTGGCGGACGCGTTGGGAAGCGGGAATAGAACTGATCCGACAAAAAGTCCAGATGGGAAGACTGGACACGCGGCTTTCCGACGTGCAGCGATTCGGGCGGCTTCTTTCCAGCCGGTTCCGCACTGTTCCGGTCGCGCAGCGGGGTCGGATCGTTATCCCAGAAGGTTTCAGAGAGTTTCTTGCCGTTGAAGCCGGCGGCGAGGTCATGGTGGTGGGAGCGGCTGTCTGCATCGAAATCTGGCATCCCGAGCAGTGGAGGAAATACCTGGAAAAGGCCATGCCGAGATTCGCCAGGCTGTATGAAAGCCTGGCCCAGTAGGTCCAGCGAGGCACTGGCCCAAACAGGGCGAGAATGTTTGAGTAGCGCGGGGGAAAACGGGAGGGAAAAGGAACCAGGAGAACAACGCAAGGACGACAGGGGAAGCTCGGCGAACCGTTGCGATTCCGTACGGCCGCCGACAGGTTCACGGAGGAATGAGCAGTTCAAGGATGGCGGCCAGCTCGGCCGGTGGGTGGAACGGAATCCTAGCCGCGCTCGGTCATTAGGAGAGGTGTTGCGCGCCCATGTGTGTCACCCGATACCCCACATGGGTCACGGATTGGTTGCCTAACGGGGAAATAGGAGGCCCCGGCCTGCTCCAACCAATGGCCGAGCGCGGCTTTTTTCTTTTCTTATCCTATTCCCCGTCAATCGTCCGGTAAAGCGGCGCGAGTCGAGCGAAACTGGCCGCCCACGCAGAACCGGCAAAGTTTCTTTGATTCAACACGCTATTCCGATCAGGGACGGACCTTCCCAACCCGTGCGCCCGTCCGCCCGGGGAAATTGACCACGCTATCCACCGGAAAACACGCGCAGGCTTCGGGAACCGGGGCCCGTCATCTTTGTGCAGACTGACTGCCAAGAGAGTACGCGAGCAACTCGCTGACCAGAGAAAAGCCTCGCGGCGCACCCGGATTCGCGTCCATTCCTGGGCAACTTCCAAAATGAACAGCAGCGATGTTGTCGCCTGAGCGACCAATCGCCTGAATTTACTGTGGACGGATGGCCTGAGGTTGCTGCCCCAGGTGCGGTGCGCCACCGCCGGGTGAAGTCGACGCCGGTTCTGTCACCTTTGCCCAGGACGGGTCCGGCAAGACAGGCCTGAATGGATCCTCTTTGAAAATGCGCAGCGGATCAAAGGCATTCACCTTGATGTGGTCGAACTGGAACACGGTTCGGGACTGTGTATTGGGCTGGGTGCTGTGGTGGTAAAGTTGAAGGGCATAGATATCCAGGGCAGGTAGCTTTAGGATGAGTTGCGCCCTTTGAAAGTTGGCTGCTTCCCGCTGATACCGGGGAAACGCCTCCAGCCAGATCTCATCCTTGACATTCTGCGGAGTGATGATCCTCATGTAGTAACGCCGCTTCAGGGATTCTGCTTCTGCACCGAAGAGAAAAGGCAGGGGCCCCTCGGTAATGGCCTTTCCCTGCAGTTCGGGGGGAAGTGGGGTCTCCACAATCTGTTTGGTCTCAAATCGGTATTCGTACACAGCGCGCCCATCGCACACCCAACGCTCGGGATGGGTCGCCGGTTGCCAGCGGTTTTCCAGGACCTCTTCGTCTACCCGAAAGAGCCCTTTATCCGGTGCCGAATAAAGAATTTTGCCGCGCGTAATGCGCTTCGGCTGATTGGGCGGTCCCCACACTGGATCAAATTCCCACCGAGTGAACTCACATTCAAAGGTCTTAATGCGGGAACTTCTCTCTTCCCATGCACGGAGCACCCGATCCAGTTGCTCCTGTTCGTAGGGAGTCAGCGTAAACGGGGGAGGAAGCAAGGCGTTGGCCGATTGAGCGGCGTCAGGTGTGATCGGCTGGTTCGGATTGGGTACGGCAGGTGGCTGCGCGGTGGCCGGCGGGACGTACACATTGTTACCGCGCGGCGAGATGGCGGGCTGTCCGGCACCCCCGGTAGGAACCTGGCCTGATGCGCCGTTTAAACCAGGAAGCGTCAACGCGGCAATCGCAATCCCGAGACACCACCGCCGTAACACGGCACGAAATCGAGGGCCATCCCCTGGCCGGGAAAACATCATGGATCCGATCCTCCGCAAAGGAAAGGGCCGTCTGCTTCCGGCCCGTTGTGTCTCCACTCCACCAGGCGTGCTTGACAACTCCCTGAATCTTACCGGGAACCCCGCATTTTCCCAAGATCACTTCTGTACGATGAAAACCACAAACCCAGGAAAAGAAAAACAAACGCAGTGAACCCCATTTCCGATAGGGAGAGCCCCCGAAAACCCGGAACGTCCTAACTCACCGAACCAGCCCCAACTTGCGAAGTTTCTCCAAACATTCATCCCGTTCCCGGCAGCGCGAGAGTCCCTGCCAGGATGGGTGCTGCAACTGCATGAAGTCCTCCTCGGTAGCCGGGATCCGACCTTGCGATGCCAGATTTCGGATGACTTCGCAGTCCAGGCGGGACAGAACCACACTTTGAAAGCGATAATCCAGAAACGCTTCCCACGTGATGGGGAATAGCCGTGCCACAATTTCGTGCCCAATCACGTGCGCATATTGAGCGATTTCCCACTGGGCGTGCGGATCCATTCGCAGTTCCAGAAAATGCAGAAGATTATGAAGGTCGATTTTCCAGTACGCCTCCGTGTACGTGGAAAGCGGCAAATCCTTACGGGCTTGTTCGCGGGCCACCCCGAGCTCAAGTCGATGCTGGTAGACGCGACGCGCGTATTCCTGAAGTTCTCGCTCTTCTTCGCTGAGTTGTCGGCCAGTTTCGGGGTCGAGAAATCCCTCACTTCCCTGCCGATTGTTCCTAGATTGCCGCCGCCAACCGTCGGGCGGGGTTCGGTGCGCAGCATCGATGGCGATTGAATATCGCGTGCTGTACTCATTCACCGAAGCCGTGCGATGCCGAATCCACTGCCGCCAGATATCCATGGGCACGCGCACCAGCAGCTTGATTTCGGCCATCTCAAAAGGCGTCGTGTGGCGGTGCCGCATCAAGTAGCGGATGAGCGTGCGGTCGTCAGACACACTTTTCGTGCCTGCCCCGTAACTAACACGGGCAGCCTGGACAACAGCCGCGTCGTCGCCCATGACATCCACCAGCGCGACGAAACCATCGTCCAGAACTCGGAACTTCTTCCATCGAAGCGCTTCAACCTGCTCTGCGTTACTGCTCATGGCCGCGTTCAACCACGCTTTTCTTCTTTATCCGAAATCCCTTGTCAGCCGTTTGACGCCCCCCGGTGCGCCGGCTGCCGTCACTTTTGAGATCGACTGATCCAGCACGCTGGTTGGCATTTTGACCGCCGAGTCGTCTCCTGCGAGGCTTCCTCACTTGTTGCACCAAGCCCAGCGATTACTTCCTGTTGGGAGGTTTATTCTGAAGCTCCTCATAAAGCCTGGCCAAATATTCAGGATTATCGGTTTTGACCAGATGAGCGATGCGTGATTCGGGCACATTCAGATTGCGGAGGGCCGCTTCGATGCGTTTCCACAATCTCTGGCGGGCCTTTCCTTCGGCCAAATAAAGCTCGCCAATCATATCCCCCAGCTTCTGCAGCATGAGTGTATCGCGGTTTTCGTAATAGCGGCGAATAACCGCTTCCTGGTAGGGGGTGCGTTCCGGCTGCGAGTGCTGCGGTTTGTCGGTCACGTTGAACCTTCCTTTCGCTATGAGGCCACAATGATCGCCATGCGTAACGCTTTATTATCCGTTGGGATCGAAGCCCCGACGAGCCCGGCGTGAGCTCTTTCCGGCCACCCGCACATTTCTTACATTAAAAGAGATGGATTTTTCGGGAAAAATCGCCCGCCGGATGCGTCGTAGAGAAAACTGTTGTGCTGAAGCCCGTGGGGTGAGCCTCCTGGCCCTGGGAAACGCCTGCCGATGAAAACCGTCATCGCCATTGTGAGGCCGTTCGTAGCGGAGAGGATTCTGGAAGCGTTACAGCTCGCACCGGTGGAAATGTGTACCGTGCGAGAGGTCAAGGGTTTCGGCCGACAAAAAAATTACCTCGAAGAATATCGGGGCGGAGATTATGCACTGGCCTTTATTCCCAAAGTGCAGATCACGATTTGGGTGGAAGACTTTCGCACCGAAGAAATCGTCCGGCTCATCATCACCCATGCGAGGACCGGCCGCATGGGCGATGGCAAAATCTTCATCCTTCCCGCGGATATGCGGGGCATCGAAGTCCGCGAGGTCGCCGAGAGTAAAGCTTCCGATGACGAAGAACTGCCCGAAGATGGTCCTCTGCGATTGCTCGCGTTCTGAGTCGGGTCCGCCAGAGTGCCGAAACTGGAAAATCAATTGAAGCACTTCGATTGGCATCGATGGCCGCGCATTCAAGAGCGAAAAAGACGGCGGACCTTCTCAATGACCGGCCGTCCTGCGGAATACAGATGGGGATACTGAGGCGACCGTGTGCCAATGGGCCCGCGTCTGGAACATGCACGGCCGCAACCGATGGCTCAATCGGCTGTTTCGAAAGCGACCGCCCAGCTCAGTAGATTCACACTGGTACACTCACTTGGCAGAGGAGTCACGCACCGTGCTCGGGGAAACGCTGGAACCGAAGGCCTATTTCGATCGTCTGGCGGAGGAACTTTGCAAACTTGATCTCGTTGCGCTGGCAACACTTTCGGACTGGCTGTACGACGCCTGGGAGCATCGCCGATGGATCTTCGTCTGTGGAAATGGTGGCTCAGCAGCCACCGCCAACCACCTTGCCCAGGACCTCGCGAAGGGAGTCATCCGGGAAGAAGATCTTCGCACCGATCGACGCCGCGGTTTTCGGTCCGTCAGCCTGGCAGCCAACATAAGCTGGCTTTCGGCCCTTGGGAACGATATGGGCTACGATCAGGTGTTCGTGCAGCAACTGGCCAATTATGGTAGTCCGGGCGACGTCCTCATCGCGATCAGCGGCTCCGGTAATAGTCCGAACGTCCTAAAGGCCGTGGAGTGGGCAAACTCGCATGGTCTGAGAACCTATGGCCTGACAGGATTTGATGGCGGAAAGCTGAAGCAAATCCAGCAAGCCGGGCTGCACGTTCCGCTTAACGACATGGAAATGGTGGAAAGCATCCACTCCTGTGCATGTCACTGGCTTGTGGATGACCTTCGGGCGCGAATCTATCGCATAGGACGCCACGCGACAGCGGCGGGCGGGATCAAATAAGCATGTTCTCCCTTGTAAACCAACCGTTCTGCGCGCAACGTGCCGGTGTGGCGACACTCAGCGGGCTTAGGATCGCGGCGTGCCACTCCAAGCGACGCCAAATCTCCGGTGTTAGCGTTAGAAACTTCTATCTCGGAAAGGCGGAAGCTACAATGGAAGCCTGCGGTGTCCTGAACAGAGGTTTTTTTCAGTTGCGCGCTCAACTGGGGGAGGCGCACCATGAAGCGGATGATGCCGTGGGTTACCCGTTGCGGTCTGGCTATTCTGGCCATCTGTTGTTTGGGCGTTGTTCGGGCGGAAAATGCAAGGTCTGTCGCACCCGCAAAAGACCTGCCGAACATTGTGCTCATCTACGCAGATGATCTGGGCTACGGAGATGTGGGATGCTACGGTGCGAAGCGGATTCCCACACCCAACATTGATCGCCTTGCCCGAGAGGGACTGCTCTTTCGCGATGCCCATTCGCCCGCTGCCACGTGCACGCCTTCGCGGTACGCCATGTTGACAGGCGAGTACGCGTTCCGCAAACGTGGCACCGGTGTCCTGCCCGGAGACGCAGCAATAATTATCGAGCCGGGGCGGGTCACGTTGCCTTCCATGTTGAAGAAGGCGGGCTACACGACGGCGGTCGTCGGCAAGTGGCACCTGGGACTGGGTGCGGGGGAAATCGACTGGAATGGCGAAATCAAGCCCGGTCCGCTGGAAATCGGTTTCGATTATTCCTTCATTATTCCGGCAACCGGGGATCGTGTTCCCTGCGTCTATGTGGAAAACCATCGAGTGGTGGGTGCCGATCCGAACGATCCTATCCGCGTCAGTTACAAAGAGAAAATCGGCGACGAGCCGACGGGCCGCGAAAGACCCGACCTGCTCAAATATCCATTCAGCCATGGACACGATGGTACGATTATCAACGGTATCAGCCGTATCGGATTTATGACCGGTGGCAAGAAAGCCCGCTGGGTGGACGAAGATATGGCCGACGTCCTCACTCAAAAAGCCCTGCGCTTCATGGAGGATCACCGTGACAAGCGATTCTTCCTCTACTTCGCCACGCATGACATCCACGTCCCGCGTCTCCCGCATCCCCGCTTTGTGGGCAAAAGTCAGTGCGGCCTACGGGGTGATGCGGCGGTGGAATTCGATTGGTGCGTGGGAGAAATCCTCTCCGCCCTGGACAGGCTTGGACTGCGAGACAAAACCCTTGTGATTTTCACCAGTGACAACGGCCCCGTTGTGGACGACGGGTATCGCGATGGTTCCGTGGAACACCTGGGAGATCACAAGCCAGCCGGTCCGTGGCGTGGAGGAAAGTACAGCGCCTTTGAAGGGGGAACCAGGGTCCCCATGATCGTTCGCTGGCCCGGACATGTCCCGGCCGGGAAAGAAACCAATGCCCTGGTCTGCCACGTGGATTTTCTCGCATCATTGGCCCAACTCGTCGGTCAACCGTTGCCTACGGAGGCAGCTCCCGACAGCATGAACGTCCTCGATGCAATCCTCGGAAAGTCGGCTCACGGTCGAGATGAATTGGTGGAACAGGCCGGTGTTCTGGCCTTGCGCGAGGGAAGTTGGAAATACATTCCACCGCGTAAGGGCCCAGCCATTAACGCTAACACGGGCACAGAACTTGGCGTCGCCCCGGAAGGAATGCTGTTCAATCTGGCCGAAGATCCGGGCGAACAGCACAATCTCGTGAAGCAGTTGCCAGAGAAAGCCCAGGCCATGGCACAACGCCTGCAGGAAATTCGTGAGGCAGGACGAACTCGCCCCTGAGATCGTGACTTGTCCCACGATGCATCCTTGCCCGGTCCGCCACCTTTTCTACCGGACGGAGGGCCAGCCGTTCATTCGGCGGCCAATGTTGCGTTTTTGAAACATCTTCCCGCGAATGTTGTTGTCACTCATCGCTCTAAGGCCAGCTCGTCGTGCTTAATGGGGCCGTGCGTGCCCGCCCTTTTTCGAGCGGCACGGGGTTTGCACAAAGCCCCTCCGGCAGTCCGGTCGCTTGTCAGAAACAAGCTCTTTCTCGAAACCAAGATCATGAATTTGGCTCGTCTTCCCAAAAATTTACGCGGTTTCGCTGAACGAGGGTGGGCGGCGTCCACGCGGACGCGGAGGCAGCGACCTCCATTTCACCGTGGAGTCCTGAGCCTCGAGCTTGTCCTCGTGCTCCCGTTCATGCTGATGGCGCTTCTCGCCACCGTCCAGTTCGGAAAGTACTTCGCCAATTTGCAGGAGCTGGCCTTCGCCACTCGCGTCGGTGCCGAGGAAGCGGCCAGAACCGCTGGACTTTCCACTGTGGAAGGCGATCCCGTGCCCACGAACGTTGTCCAGGCCATCGACCAGCAACTGGCCGCTTTCGGTCTGACACGACGAATCATTGTTCTGGAACACAATGTCGGAGGAACACCCGTCAGTCTGGTGGAGCCCACCGGCGCACCTCTCCCAAGCAAACTCAGTCCCGTTCCCCCCGGGAAATATGTACGGATACTTATCACGGTTCCAAAGGCCGATGTTATGCCGGAGTTACTGAAAGTCTTTGGGCTGCACTTGGCAGGTGGGTGCAAGACAACCACCCTCTCAACCGTGTGGGCCTACGAGAAGTGAGCCACGTCCGCAAGCTACGGAGTTGTCATACTCATCTCTGTCGGATCCAGGCATGAACATCTTATTGTCAACACGCAGACTCCCGCCTTTCAAACACCGGTCAGAGACAGCCCGCGCCGGTCGTCGGGGAATTGCCACCCTGTGGCTTATACTCACCCTTCCAATTTTCCTGATCCTTTTCGGGTTTGTCGTGGAACTGGGGCACCTCTGGCTTGCACGTGTGGAACTGGAAAACGCCCTGGAAGCGGCAGCCCGGTCCGCCGTGAAAGCCTGGGGTGATGCCAGTGGCGGTTCCACGTATATCCCTCGCCAGATCGGGGTTGCTTACGCGGCTGCCAATCGTGTTCGGGGGCTTCCTTTAGAAATCGCCCCCAATTACGACCCCACGCCTGATCCAGCCAATCCAAACGAGAACCTCACCTGCTGTGTGCAACCGGGAGATCCGGTCGGGGGTGCCAGCCCCGAAGGCAATCTCATTTTTGGGGCGGTCATCCGCGACCCCAACGCCACCTGCCCAATTGTGTTTGATGCCAGCAAGCGCCCCGGCTGTAGCCCTGGCACCGTCCTTATTGATGCCACTGCGCAGGGACCGGGAAACCTTGCCCAGGACAACGCCTGGGGTATTGTGTTTCGGGCATCCCCGGACCTCCCCGCCGGGTTGACGATTCAAAGCGTGACCATCGATCTCCAAGCGGGGGGCGGCACCGGTCAATTTGATTTCACTTCTGCCCCACCCACTCTGTCAGACAATCTGCCGGCCCCGATCATTCCGTGTCATAACGATGTGGAGGGATTTCCTGATCCGTCCTCGCAGATCGTGTTCTCACCAACCTCGGGCCTGTCTCCTACCCTGACAATTCATTTTTATCCCGATCCCATCAGTGGCGATCTTGGGTTCGAGCCCGGTGACCGCATTCGGTTTGGCGCGAGGACCACCGGCGTCTCCCACGGAAGTGGCCAGGATGACGGCGACGGAATTGGACGCGACGGGGTGAGAGTGACGATTGTTTTCGCGATCAACGGGAATCCGCTTCCGCCTGTCTCGGCCGTGTTTTATGACAATACGGAATCGTCGAATGACTGTCAGGCCACCTGTCCGGTGCACCCCTCGGGAATCGACGACCTCCCGTGCCCACCTGCCAGTGCTCCCAACAACAACGGGCAATCCTACGCTCTAATTTCCGGCGGGTCTGGAAACGGCGAATTCGCCGTCTGTGCTCAGGCGGTGCTGGCGGTTCCCAGTCCGATTTGTTCTCTGTTCGGTCTTAAAATGCCCCGCTACCGCGTGTCCGCACATACGATTGCCGTTTACCAGTGTGGGAGTAAGACGATACGGCTTCAACGCGTTGACGAATACCGATGCAACCACTGACGAAACCAATCCGGAAGATCAGCGCCGCTGTTCCGTTATTGGCGCGACGGGGCGGCACCCCGTTTTCCCAGTGCGGCCAACCAGCAATGAATACGACAACCTCCGAATGTAGCATGGCCAACGCAAGTAAATGCGACAGAAAGACGACGGTTTCGAATTTTTTGGACGGACCGACTCGGCGACGGTCGTCACGGCGAGGATCATTGACGCTGGAGGCCGTGCTTTTTCTGCCGATTCTCCTGCTCGCCACCCTGGCCGTCGTTCAGTTCGGTGTGTTGATGCTCATTGAGCAGACGATCACGCATGCGGTCACGGTTGCAGCGCGGGAAGCTGGAAAAGGCGCCGACATCGACGCGACGGTTCTCTCCGTCAACGCGGTCCTCGGTCTTCACGGTTTGTCTGTGGGGCCCGGCGCCACACTCGTTTTGGAGGACAGTCTTAGCACGCCAGCGGTTCAGGTGCGTGGCACACTCCCCTGTTCCGTGCCGAGTACCCCTTCCGTACCCGCGGGGATGCTCAAAGCCACGCTTTGCGTGGATCTTACTCAAAAACCGTTCTTTAATCTCCTCGCCACGTGCGGACTGGACTTCACCGGGCGGAAATTTACCGTGTCTGCTGTGGCGCATCGGGAATTCGACGGCCCTCCCGACGTCACCCCACACCCCGAGTGTTCCTGCCGATGAAGCGACACGGCCGGAAAGTTTTTAAGAAGCTCCAGGTTGCCAGGTCCGCCTGAGCACCATGCTTGTCAGCGCCATTTTTCTGTATTGAAAAATCGATTTCTTCTCACCGGGCACGACAAGCGTGCCCCTCCGACCTTTCGGAGGGACCTGCTTGTCAGGTCCGCCTTCCAACCCTCGATTATCCATCCCCCTCGCCCGGGCACGACAAGCGTGCTCCTCCGACCTTTCGGAGGGACCTGCCTGTCAGGTCCGCTGTTTGACGTTCGATCATCCATTGGCTTTCGGCGGGGACCCAAGTCCCGCGCGGAAAGCGGGGTTAAAACCCCGGACCCCACACAGGAAATTTCACGTCCCCATCAGCAGAGAAGAAACGAACAGAAGTCAGGGATACCCTTCTCTTGAAAACCAGGCCGACAACGGCAATAAATAGCGTCAACTGCATTAGCGGTTAACCAGCGGCGGGGTCTCATACCCATTTGCGCGACACGGGTTCGATCATTTTCCACAATTAATC
>Ga0181858_1000465_pt1 | contig 19289 bp, 23 predicted proteins | sample NewIslPassag4_SG_FD_130749 | JGI IMG/M metagenome (GOLD analysis project Ga0181858, IMG submission 130749) | Feedstock adapted compost microbial communities from Newby Island compost facility, Milpitas, CA, USA - Passage 4_SG | ecosystem: Engineered > Solid waste > Feedstock > Composting ...
CGCGCTTTCCTCCACCCGGGCGACGCGCTCCACCAAGTCAGCGTAGTCCTGCCGCATGAGGCGGATTTCCACGCGCATGTCGTCCACCGCCTGCCGGATATAGTTCACGCTGGCGCGCAGCTCGCCGTCCTCCGCGCCGTCCTCCCGGATCGCTCGGGACCGGCCGAGCCAGCCGAGCACGATGCCGCTGATGGCCGCGGCGGCCGAGATGGCCGCCGTGATGGTGACTCCGTCCAATTGCACCGCCTCCCAATTAAATGGGCCCCGCTTATTCAGCGGAGCCCTTATTGCGTATAATCGTCCTTATGCGAATTATGGCGTCCATGCGCCAGCGATCAGATTATTGTGATGGTGAGCTTCTGATCCGCCGTAATTTGCTGCAGATACGCTGATTACGTTGTTTGTCACAAGCACATCATCTACATTTGTGCCAGTGATGTACGTTCCGACGTTATTACCAGTGACGATTACATTTTTTGACGCCATATAATCATTGTTTCCGACAACAATATCAGCTCTATCAGATCTTCCAGTTTCACCGCGGCGGACGTTGCCATAGCAAACGTTACCCTCGATGATGATCCCCTCGCCACCGTAAGCGTAAATTCCATTTCTGCCGCAGTTTTTGATCACATTATTTTTTATGATCAAATCCTTTGTCACGGTAAGGCCAATTCCGTGTGTATAGCAATTATCAATCGTGTTTCCCTCGATTAATACGCCGCTGAAATTTTTAGTAAGATTGACGTCTACTCCATAAATAAACCTTTCTTCTTGCCCGTTATCAATATAGCCAGCCCTAAAAATATTGTTACGAATTTTCCAGTCAGTCACATCGTTTTCTTTTTGCCTGAATGAAACTGCTTCCTGGCAATTTAAGAAATAGTTACTTTCGACAATCACACCAGAAGTGTCGCCGAGCACAATGCATCGATGAATGTTTTGAAAGTAACAATTCGAAATGTGGACATTGTTCGTAGTCACACCAGGTGCGAATGCGTGATTACCAATAGCATAGCGAAGCAATGTGTTATCTCCGATGAATTTACATCTGTCAAAATAGATGTCCCGGCAAGCCGTGTTGTCGTAAGGTCCAAACCACGGAAAAGCACTGTTACTGCCTGCATAGTCGATTTGCACCATCTCAGTAGCGCCGCTATAGTTCTGGAACGTACAATTGACCACATAAACATTCCGGCAGGCGTTGAGTTCGAGTTCATGCCAAGCTGGGCAGTTGTCGAAAATACAATTTGCGATCCGGATATTGTTGCAATGTCCAAAAGCGACAAGAGTAATATCTCCACTATACGTTGGACTGTTGCCGTCGAAGGTAATATTCTCAATTTGGATGTTCGTGTTAGCGTCATACCCGCCCGTAAGACCGTCGGCTTTATTGATCAAAAGAGCGTTAATAGATCCAGATGCACGCCGAAAGATTACCTCTCCCAAACCGATCAGGCGGGTATTCGAAGGGATCTCGAGCGTCTCGGTTATGTCGTAAGTGCCGGAAGGCACGAGAATATCCCTTCCCCCAACGCTCTCTGCATAATCAAGTGCTGCTTGAATTATACTGGAATTTTTATCGACACCGAATGCGCTAACTGACACAAAATCCGCCTTATGTGCAGCAAGAGCGTCCCGTACCTGGACCAGTTCCGGAATCGGATCGCTGCCGTCATGGTTGTGTTCGATGCCGTGAGCACCCGGAGCAGCCGTTCCCGTCGCCGTGATCCGCAGTTTCTTTTCGCCCGGCGTGGTCGTGACAGTGATCCCCGTTCCACCTTCGATGGTCAGCGTGTCGTCTGCGTCAAATTCGATGTCGTTAACCTGCGCGATCGAGGTATCAGGCTTTGCATCCATCTCCGCTTGAACGGCATCAAAACCAGCGTTGATCTTTCCATATTCATCCTTGATTTTGTTGCTACCAACCAGGTTCGCATAACGGTTAGCCATCTTTCCGTTCAGCCCCTTTCAGTTGTTTCAGACGTTTATCAATCGCTTCTGCCACTCCGCGAAGGATCGCCTCTTCCTGACCGGGATGGTATGGGATGAGCGCTGAGATAATAGCACATATCTCAGGAACCGGGTGCGTCGGGTCGAGTTCGACGCGGAGGATTGGTTGAACGTGGGCCATGTCAATACCCCCAAACGTTTGTTTGCAAGGAAAAACCTCCCGTTCCGCCGAATAGGATTGATGTCCTATTACGAGCGGAAGGGAGGTTTCAAATTTGGCAAAAATACAGATCAGATGCCTTCATTGCGGACATTGGTTTGATTCACCCATATTTTTCGGAGATTCTCAATCATTTGATTCCTCAATGCTCATTGGCAACAAAGTCCAATGCCCGTCATGCGGTAAAATGACAGATTGTAACAAAGAAAACATGAAGGCAAAGTTTTCAGATGGTGGATTTGTAGGAGACGAAACCGTTTAGGCCCGCCTCCACCGCACACCTTCTGGCCGGAATTCAAGTTCGATTCCGGCGTTTTTCAATTCTTTGATTGCGTCTTTGTCGCGTCTGCCGGAAGAAATAATTCTCCCGATCAGCTTTTCAATCTGTTCATCATTCAACTTTGCGGGAATATTCATTTCGAACCGCCCCTGAAAATGTTTTTCTTAATCACTCCGCCGTTGTTGAAGTCGTTCAAGATTTCCGCCGTGCCGTCGATTTGTAGGTCAATGTTCATCATGACCGGCTTATTGCCAACGACCATTACAATGAGCCGGTTGTGCAATTTGTTGAGCAAGGACACCATAATCATCTCCTTTCACGTAAATGAAAAGACGCCCCGCACGGGAGCGTCTAAGCAGGAATATTTTTTATCATGGCGAAATAGTACGAAATGTGGAGGGATCGCCATGAAGATCGTTCTTCGGCATTATGCGTCTGGTCACGAAATCAGATGCAAGAAAGGGTTCTCATGGACGACATTGTTTTTTGGCGCCTTCGTCCCGCTACTTCGAGGCGACTTGAAATGGTTTTTCATTATGCTAATCACAAATACCATCATCGGATAGGTGACGAGTTGTTCGATGAGGCCTTGGAGCGTTGTTGTCGATTAGGGTACATTTCCGGCGTTTTTCCGGCACGTGTTGCAAGCGGACGTTTGGTTGTTGACAGAACGTCGGGCGCCGGAATTACGCCAGAGGGAGAACGTTTCACAGTTCTCTATACCCCTGATAGTCGTCGTTAGCCCAAATCTCTTGAATACGGGTGCTGGTCAGCGCAGCTTTTCGCAATTCATCCAGCACCCTATCCAGCGAACTCATTAGGATTTCGTGCTTGACCAAAACGGAAAGCATTTCTTTGACCACAGGGCGAAGATCATACACCTTTTTAGGTGTTGCTGCTTTAGCGATCTCTTTACCATCCAGTTGTATTCTCACCTCACGTAAAGAAGGCTGACTAGCAGCCATTTCTTCGCGCACGATCTGCCGGATTTGCTCCTTCAAATCATTGGACGGTTCTCCTTTGATGCCAAACTTGGACACGCCTCATCCCCCCTTTCCTCGAAAATAACCGCGCTTTGGCGGCATAAGAAAGGCCCGTCGAGTGACGGGCTTAACGTTTCAATATTGTTGCAATTGAGCTTCAAGTTCGGTTTTTTGGCGTTGCAAATCCGCAAGTTTTTGCTCAAAATCCTTGACACCTTGCAACGCTATTTCCGCCCCTTGCTCATATTTCTCTTTCCACCATTGCAGACTCTTCTCAGCTATTCTGATCTCTTCCTCAAGTTCCATTATCTTTGCGCGAATTGCAGATTCTCCGCCCTCTTTCAGCAATTCGAGTTGAGTAATTTTCGCCTCAAGCTCATCTATGGTCGCTTTGGTTTCGGCAATCCTGCTTTCCAACGTACTTAAAACCCCTTCATCTGTTGTCCTCGCTTTCATACGCAACCAACTATCCAGTGCCATTTTAGCGCTTTCCAATTGAAAATTAATTTCAGCTATCCGTTCGTCAATCGATTTGGTTGGAAGTAATGCGTTGTTCGAAACCGGTTTTGTCGGCTCATCCAGTTCTTGACTCGTCATGCCTTTCACCTCCGGCGTGGTGAATCTGATTGTTTTTGTGTCAGCCAAATAAGTGACATCGTACCCTAGCATGTTTGCGATTTGACGGACAGGCAAGTGTGATGTCCCATGATAAACCAGTGCTGGAGTATCAATTTCTTTCCGTTCCCCATTAACTTCGTAGAAAAATTCTGCGAACACAGCTTCTACCTTTTGCCCGATTGATGCAAAAGCTCCTGTAGCCATACCAAAGAAAAGCCCGAGGCACAAACCGAATATGAACTTTTTCACATTATCAGCCTCCAAGGTTTTTCCATAAGTATAGCATATTTTGTAAAACAATCAGAACGGTTGCAGAATTCTCATTGATCGCAAAACACCCAGAAGCTCGTTCAATACAAAGGTGACAAGTTCAACCGTGGGGGTTCCGACATTACCTACGGAAATTGACCCCAAAGGGATTCCGTCGTTAAGTGAAACTGGGCCGGTCAATCGAAAATATTGATGTCCTTGCAAATGAAGCCCATTTGTAGCGAGCAAATTGAGCGTCGGCCCATATTGCACCATGGAAGAAACAAAGCCGCCGCTGTAAAAATCAATCACAGGGTCGCTATGACCCAGTGTGGAGATTCGAAGGTAGTTTGACGGCGATACATATGCGGAAAGAAAATCTTCTGTGGCCGAAAGCTCTATCCTCGGAAAAACCCCAGATTGGTTCGTTTGAATAGTTGTGCCTGTAATCAAGCCGCCATAAACCTCGGCTCCATAAATCTCCGCCCCTTCAATCCTCCCACCAATAATTTGCCCTGCTTGTACTGTTCCCGAGAATGTACCGTCCACGCCCTCCAGCGTTCCGGAAAACTTCCATCGAAGGTTGGGAGCGTCAAACCACAGCGCCCGATTGCCGTTAGCGTAAAAGCTCAGCTCATCCGCGTTAAAGACCGCCTTGGCCGCCCCGTCCTCGCGCTGTACGACGATGCCCTCTGTCCGGCTGTGAGTGACGCCATAGTAGGGTTTTCCATAGCGTACAGCGTTTCGGTTGAGACGATTCACCGCTTCGGTCAGCGTTCCCTCCACCGGGAATTCGGACTGCTGCTCGCTGACAGACGGGGCTTCGATCTGCATCACCAGACCGCCGCGGAAGTCCAGCACCTGATGAAGGATGATCGTCTGGTACTGTTTCGCTCCGTCCCACGGGAAATCTGCCTCATCCCAACTCATATCGGCATCTTCCCAGGACATGCTTTCCACTGTTTCGAAGCTGATGATATCGCCTTGGTCGAGATGCGGGAAGCCCTTGGCTGGCATGGAGATCGGCACGTACGAGAACCCGTTTATAGCGGCCAGTATTTTGTTGGCCATGGCTTGCGTGCCAAATGGGTTTTCGATATACAACGTTTCCGCCTCGCTGCCGGTTCCCGCCTCGTAGTACAAGCCATCATCTGGATCGTAGATGATGACGACCCGAGAGTATGTTTTCAGCGGGTTGACCTGTTTCGCCCGTATATAGTCAGACTCGTTCATTTCAAAGACCGGCTGCGCGGAAGCGCTGATCTTCCGGAACCGCAGCACCCCGTCTTTCCCCATGTAGGCGCAGGCAGCATTTGCGGACGCAATGAAACCCATCACCTGCCGGCACGTGAATCCCGCCGGTCCGGCCGGGATGGAATAGGTTGGGTCGATCTGCACACTGCTGTCATACGTAAACCCGATCAGCTCGCAAATCTCATCCCAGACCGCTTGCATGGTTGTCGGGTAATTGAGCCCAGACACATACTCCACATCAGCAAACACGAGTCGGTCATAGCAGTCGTATGTCCAGATGTCCCGGTCTTTCGTACGATTATCGACATAGAATTCGCCGAGCGGAATCCAGTCCGTTGTTCCGCCTTCCCATGCAAAGTCAGCTTCATCCCAGCTCATGTCTGCTTCGTCCCAGGTAAGGTTGTCCGTTTTGAGAGCGATGTACGGCACGATCTTCGCGTTCGGCGGAAACTGGGAATGCATGCGGAAACGGATCGTCAGCTTGTTAGGGATGACGGTTCCCAACTCCAACTCATCACTTAGCGACAGGCTGTTTTCGATGCTGAAATCGACGATCACGTCTTCGCCGTATTCCACGCCGTTGACCAGAGCTTTTACCGCGAAATCTCGGTTCGGTCTACGGAGCCAATCGGCCATGAATGTTGGCACCGGATACACGGCGGATCACCTCTCAGTCAGCGTCAGCTTGAGCCCGGACCATATGATTTCACCTCCGCGGGCGACCGCAAAAGGCGCCGCCCGGTCTCCGACGTAAAAAGTCCGTGTTTCAAACTGCCCGGTCATGGGATCCGGATAGGTGCATTGGAAAAATTCGTTTTGGACCGCCTGCAGTATGGCAGCCGTGTCCGACCAGCTGAGCGGTCCCCACGTCATGTCGATCTTTCGCTTTACAGCGATCCTGTCCCGATGCAGGGTTCCGTCCGCTGTGCGTTTGGTTGCTTCGCTGTCGTCCAGATCGATCACGGTTACTTGAAATGACGAAGGGGCGGCCGGCAGGTCCACCCCGTTGATTTTGATCATATCGGCCCCCCTCCTTTACGTCAGTGCCAACGTTCTGCCGGCGCGGCGCGTTCGATCATCCCGGGCGCTGTCTATTACTTTGGCCAACTGGGTGCCATTGGCTTCGAGAATCACCGGCCTGCGCGCAAAATCCCGTAGCGCCGAGAGTATCATGTACAGCACTTCGACCGTTTCCTGATTGGCTCCACCCAGCATCTCTTGCAGCTTCGAGAGCGGCGCCACGACTTCTGGGTCCACATTCGCATGGCGGTTGTCACCAACCCATGCAAGCGTCGGACCGGTCACAAGGCCGCCCTCCGCAAGCCGCGGGATGGTCGGGATGTTAAATCCGAGCGTTTTCCCACCAATGCCCGGCACCCAATCGGGTACATCAATCTTGATCTTGTTTACTTGTTTAATCATCCAATTGATGGTATCTATAACCGCGTTAATTGCGCCCTTAAAGATCGACTCCAAAGCATCCCCAATGCCCTGGAAGAAGGTTTTGATGCCGTTCCAGGCGCGCTCCCAATCGGCGGTAAACACGCCCGCGACAAAGTCCACGATGCCACCCAGCGCCTTGATGATCTCCTTCGCTGCATCAATGATCGATCCAAGCAAGTTTCCAACTATGTCAATTGCACCGTTAATGATCTCAGCAAAGACTGGTCCGAGTTTCTCAACTAGCCAGTTAATGATCGGCATGATAAATTCGTTAAAGATATCCTGCGCCGCTGTGATGAGTTTGCCAACAAAGTTGCCGATCTCTTTGATCAAATCCTTCAAATGGTTGTCCCAAAGATTTTTCAGCATTTCGAGCATCTTTGTGACAATCGGCTTCAGCATTTTCTCCCAGAGATTGTTCCAGAGTTCCTTGATCCGACCCAGCGATTCACGGATATTTTCAATGATGTCTTTTCCCCAGGTGTCCCACCATTGAAAAATGATGTCCAGCGTATCGCGGATGATTTGAGAAATGAGCTGCAAAACTGGATCAACGACGTCTTGCCAAATGTCGTCGAATACGCCTTTGGTGAGATCAAACATATCCAGGAATATGTTCTGAACCTCGGTTGCAAACTCCGTGATCCTCGGCAGACCATCGGTCACAAACTTATCGATGATCGGAAACGCCGCATCCCAGATCGAGTCGAACGCCATCCGCACGCTTTCGGACAGACCGGTGAAGATCGTCGCAGCCCCTTGGATACTCTGTTCCCAAAGCGGTAACAAGTCATTTTGCCACCAGTTTTTCAGCGGCTCACCGAGCGACAGTATGTCCTGAAAAGTTGCTCCGAAAGCCTCTTTCCACCTGGTCAGCTCCGGTTGGATGATGCCCCACGCTTTCTGGATACCGGGACCGAACGTGGAAGTTGCCCAATTCCATCCGTCCTGTATCGCGCGGAATGTGCGATCGAAGGTCGTGCGGACGCCAAGTGCCAAGGCATCCATCTCCGCTTGAATGCGGTCGATGTCCAGTTCGGGCATCTCGAACGCCTGAATGTCGGACATGAACCCGCCGTCGTCGCCACCCTCGGACGTTTCAAGCAGGTTCAACTCATCGAAACCAGCCAATTTGTTCGCGGATTTCGCTGTCTTATCCATCGCCGCGCGGGCCTTATCCAGCCCGATGGCCGCCTGCAGGCTTTGCTTGTACGTCTTGCCGAACAGGGCAGAAGTAAAAGCGGCGACGTAGGTCGTCGCCGTTACCATGGCCTTTATGAGCGCGTTGATCGCCGGGAGCGCCGCCTGGAAGATCGGATTGAAAGCGGCCTTCATGTTCATCTGCAGCTGAGCGAAAGACTTCGCATACTCCTGATTCGTGCGGAGCGAGCTGCTGATGTAGCTTTGCAGACCCCGGATGGCCCGGTAGATGACGGAGAAGATGAGCACCTGTTTGGCAATCCGCTTAAATGCCGCCGTGAACTGGTTGCCCATGCTGTTCGCGCTTTTCCCGGTTGCCTTGAGCGCACGTCCGAGGTTGGTGGACGACTTGGCTGCGGCTTTCATCTTTTTGTCCATGTCAACGAGAGGAGGCTTCGTTTGCTTTGTCGCTTGGCCGGCTTGGGCAATCGAATCCTCCAACTTCCAGATTTTCGCCGCCGTCGCATCTGACTGCTTCTCCAGACGGAGGATGGCCGCCTCGGTCGTCAGGATTTGCCCTTCCAGCTTTGTTTTCCGAGCCTCGTTGAATGTATTTTTGTACTGTTCCCTCAAATCAGCCAGCTTTCGGCTCTGAAACTCCAGCCTGGCGTTCGTATTGTCCAATACCGCCGTCAGCTGTTCGATCTCTGCTTTTGCGGCCGCCGTGTCGATCTTCGGCACCGGCATGGACTTGGCTGTAGCCTGCACCCCTTTGAAAACGCCTTGGAAAGACGATTTCAAGGACTTTGAAAAAATGCTCCCCATGCTGTTGGCAGCTGAGTGAATTTGCTTTATGATATTGCCGCCAAGCTCAATTCCGAGGCTGACCTTGCCCACTTCCGACACGCTTATCACCTCCCCCGAACATAGTCGCCATCATCTTCTCGAACTGTTCGATCGCTTTCCGCGCTTCTTCCGGATTCATTTCGACTTTCTTCATGTTCCTGGTTCGCCACGCCGCCCGAATACGTTTTTGCTCCGGCGTGAAGTGTTTCAGCTTCTCCCGGTCATTCTCGCTGCGGATTTGCACAATATATCCGAGCGGTGTGTCGGGAAGAAGCCCGGCGAGTAGCGAGGAAAATTCCTCCCAAGTCATGTCCGGTTCATTACGGAGCCGGATGCCGTATTGAGCAGCGAATGACGCTTCGATCAGATCCCAATCCTCGTACAGGTCATACCAAGTTTCAGGTTTCTTCGCGCGCCCGTTGAAATCGAGCCTCGACGGTCTCGAATTCCTCTCCCATGGCGCCGGCCATGCAGGCGATGAAGATGGTCTGGTAGTCGGCGAAAGAAATGTCCATCTCGCCGATCTTCTGCACGGCCTCCTTACCGAGCAGCAGTTCGAGGATTCCGTCCACCTCACGCAGGTCGTTCAGGTCCGTTTCCTGGATCTTCTGGTTCAGGATCAGGATCGTGTTTTTGCGGTTGTCGATCTCAAACTCAACGCCCTCGGCCAGTTTCAGCCGAGGGCGTTCGTTCGTCAGTTTGCTCGAAATGTCAATGGTTTTTGCCATCAGTCTCCACCTCCACCGTTCGTCGGTGCCGGCGTGTAGGTCGGCTTGCCGTCGCTCATGACTTCGACCGAAAGCGCCGCGACGGCCGTGCTGTCGCCGCCTTCTGCTTCGGTGACATTCAAGATGCAGTCAAAGTCGAGCGTGGCGCCGCTGGGAAATTCGACCTGGAATTTCGTGCTGCAGTCCAGGCCGGACTTCCATGCGGTTTCCGCCACATAGTCGTTCCCCGGATCGCCGACGTGGCGTTTTCCGTTGAGGGTCAGGGTAAACGATTTGCCCGTCATAAGGCGGCGCATCCAACCCTCGGTTTCCATCGGTGTCCACTCTTCCACGTTCCCGTCAATGGCGATGCTGAACGTCTCCATCTCCTTGATGGGCACCATGTCGGCCGGTGTGGAGGCCCGACCTTTCGTGCCGACCTTGAACACGATGTCAAAAACGGGGAAAACCCCGCTCGTTACGGTTGCCAATTTTCATCACCTCTCGTAATGAATGTGCGTTTCGATCACGAATTCGTACACGCCCTCGCTGTCCACCCCTACACTGATCGGTCCGGACTGCGGCATGTGGAACCACGCCCGCCGGCCGCCGATCGTCGCCTTCTGACCAAACAGCGCGTCGTACACCTCCTGCGCTTTCGTCTCCGCTGCGCTGGCGCTCTTGCCCCAATGCACGAGGATAGATACAGGCTTGATCGCGTATCCGGTCGCCTGCGGGCCGCCGACGGCCATTCGCCCTGGGGCACCGGTGGTGTTGTACAGAGTGATGCAGCGATCCACTTTACCCGCCATGCTGTTCAAATACCACTGGGGGCATTCGATGACGGTCTTGAGCCAATCGCGAAATTCCGCCAGCGTCATCGGATCATCCCCCTTTGTTTCATCAGCATCTGAACAAACTTGCCGAACACCTCAATGACCCATTCCTTCTTTTGTCCGGGTGTGTGATACGGCTCCATCCATTTCCCGCGGGCGTTACGGTTCTTGTCCTGGCGGAAATTGTATTCGGGATGCCAGTACAGGCGCCGGGCATAGGGCGTGGAGAAAACAATGCTCACCACGCCTTGTAAAATCTCGGATGTGTCTACGAAGCCACTACGCTCCAGCTCACCGGTGTCCTTCGGCACGACGGCCGATGTGCGGATATCGGTCAGCACGGCCTCGGCGGTCATTTCCAGTGCCTGGCGTTGAATTTTTTCGAGTTCCGCCATTTTCGATTTGTCGATCTTGACCTTTGCTGCCACCTTCATGCCAGCATCAACTCCGTGCTGTACACGGTCCCGTCCGGGTTGCGTGGCCGCAGCGTGCTGTGAATCGCTTTGCGCTCCTCACCAATCTGGACATACCCCTGAATCGGCTTGCCGGGCAGGATGTCTCCCTCGATGATCACCAGACCCGACAGCATGACCATCCGGCGTTCGGCGTCCAGCACTTGCCGACTCTTTTCGTCCAGAAAGGCCAGACCGTCGTAGATCAGCTCTTCGCGGTACTCGCCGTCACTGTCCGTGCCTTCCCAATACACGCGCACCGGGATTTTCGGCAGCCACTTCGGGAACGGGAATTTCATCGCCGCAGCCCCCGATTCGCGAGTCCCGTCGGCAGAAGCAGGCCCATCACTTCCTGCGACGTCGCAACGCCGCCGGCGCCCTGAACGAAGCCCGATTCTCCGAAGCTCCAGCTGATCGATCCCGCGCTGAACCCGGTCATGGGCGCCGTCAGCATGTCACCGTATTGGTGCAGAAAATCCGCTTGCCGGCAGACTGCTTTCTTCACGTTCTTCTGCTGGAACGGAGTCAGGTTTTCGAAGCCGCGGGCTGCGATCCTGTTGTACGTCAGCGCGTCAATCTGATCGGAGGCGCGCGAAAGGGTCTGTTCCAACTGGTCAGCCGGAATCAGGCCCGCGCCGTATTGCTCGTAATCCTGCGGCGTCGCGTAGCTCACGGGCGATCACCGCCTTATTTGCCCGATCTCTTGCCGGTCTTCTCGAAAGCGCCGTCGTCCGTACCGTTTTTCAGTTGCGCCAGTTGCGCTTTCAGCGCCTCGTTCTCCTTCAGCAGCTTCTCGTACTGCGCATACGGCACCGTTTTGCTCGGGCTGTGCTGGACGATCTCCAGCTTGCCACCCCGATCTTCGGCAATGTCATAACCGAGATTGAGATACCGCTGTCTGGTTGCCTCGTCAATTTTGAGCTGCTTGTTTCCTTTGACCGCATACAATGCGCTCACAATCATCACCTCGCAAAAAAGGATAGGGAGGCCCTAAATCAGGCCTCCATGTTGATTTGCACACCGTCGACCTTCCGTTCAATCACGAACAGGTCCGTGTACGAACGGTTTTGATACAGCCAGCCGTCGCCTTGCGTATGCGATCCCGGCGGCCAGAGATAGATCGCGCCGTGCTTGATAGGAGCGATGACAGCCGAAGGATGCACAAGAATCATGTTGATCTGCTTGGCGCCAACGCCAGGAGCGAATCCATCCGTGAAGTCATACACGGACTTCATGCGCTCGGACGGCACTTTCACCAGTTCAACGTCGTCCAACTGGTTGACGGCGCGAGCCACGCGCCCCGGTCCGGATTGCACGTAGAATACGCGTTGCACGTCCTGCGCTTCCTTCAGCAATTTGTGCACCGTCGGCGTGACGTACAGGCGCCGGCCTTCTTCCGGTACGGACGCTTCATCCATGCGCTCCATCAGCTCGTCGAACACTTGCAGGACGTTGTTCACGTCCAGCGCCGTCGTATCCGGCGTGCCGCCGAAGTTCTGCAGTTCAGCCAGCAGTTTGCTGTACCGGTAGCAGTCCAGTTCCGGGATCGCCTGCTCCGTCACGAACACGTTCGTAATGTTGGCCGCGGACAAGATTTGGTTCGTTTCATCCACGTCCATCGCGTCGACGAAGAATTCCACGTCGCGGTCGTGCTGCAGTTCTTTCGTCTCGAAGTCGTTCGAGAGCGATTGCCGGTTCCACCCGCCAGCGCGGCTGTGGTCCTTATATCCGGCCAGGTCGAGCCGTGGAATCTTGATCGTCTTCGCCCCCACGAACCGGACGCGGTCCGTCGTCAGCGCGGAGCTGGTCAGCTCGCGAGCATATTTTTGTTGCAGCTGCGTTTCAAACGCGGTGACGTAGTTGTACGCCATTGGTTAATCACTCCCTGATCATTTTTGCTGTGTGTTTCCGAAAATCGCGGCCAATTGATCGTTGTTCACCGTCGGCGGCTGACCGCCGTTACCGCCGATATGGAAGCCGGGCTGCTGCTGCTGCGAGTTGTCCTGCTTGAACAGGAACGCCTTGCTCTCCTGCAGCGCCTTGAGCTGCTCCTCGAGCCCAACCACTTTGTCGCCGTCCAGCACGAGCTTGTTGCGATCGAACAGGCCGGCAACCAGGTCCTCGTCGTGGGCCTTGCCGGCGATGGCCGCTTTGATGGCGGTGGACAACTTCAGTTCCTTCAGATCGGCCTCGTACTTCTCCTTGGCCTGTCGATTCTCGTCCTGGAGCTTCTGAATCTGCGCTCTAAGCTCTTCGCTGGCCCCGGCCGCTTTCTTCAGTTCGTCCAGCTGTTTGTCCCGTTCGGCGACGTCGGTCTCCAGCTTCTTCTTCGCTTCAGCCACCTCGTTGTACCTGGCCTTCGGCACGAAGTGCTCCGGCAGCGTCTTGTTGATGTCGCCGACAATCTGGTCGAGTTTCGAATCCTCGATGCCCGCTTTCTTGAGCAGTTCTTTCAACCATTCCACGATTGATCACCCTCCGAATTTGTATAGCGGTTCGATCCGCTGATTAGGTGTCGGCCGATATACCCCGGCCGCGGGTACGCCTAGTTTTACGCCATGCGACAGGGCAAAACAAAAAGCCGCTCGGTTGAGCGACTCGAAACTATACGACCATCGTACGGTCCACCTCCCGCGTCCGGTTACGGCGCAGGTCCGGATACGCCTCGAGCAGTTCCTCGAGCCGGGCGGACCATTCATTGACCTTGTTCTTGTACCGCTGGACGTTCTGCTCGTCCAGTGAGCCGGCGGCGAGGCGTTTGTATTTGCGGATGTTGCGCTCAATATAGCGTTGATATTGTTCCGCTTTATATAGCTTTACAGCCGCTTCGTCATCCACTGGTTCCGGCAACCGGCTGATCCCTGGGAAGTACGTGGACAGTGTGTGCCGGCAGTTCGGATGGAAAGCACCGTTTTTCATCGCCTCGGACAGCCGGGGCGAATTGTGCTCCTTCGCCAACTGCTCGGCTTGCTCCGGGCCGATCGACGTGTACACATCATCAATCAGCACTTTGCCCTGGTACGGCAAACACCATGGCGAGCAGTTAGCGTGAGCGCTCATCACTACGGTGTAAATACCCCACTCGTCACGCTTCTTCCCCTCACCCAAAAATGTCGCCCTCTGACTCGCAGTCCGCAGCGCCATTTCGGCCCAGGATGAGATATTGACCTTGCGGCCGTCGCTGTAGGTTATGGTGTCGATCCCGCGCTCCAAGAACTCCTTCGTCGCCATATCAATCGCTTGATCGAGCGTTTTAGCGCCGGCCGTCATGTTCACCTGGGCACGGTAGATGATCTGTCGGTACACGTCGTCCATCTTGCGCAGGACGCCGTATTCAGCCTGCATGAGATCGGACACAACGGACTGCTGCAAAGCCGCAAGTTTTCGCTCGTTCAGACCGAAAAACTGTGTTTCCGGCGCCGCTCGTGGCAGTTGGCTGTACGGGATTTTCGGGCGCTTCTGGCCCTTCGTGACGGGAGGCGGCTTCTCATCGATTGGCAGTCGGACTTCCCCGGACACTTCGGCCGCCGCGATCCTGTCCCCGACCATGACCTGCCGGATCTGTTGTTCGGCTGCGCGCTGACCAGTCTCGAAACTCTCGCGGAGCACGCTTTCCGTCAGTCGTTCGGCCTCGCGGAAAGCACTCTGGATGATCCGGCTGTTCTGGCCACGAAATCGGTTCAGATTGCGGAGGAGAACGAACTGCCACCGGTCCCATCGGAAGCCCTCCTTCATCTCTTCCCGAATGTGCCGCTGGAAGTTTCGTTTCATCGACGTGATCAGCGCCAGCGCCATGTCTTCGAAAATCTGCTGGATGTCGTATGGATCTCGCCGCGCCATCATTCGTCACCTTCGGGCGGCGTCCCGCCGAACTGGCGGCCGTCAATGTTGACCGCCGGTTCGTCGAATGTGGAATATCCCTGCTCCGCCCGGATCCGCGCCACCTCTGCCGCCTTTTCCTCGTCGGTCCAACTGTCGCCGTAAAGTTCTTCGACGGCGCGCTCGATGGACATGATACCGAACGACCGGGCCTTCCCGACCGTCTCCACGACCGTACCGAAATCCGGGCTGGCGTACTCGCCAAACTTGACGCTGGCCAAATATTCCCCCGGGGCTCGACGCTGCATCGTGTCCTGGACCTTCAGCGCCACGTCCACCAGCCGTGGGATCACCTCGTTCAGCGCGTCGATAATCTTTGATCTGGTATAGAGCGTCGTCTTTTCCTTCTCGCGCTGGGCCTCGGCGTTGTCTGTCTTCTTGAGGTCGATCCCGAGCGTTGCCGGGCTGATGATCCCCTGCAGACACATGTCCAGCGCGTTGGCATAGCCCTCCACAAACGCCTCGTAGGCAATGTCAGGCTGGACCGTCGTGATCTGCCCCTTCGCGTCCTCGGCCATCACGGCGCCGATCTTGATGAACTGGTTGTCGAACGGGTTCGGGCGCAGGGTCGCACCGGTGCGCGGGTCGCGCGGGATCAGATCCTCCGGGATGTATTTCTGCACCCGGCCCGCCCGAATCGCATCGATCCATTGACTGATGACCTCGTCCAGCGCGTCGAAACTGTCAGCCTTCGCCTCGAAAATGGACTTCCCCCGGCCCGGCCACTTCGGACTCTTGAAAAACCGCATCGGCACGGCCATCAGGAAGTCGCCGGCGTATGTCACCTCGGGCACCAGCTTCGCTGTCTCCGGCACCGTCCCGAGCGGCACCTCTCTGCCTTGATCATCGAACAGGCGCGTTCGGATGTAGCCGCGTCCGTATGTTTCCTCCAGCCGGTACGTCTTGTCGCGGTAAGTGTACTCCGAGAGAAAGACCACTTCCTGCAGCCGGCCGCGGACTTGCCTGTATTCGACGCGCTCACCACTGTAGAATTCGATGATCGGCAACGGCGAGACTTCCGGATCGACGACCAGCTTGAACGCTCCGTCGCCGGCCACTAGCGTCTCCGTGATGCTCTCGCCCAGCAGCTCCGGGAACCGGTTGTCCTCGCTGATTTCGTCCCACCGGCGCTGCTGGTCCTCGGCTTCTAACTCCACGCCGTCAAAATCGGCCGTCACGATGTCCGTGATCCGGTCGATGATCAGCGCCGGCAGCCCGCTGTGGATCTTCCGGATCTGGAGATCCGCACTCGGCACCGCTGCCCAAAACCGGGACGCCGCCACGGAATCGCCGGTCGCGCTGGCGAGCTGTTTGTAAAACTGATCCAATTCGCTGGGATCTCCGCGATACCATAGGTGGTTTCGCAGCACATTCGCCTCGAAGCTGAGCGGCTCCTGGATGATAATCGATGCCTGCACGGGCGCCGGCTGTATGCGAAGCAGTTTCATGACCGCGTTTCTCACCCCATTTCCGATCGCGCTGAAGATGCTCATGTCATACCTCCAATCTGCGCTTGAACGGCTGCACGGCGTACTCGCTGCTGTCCAGGCAGTCTACCGGATAGCTGCCATCGTCCACCCGGACCCATTCGCCCTCTGCGCGCTCCTCTTCGTCCCAGACCGCGTTCTCCAACGCTTCGATCCACGGTTTCAGGTGGTGCATCACCTTGTACCGCCCCTGATTGATCAAGATGTTCGTCAGCCGAATCCGGTCCACGATGCCGTCCTTCTTGTACGACGGCGTGACCGGGATGTTGAAGCCGCGACGGCGCAGCTCGTTCGCCAGCGCCTGGCGGAATAACTTGTCAGCTTCCTCCGCGAAGATGTGCGTGGCAGCAAAAAAAGCAGGGTAGGTCTTTGCCCACTCTGCAATCTTGTCGACGATCTCACGTGCGTAGCGGTCGTGTGTGTAGCCGCCGGAACTCCCCTGCTTGTGGTAGTAGCCATCCAGCAGAATCACGTCCCGGTAACCGACCGTGAAGCCGGCGAGCGTCGCAACCGTGGCCGCCGTTCCGCCGATGTCAATGCCAATGCTGAACTGGATGAAACACTTGTCACGGATAAATTCCGGCGTCACGACGACGTCCTTGTACGCATACCCGGTGTAAATCCGCCCGGTGGCCGCCGTGCGCTTGCCCAGAATGTCGGCCTGGTACCACAGCGACGCCTTATCGTACGTCGCCAGCACAGCGCGTAACCGATCGTTCGGAATGCTCAGGTTGTCGAAGATCGTGAGGTGCACGTAATTGTAGCCGGGATTCTCGCCGCGCTTCTTCATCTCGTCCTGGTGATCCAGAATGTCGCGGTAGAACCAATGTGCCGGCGGCTTCGGGTTGAGGTCGAAGAAAATCTTCCGGTCCGAGCTCGCCAGCGTCCGGTCGAACACTTCCTGGATGAACGTCTGGTGGCACTCATTCGCCTCGGTGACGTACGCCATACCGTAGCTGTTACCCTTGATCTTCGCCGCGTCGTTCGCCTTCGATCCGCCGGCAATAATAACGATCTTCTCACCAGTCTTCGTCTGGATGAATAGTGCGTCCCGGCCTTTGTACTCCCCCTCCCGGCACCGGCCGGCAAACAGGTGCAGCAGACCGAAGCCGTTCGAGTCGATGACGTTCATCTTCGCCGCGGCAATCGTGACGCCCGCGACCAGGTGCAGCCGATCCGGATGCACCTCGAGGTTCATGGCGAACGCGATCAGGTTGATGATGTTCTTGCCGGCACGCTTGCCGCCCTCGGCCACATTCAACCAGCTGTCGAGACTGCGCCGGATATATTCCGCCTGCTTCGCCGTCAGCGGTGCATATGGGATCAGACTAGACATCGTTCATCACCCGATCCGGCGCCGGGTTGTTGATGAGGTCGGCCAGCGCGGTGATTTGGGCGTTGACATTTGTCGGATCTGTACGCGGGATCTTCGTCTTGAGCAGCTCGATTCGCGCTTTCTGCTCCTCGGTCGCCAGCTCCGTTTTGAGCAGCTCGTCATACTGCCGGATGAGGCTCTGCAGCGCCGACATCGCCCGGGATTGCGCCTGCAGGAACATCGCCTGCTTGTCCCAGGCGTGCTGCACATCCCAGCGCACACCGATCACGTTGCCATCTTTCTCCTCGATTTTGGTGATCGTCGTGTCGTTCTGATCGCGTACATACATGATCCGCTGCGCCCGGACAATGGCTGTGTACTGGATTACGATGTTCTCCCACAAGATGTCCAGCGGCGAGCGCGTTTCGATCTCCTGCATGATCTCGGCAGCATCCTCAGGAAAGTACTTGCGGAAAAAGCCGTGCTTGACGGCTTTGCTGTTCCCCGGCGGTCCGCCGCCACGGTTCCCGACAGCGTTTTTGTTTCCCGGTGGAGCGCCGCGCTTCCGCTTCTGGTTTTGTTGTACATCATTCGTGCTATTCTCGATGGCCGTTTGTTGTACAACATTCCATTTGTCGCGCTGCTTCCAGACCGCGACGACTTTCTCATTGACGCCGAGCATTTCGGCAATTTTGCGATTCGTGATTTTCCCGCCGTGCTCCCGCCAAATCACAAAGGCGCGGTCACGGTTCGGATCTCGAGGTCTCGGCACTACACGATCACCTCACCCCCGACAATTGAGCGGTTTTGAAAGCAAAAGAAAAAGCACCCGAAGGTGCAAAAGGATAAATGTTCCAATGTGTCGAAATTACTCGTAAGGAGGTGAATTCTGTGAAATGGATCCCGGTTAGTTCGTCGAATCTTTCGGCGGTCGCTTACGACGAATCAACTCTCACGTTGTACATCGAATTCCGTAGCTCTGGGGTATACGCCTATTTCGACGTTCCGCCGTCTGTCTTTCAGGGGCTCTTAGCCGCCCCTTCACACGGTAGCTATCATGCGGCACATATCAAGCACAATTACAGATACCGCAGGCTTTAATCTTGATTGATGAGGATGATTGCCGGCCCATGGATTGTCCGTTCCTCCCGGCCGGTAGTGATCCTCATTTCTTCGTGCGGCAGCAACTCAATCCTGGATATACCTTCACGTGCGGACAGCTCATCTGAAAGGTCTTTCGTTGAAACACCAGAAAAATCGCGTTTGGTCATCATAATCAGCCCCTATACGTCATTTTTTACAAGCCCGGGGGATATATACCCGGACAGCCGCCCCGCACCGGTCCGGTCCCGGCGGAGGAGGAGTGGGCGCTGCACCCCACCCAGCGAGGCGGCTGGACGAAAAAGAGCCCTGGTCAATCTAGCCGGGCTCCGGAAATATGCTTCTCCGATGGTATCAGTTTATCATGATTTGCGAGGCCAAAAGTCTCATAAAAGTATCATTTCATCGCCATCCAAGTTTTTCGGCGATGGCATAAACAATCTCGTCACGCCAGCGTATCGCAGTCGCACGACTCACATCCAGCCGCATCGCAATCCCGTCCCACGTCAATGTCCTCGGCTTGTCC
>Ga0181858_1000471_pt1 | contig 19208 bp, 15 predicted proteins | sample NewIslPassag4_SG_FD_130749 | JGI IMG/M metagenome (GOLD analysis project Ga0181858, IMG submission 130749) | Feedstock adapted compost microbial communities from Newby Island compost facility, Milpitas, CA, USA - Passage 4_SG | ecosystem: Engineered > Solid waste > Feedstock > Composting ...
AGACTTCACCTTAAAGGTGCTCCTTTCTTTGGCTGGAGTTTTTTTCGTCAAACACCATTCTACCAAAGAACAGGAGCCCTTTTTATGTTTTTAAAAGAGTTTTACTTTCGAAATTCAGGATAAGAACGATCACTGGAGGGAGAAAATGATGTCAAAAACCAGCAACATCCGTGAATTGGTGAGGCAGATGACGCTCGAGGAGAAGGCATCGCTTCTCTCCGGCCGGGATTTCTGGACGACCAAGCCGATCGAGCGTCTCGGGATTCCGTCCATCATGATGACCGACGGACCGCACGGGCTGCGGAAGCAGAGGGCTGACTCCGATCAACTGGGCCTGTTCGACAGCGTTCCCGCAACCTGCTTCCCGACAGCAGCCGCGCTCGCAAGCTCCTGGGATCGCGATCTCATCCGTCAGGTGGGCGAGGCGATCGGCGAGGAGTGTCTGGCCGAGGGCGTGTCGATCCTGCTCGGACCCGGTGCGAACATCAAGCGCTCGCCGCTGTGCGGCCGCAACTTCGAATATTTCTCCGAAGACCCGTATCTGTCGTCGGAAATGGCCGCGCACCATATCCTCGGCGTGCAAAGCAAGGGTGTGGGCGCGTCGCTAAAGCATTATGCGGTGAACAACCAGGAGCACCGCCGCATGTCGGTCGACGCGGTTGTGGACGAGCGAACGCTGCGCGAGATTTACCTCGCCAGCTTCGAGGGCGCGGTCAGGCAGGCGCGGCCCTGGACGGTCATGTGCTCGTACAACAAGGTGAACGGCACCTACGCCTCCGAGCATCCGGAACTGCTGACAAAAATCCTGAAGGAAGAATGGGGCCACGAAGGGTTCGTCGTTTCCGACTGGGGTGCTGTCAACGACCGGGCGGCCGGCGTCGCCGCCGGCCTGGATCTCGAGATGCCGGGCAACGGCGGCATCAATGACCGGAAAGTCGTGGAAGCGGTGCGGAACGGCACGCTCTCGGAGGAAGCGGTGGATGCGGCGGTCGAGCGGTTGCTCGCGATCATTCTGCGGGCCGCCGACAACCGGAAGCCTGGCGCGACTTATGATGCCGAGGCGCACCATCGCCTGGCGCGCCGGGCGGCCGCCGAAAGCATGGTGCTGCTGCGCAACGAGGACGGCGTGCTGCCGCTGGCCCGGAGCGGCCGGATTGCGGTAATCGGGGAGCTGGCCGTAAAACCGCGCTTCCAGGGCGGGGGCAGTTCCCATGTCAACCCGACGCGGCTGGATGTTCCGCTGGACGAGATCCGCCGCTCGGCGGGTGCCGCCGAAGTCGTCTACGCGCAAGGGTATGAGCTGGCGCAGGATGCGGTGAACGACCGGCTGATGGAAGAAGCGCTGCAGGCGGCCCGGTCGGCGGACGTGGCCGTCATTTTCGCGGGTCTTCCGGAAAGCTGGGAGTCGGAAGGGTTCGACCGTCCGCACATGCGGATGCCGGACAACCAGCAGAAGCTGATCGAAGCAGTAGCGGGCGTACAGGAACGGGTCGTCGTCGTGCTATGCAACGGTTCGCCGGTGGAGATGCCGTGGATTTACAGCGCCAAGGCGGTGCTGGAAGCTTATCTGGGCGGCCAGGCGATGGGCGGCGCGGTGGCCGATGTGCTGTTCGGGGACGTGAACCCGTCGGGCAAGCTGGCGGAAACGTTCCCGCGCAGATTGTCCGACAACCCCTCCTACCTGTTCTTCCCCGGGGAAGGAGACCGGGTCGAATATCGCGAAGGGCTGTTCGTTGGCTACCGGTATTATGATGCGAAGGAAGTTGAGCCGCTGTTTCCCTTCGGGCACGGTTTGAGCTACACGACGTTTGCTTACGAGCGGATCGAGGTCGACCGCGAGCGGATGAAGGATGACGAAACGGCCGTCGTGCGCGTAACGGTGGCCAATACCGGGCAGCGGGCGGGCAAAGAGGTCGTCCAGCTGTATGTCCGTGACCGTGAAAGCTCTGTTATCCGTCCGGTCAAGGAACTGAAGGGGTTCGCGAAGGTGGAGCTGCAACCGGGCGAGCGGAAGACGGTGGAGTTCAGGCTGGATAAGCGATCGTTTGCCTATTACGAACCGCGGATCAAGGATTGGCGTGTGGAAAGCGGCGAGTTCGACATCCTAGTCGGCGCTTCGTCGCGGGATATCCGGCTCACGGCTTCCATTTATGTTGAATCTACCTCGCCGCTGCCGTGGGAGATTCACCGCAACACGTTGATCGGCGATCTGCTCGCGGACGAGCGGACGGCGCCGTTCGTGCGGCAGAAGCTGCAAATGCTTCAACAATCGCCTTTCGGGTCCGCTCCCGGGGAAGAAGCAAACCCGATGCTGGAAGCATTCCTGAAATACATGCCCCTCCGCAACATTGTGAATATGTTTCCGCAAGCCGGCATCGATCTGGACGATTTGTTGTCGGAACTGAACCGGCTCGTATCGTCGTGAAACTTCGGCCGTGAATTTCAGCCCGTAAGTTGTCGGCGGCGTCAAGAGGTATACCGTGTCCTCTTTTAAACGGATCGGCTGCTTCGGAAACCGATGGTCTCGATGTTCCGAGGCAGCCGGTCTGTTTTGGGGGAATGCCGTCAGGTGCTGTCGGAATCGATGACTTCCTTCAGCACCCGGATGAATTTGCGCGCGGCAAGGGGAAAATGCTTGCGCTTGTTTCGGATCCATCCAAATTGCAGCGTCAAGTCGTTGTCCGCGACGTCGAGCGGAATGATGTCGCCGGACTGGACATACGGATCTTTGCCGACCGAGAAATCGGGGTAGAAACCCAGGGCAATGCCCGCGCTGATCATTTTCTTGGCCGCCTCCGTGTATCCGATCGAAACGAGAATGTTCAATTCATCCGTTCCCAGCAGTTTTTTAAGGTAATCCGCCTGCCGGTACTCATTCTGCAAAGCAATGAGCGGCTGCCGGGCGATCAGTTCCCGGGGAAGAGGATTTTGCAGCGGGATGGAGGATTGTTTGCCGACGTATACGACATAAGTACCGCTGAACAAGGGAGTGAATTCGATCTGCGGATCCAAGGTTTCGCCGGGCAGGCATGACACGAGTCCGATGTTCACATGTTCGGAAAGCACTTCCTGCACAATCAGGTTTGTGCCCGCTTCTTTGACTTCCAGGCGGACATGGGGGTGGTCTTTTTTGTACCGAACCAGCGTCTCGCTGAGATAGGTGTTGACCATGCTCGGAATGGCGGCAATTTGAAGGCTTCCTTCAAGCTGGTCGGTTTCGGAACGGGCTTCTTCGCAAAATTCGTCAATCATGTTCAGAATGCTCTGCGCCTTTGGCAACAGTGAGCGGCCGATCGGCGTCAATTGGACGCCGGCCCGCGAACGGCGGAACAATTTCACGTTCAGTTCCTGTTCCAGACTTTTGATGGCCTGACTGATGCTTGGCTGGGCAATGTGCAATTTCCGGGCTGCCAGCGAAAACGACTGTTGACGGGCCACTTCAACAAAGTACTGCAACTGCTCGGTGCGCATGGACGTATCATCCTTGTATTACATAGGAATTTCCTATTTAAATATTCGACATTTATATTTTACATTAATATTTTCTATATCTACAATGGTTCATGCGGGGAAGATGAACAAAAAGACCGGTATTCAAAAGAGACAGTCGACATCGCGGGAGGTTTGGCAAAATGGGGCCATTGTCAGGAATCAAAGTCATTGAGATCGCGCATTGGCTGGTTGCCCCGTATTGCGCAAACATCCTGGCCGATCTGGGTGCAGAGGTCATCAAGGTCGAGCCTCCGCAGGGCGATCAAGTCCGGAGGTCCGGCGGCCATTTCAAGGATGGAGAAAGCTATCTGTTTGCAGCTTACAATCACGGGAAACGTTCGATTGCCGTCAACCTGAAGACGGAAGAAGGCGTACGCATCGTTCATGCATTGGCCCGCGATGCCGACGTGATCATCGAGAATTACCGCCCCGGGACCTGCGACAAGCTGGGGATCGGCTATGAACACATTCGCCGGATCAATCCGCGGATTGTGTACTGTTCCATATCGGCTTTCGGAGATACGCCAGCATACGCCCGCAGGCCGGGCATGGACCCTATTGTGCAAGGCATGGGGGCCGTCATGAGCCTGACGGGAACGGAGAACGGCGAGCCGATGCTCGTCGGCGTACCCGTCGCCGATATTTCCACCGCTTATCTGGCGTTCGGCGCAATTTGCGCCGCGCTGGTGGATCGGGAGCGAACGGGTATCGGGCAGCATGTTCGCCTGAATCTGATCGATACGATGGTGTTCAATCTGTCAACCCGCTTTGCGCAGTATGTGGCCACCGGCCAATCGCCGCGGCCGTTCGGCAACCAGCACGCGGAAGTCGTGCCTTACCAGGCTTTCCCCACGCTGGACGGATGGTTGATGGCCGGAGCGCAGAGCGATGACGCCTGGCGAACGTTCTGCGAGGCGATCGGATGCCCGGAACTTGCGGATCACGAGCGTTACCGCACGAACCAGCTGCGCTTGAAGCACCGCGAGGAATTGACCGCACGGCTTAATGCGATCTTTTCGACCAAAACGACGGATGAATGGTGCCGAATTCTCGAGGCGCACGAGGTGCTTCACGGCCCGATCTGGAATGTGGAACAACTGGTGACCAGCGACCTTATCAAGGATCACGGATTGATCGTGGAAGTGGAACATCCCGTGTTCGGACGGCTCCCCGTCATTCGGACGCCCATCTCCTATTCCGAGCGGGAGGTGATGGTCAAGGGATCGCCGCCGCTGCTGGGACAGCATACCCGGGAAATTTTGCGGGAGCTCGGTTATACAAACGACGCCGTGAACTATCTGGTGAGGCGCGGCATCGTGCTGGAAGGACGCGCCGGCCCCCTGGGCGTATCGGCGGAACAGGGGTGATGCGACCGTGGCGAGTTTATGGCCCGAACACGTGCAGATTCGGGAAGTGGGTCCGCGTGACGGCCTGCAGAATGAACCGGGTTTCGTCCCCACTCCCGCCAAGCTCGAATGGATCGACCGTTTGGCAGACGCCGGCCTGTCCTATATTGAAGTGACATCATTCGTCAGTCCGAAATGGATTCCGCCGCTGGCCGACGCGGATGAAGTCGCCGCCGGACTGCGCCGCCGGGAAGGCGTCACCTACGCCGCGCTGGTTCCGAATATGCGCGGACTGGAACGTGCGCTGCGGGGAAACATCGATGAGGCGGCCGTGTTCATGTCCGCCAGCGAGACGCACAACCGCAGAAACGTCAACAAGACGATCGAAGAGACCCTGCCCGTTCTGCGGGAAGTGACGGCTGCGGCTAAGGCCGCGGGCATGAAAGTCCGGGGTTATTTGTCCACGGTGTTCGGATGTCCGTATGAAGGTTTTGTCCCCGTGGAGCAGGTACTCAGATTGACGGAAACATTGCTGGAGATGGGCATTGATGAAGTGTCACTCGGCGACACGATCGGAGTCGGCCATCCCCGGCAGGTGGAAACGCTTTTGGAGCAATTGCTCAGGCGAGTGCCACCTGAACGCATCGCCCTTCATTTCCACAATACCAACGGATTGGCGCTGGCAAACATGGTGGTTGCGCTGCAGATGGGCATCCGGACGTTTGACGCATCCACCGGCGGTCTGGGCGGCTGTCCATACGCACCGGGCGCCGCGGGAAATGTGGCGACCGAAGACGTGATCCGGATGTTGCACGCCATGGGAATACACACGGGCATCGATGAGGCGAAACAGGCCGAAGCCGCGGCATTCATAGTGAAAGCGCTGTCAACATATGGCGGAAAGCAACCGGTGAAGGAACAAACACGCTGTGCGGGTGGTGATGGCAGTGAACGACCTTGTTGATCAATTCGTCGCGCAGATGAAAAAAGGATTGCCCGAACCCCGGTTTGAACCCGGACAGACCATGGTGCATCGTGTTGCCATGCGCGACGGAACGGAACTGCACACCCGCGTATACCTGCCGGGCGGCACGGGGCCTTGGCCGGTCGTGCTCATGCGGAACCCGTATGCAGGATTGTCGCCGATTCTTGAAGCGACGGCTTCCATCTGGACCGAATACGGATATGCCGCGGTCGTGCAAGACTGCCGGGGAACCGGTCAATCCGGCGGGGAATGGACGCCGTTCGTCAATGAACGAATGGACGGCCTGGACACCATCGATTGGATCGTCAGGCAGCGCTGGATGGATGGCCACATCGGCACTTACGGACATTCGTATTCGAGCGCCGTGCAACTGGCCATGGCCGACTGTTTCCCGCAGGAAGTCAAGGCGATGGTGGTGTCCGGATTTTCAACAGAACGGTACAGAAGCCATTATATGAACGGCATGTTCCGGATGGACGTATACACCGGCTGGGCGTTGGAAAACGCGGGAATCGAGCCACTTGATCGGGAAAATCTGTTCGCCCGGGCCGTCTCCATCCGGCCTCACATCGAGATGGATGAACGGCTGTTCGGAAAGCGGCTTCCCTGGTACCGGGAATGGATTACCAATACGAGTCCGCTGGACGATTACTGGAGCCGCGGATTTTGGGCCAGGCTGCGGGAAATTCCCCACTATATCCAGACTCCGGTGCTGATGGTTGCCGGCTGGTTTGATCACCATTTGGACGGCATGATCCGGGATTTTCACAAATTGCCGCCGGGCACCCGGGCGGTCAGCCGGCTCATTGTGGGACCGTGGGTACACACGCTTACGTCCTCGGGGGATTTGGATTATCCAAACGGAGAAATCAACCTCCTGGCCGAAGCGCTCCGCTGGTTTGACGGCCATCTCCGGGGCGACAGGGAATCGCTGCCGGCAGGTGATATCACGGTCTATGTGGTGAGAGAAGGGCGGTGGCGCCGTCTGCGGAATGGATTCGGGACTGACGGCCAGCACGTCCTGTATCTCGCCGGCGGAGAGGGGATTGCGCACCGGCTGAACGACAAGCCGGACGCTCGGGACGGCCGCGCCGAATACCGGTACGATCCGCTGAATCCGGTGCCGACTCGCGGCGGTGCGGGATTGCTGCGCTATGTATCCGGCGCTCCCGATGCGCCGCGGCCGGCCAGTCTGCTGCAGGAACCGCCAGGATACCGGGAGGATGTCATCACGTTCATGACCGATCCGCTGGAAGAAGACTTGCGGATTGAGGGCAGCATTACGGCACATTTGTATGTCAGCTCCGATGCGCCGGATACGGCATTTACGGTGAATTTGATGGAAGTGACGCCGGACGGCTCATCCTACAATATCCGCGATGGCATCACCAGCCTGTCGTATCGAAACGGGGCAGAACGGCCTCTCGATTACAGTCCCGGCAGCGTTGAAGAAGTCACGATCAGCCTGTGGACGATTGCCTGGACGGTGCGCAAAGGTTGCCGGCTGCGGCTCGATGTCTCTTCCTCGAATTTTCCGGCATACCACGCCCACCCGAATGTTTCCGGATGCTGGGCAATGCAGGCGAATGTTCAAGTGGCCCGCCAGGTGATTTATTTCGGCGGCCGATATCCGTCACGGATCGTAATCCCTCTTGCCGATGAGAGAAGTTGACTGCCGATCCTGTATGGAGCGGTGATTGTAAGCGTTCTCGGGACGCTCGTTAAGCTTGCTGATAACGGCTGCTCACAGGAAGGCCGGACGTTTCAGGGAAGACCCCGTGCGGGTGGACATCAGATGCGAGACGGCAAACCAGTGGCCAAATACCAAGTCGGACGGCCTGCAAATGCCGCGTCCGGCGTTCAAGGCGGACGCACTGGTGATGGGGGAAATCGAAAGGGGGGGGAGGGATGAAACCGGTATATTCATCGTTTCTTGAAGCTGTCGGCGATATTCCGGACGGCGCCACAATCATGGTCGGCGGTTTCGGTCTGGTCGGCATCCCGGAGAACCTGATCCTTGCGCTGGCCGAAAGGGAAGTCCGGGATTTGACCATCATCTCCAACAATTGCGGCGTGGATGATTGGGGACTCGGCCTCCTGCTTCGAAAACGGCAAATCCGCAAAATCATCGCATCGTATGTGGGCGAAAACAAGGAGTTCGAAAGGCAGGTGCTGGCCGGAGAAATCGAGGTCGAGCTCATTCCGCAGGGGACGCTGGCGGAGAAAATCCGTGCCGGCGGCGCGGGCATCCCGGCATTCTACACGCCTGCGGGCGTCGGCACGCCGATTGCCGAAGGCAAGGAAGTCCGTGTTTTCGGCGGCAGGGAATATGTGCTGGAAGAAGCCCTGCGGGCCGATTTCAGCCTGATACGCGCGGCGAAGGCGGACCGAATGGGCAATTTGATCTACAACAAGACGGCCCGTAACTTCAATCCGCTCATGGCCGCTGCCGGCGCCATCACCATCGCCGAGGTGGAGGAGCTTTGCGAGACGGGCGAACTGGACCCGGATGCGATTCATACACCGGGGATTTATGTACAGCGGCTTATCGTAGGCCGGCAGCAAAAACGGATTGAGCGGCGAACGGTTCGCGCATGACGCTAACACATTGAGACCGCATGTTTTGAGGAACCGGCACATTCTGTTAAGAACCAACTGGCGGGAAAGCGAGGGGAGGATCATGGGCGCGGATCGAATGGCTGTGAGGGAAAAGCTGGCCAGAAGAGCGGAGAAAGAGATCGCCTCCGGAAATTATGTCAATCTCGGCATCGGCATTCCTACGCTGGTGGCGAATTATATATCGCCGGACAAGCAGGTGATGCTCCATTCCGAAAACGGCCTGCTGGGCGTGGGACCTTATCCGACGGAGGAGGAAATCGATCCCGATCTGATCAACGCGGGCAAGGAGACCGTCACAGCGGTTCCCGGTGCCGCTTTCTTCGACAGCGCTGAGTCGTTTGCCATGATCCGCGGAGGACATCTGGATGTCGCCATTCTGGGCGGGATGGAAGTGTCCGAGAAAGGCGATCTGGCCAACTGGATGATTCCCGGCAAAATGGTGAAGGGCATGGGCGGAGCAATGGATTTGGTGCATGGCGCCAAACGCGTCATCGTCGTGATGGAACATGTCAACAAGGACGGTGCACCCAAAATTGTCCGGCAATGTTCGCTGCCCCTCACCGGCCGGGGGGTGGTGAATCGCATCATCACCGAGCGTGCCGTCATCGACGTGACACCGGACGGATTGCTGTTACGGGAAGTAGCCGCGGGCTACACGGTCGATGATGTGCGCGCCTGCACCGAACCCGATTTGATGGTGGCGGACAATCTGATTTTGGAAGCATACTGATCCGCCGCCTTCAAATAGAACAAATTTCAACAATTGGGGAGGGTCGTTCCATGGTCAAATCCAAAAATTGGAAAGTCGTCGTCATGGCTTTGATGGCAATGTTGTTGGTGTTGACGGCGTGCTCCGGAAAGCAGACCGCGGACACCGATACGTCTTCGGGGGATGGAAGCGCCGCCGGGCAATCGGAGAGCACCGGCAGCGGCGGCGGAGGCAAAAGCGGGGAAAGCGTGCTGCGCGTGGCGCTGCCGCTGAATCCCTATATCATCGGCTATCCCGCCGAAGTGACCAACAACGGTCCGCTTCCGTTCCTCGACCCGGTCGTCCAGTCTTTGCTCCATTTTGACGAGACGGGCAATCATGTGCCGTGGCTTGCCGAAAGCTGGGAGACCGACCCCGAAAAGGCGACGATCACGTTCAAGCTCAAGCAAGGCATCAAGTTCCATGACGGTACCGACTTCAACGCGGAAGCGGTGAAATGGAATATCGAACGGTACATTGAAAACAAGCGCACGGAAACGGAAAACATCGCGTCCATGGAGGTGGTCGATGACCATACGCTCCGCATCCATCTGAAGGAATGGAACTCGAGTTCCCTGGAAGCGATCGGCTTTTTCGTGCGCTACGTATCACCGACCGCCGTGGAACAAAACGGCAAGGAATGGGCGTATACCCATCCGGTCGGTACCGGTCCGTTCCTGCTTGACGAATGGGAGATGAACGTGTCGGTCTCCTACAAGAAAAATCCGAATTATTGGGAGCCCGGGGAACCAAAGGTGGACCGGATTGAAATGCTGATCATCGAAGACGCCAATACAGCCGCGTCCGCCCTGCGGGCCGGAGAAGTCGACTTGATCCGGGCGGACAACGTCGATCTGGCGGATGAACTGATCAAGTCCGGCGAATTCGATTACACGATCCACAAGAACGGTATCGGCTCCGTCGCAGTCGGGATCATTGCCGACAGCGTGACCGGAGACACGCCGTTCAAGGACGTGCGGGTGCGCAAAGCGATGGGCCATGCCATCGACGAAGTGGCCATCGCTGAAACGTTCGGCAAAGGATACTGGGAAACGACGAACCAATGGGGTTCGAAATATGCCTATACGTACAACCCTGATGTCGAGGGATTTCCGTATAATCCCGAAAAGGCGCGGCAGCTTCTCGTGGAGGCCGGTTATCCGAACGGGTTCAAGACGAAGCTGTTCTCCAGCCTGAATCACAAAGATGTCTTTACCGCCGTCCAAGGCTACCTGGCGCAGGTCGGCATTGATGCCGAACTGATTGTCGTCGACGAAGCACAGAATCAGTCGCTGTATTTCGGCACATGGGAAGGCGGACTGATGGGCCATTTCCACACGGTGCAGCCGGACCTGGGGCTCTACATGTTCCGCCACCTCGATCCGAACGGTGCATTCTATGCAAAAGGCATCATCCATCCGGAAGACGTGCTCGAGCTGCTCAGAGAAAATCAAAAAGCGCCGAACATGGAAGTCAAGAGGGAGACGTCGCACAAACTACAAAAGCTCGTTTACGACGTATACGCCATCGTGGGCAAGCCGTTGTATATCCCGTCCTACATTTTCATCAAGCAGAAATATGTGAAAGACGACGGCTTCGGTCTGACGAATGCCTGGTTCTGGACGCCGGACAATGTGTGGCTTGATAAATAATTATTATTGTCATGGTTCCGGTGAATGTCGGCAGACATATGCCGGCATTCACCGGTCCGTCTTCATTTCAAGTCAACGAATGGGGAGCAGGAAATGGCGACCTTTATCCTTCGCAGGGTACTGCAGACGCTCGTTGTCATTCTGCTGGTCACCGTTCTGGTATTTGCCATCATGCACCTGATGCCGGGGGACCCGGTGTTGATGTTTCTCGGTCCCGACGCTTCCGTCGAACAGATCGAGCATTACAGGCACCAGTTCGGCCTGGATTTGCCGCTTCCGCTTCAATATCTGAAATGGGCCGGCAACCTGCTCCAGGGAGAATTCGGGGATTCGATCGTCTTTCGGCAGGAAATCGGTCCGCTCATAGTGTCCAAATTGAAAGTGACCCTGACCATCGCCATTCCCGCGTTTGTCATTGCCGTGGCCTTCGGAATGTTCTTCGGCATTTTGGCCGCCGTTTACCGCGGCAGATGGGTCGATTCCTTCATCACCGTATTGGCCAATTTCGGCATGGCTACGCCGACGTTCTGGCTCAGCATATTGTGTGTCTATATCTTCAGTCTTCGATTGGGGTGGCTGCCCGTTCAGGGCTTCACCTTTCCGTCCGAAGATTTCGAGCTTGCCATCCGGCGGATGATCCTGCCGGTGTCGATGCTCGCGCTGGGACCGATGGCGGTATTTGCCAGACAGACGCGGTCGGCCATGCTGGAGACCATCCGGCAGGACTATATCCGCACCGCCCGGTCCAAAGGATTGGGCGAACGGCGCGTCATATATGTGCACGCCTTGCGCAATGCGCTCATTCCCATTGTGACGGTCATGGGCATGCAGCTCGGCCATATGCTGGGCGGATCGGTTCTGATCGAACGGGTGTTTGTCATTCCGGGAATGGGAAGCATGCTCATTACCGCTATTTTGAACAAGGATTATCAACTGGTGCTAAGCACGGTGCTGGTGATTTCCGCGGGGATCTCGCTGTGCAATCTGCTGGTCGACATTGCTTACGGGTATATTGATCCGCGGATCAGAGTTTCGTAAGGAGGAAGGTCCGTTCATGGCGACCATGATCAATAAGACGGAGGCGGGGGGCGCTGACACGGCCATGCCTGTCCGTGTCGCGGGCGCCGTCTCCGAATCGTCCCGGGCGAGACAGTTCTGGCGTACGTTGCTTTCCAGAACGGCGGTCAGGGTGAGTTTCGCCATTCTGGTCATCGCGATGCTCACGGCCATTCTCGCGCCGTTCATCGCTCCTTACGATCCCAATACGCCCGATTTGCGCAACGCGCTGAAGCCGCCGTCCTCCGCGCACTTGCTGGGAACGGACGCTTTGGGGCGTGACGTGCTGTCCAGAATCATATACGGATCCCGGGTATCGCTTGCCGTCGGATTTGTATCCGTGGTGATCGCGGGCTCGATCGGCATGCTGCTCGGGCTTGTGGCGGGGTATGCAGGCGGCAAGGTTGAAAGCGTCATCATGCGCTTCATCGATGTCATGATGTCGATCCCGCTGATTATTCTCGCCCTTTTCATTGCCGCTTTGATCGGCAAAGGGCTGGGCAACGTCATGCTGGCGATCGGACTCGGCATGACGCCGTCCTATGCACGCCTGATGCGCGGTCAGGTAAAGAGCATCAAGCAGCTCGATTATGTGACGGCAGGCATTATCAGCGGTGCGGGCAGAATCAAGATCATGTTTAAACATATTTTGCCAAATAGTTTGTCCCCGATCATCGTGCTCATGACCATGAATTTGGGCACGGCCATTCTGACGGAAGCCGCCCTCAGCTTCCTCGGCCTTGGCATCAATCCGCCCACCGCTTCCTGGGGGGCGATGATCAGCGATGGCTACAACCATCTGCGCACCTTGCCTCTATTGTCCCTTGCTCCCGGGGTGACGATCATCATGGTCGTTCTCGCGTTCAATATCGTCGGAGACGCGCTTCGGGACACGCTTGATCCGCGTCTCAGGGGAGCATTGTAACGTTATCATGCAAATCCGCGATGGGAGGACCATATGGGACATCTGTTGGAAGTTAAACAGCTGGAAACGGAATTTCGCAAGGAAGACGGCGTGGTCAAAGCCGTAAACAAGGTGTCTTACACCCTGAATGAAGGGGAGATCGTTGCTTTCGTCGGCGAGAGCGGCAGCGGCAAATCGGTGACCCAATACTCCGGCCTGCAGCTGATTGAGATGCCTCCCGGAAAAATCGTCGGCGGAGAAGTGGTGTTTGAAGGGCGGGACTTGCTGCAATACAAGCAAAACAGCAAGGAAATCCGCGATGTGCGGGGCGGGAAAATCGGCGTCGTTTTTCAGGAACCGATGACTTCGCTCAATCCCGTCATGACGGTGGGCAGACAGATCGAGGAATCCCTGATGCTCCACCTGAACATGACCCGCCAGCAAGCCAGGCAGCGGGCGATCGAATTGCTGACCATGGTCGGCATTCCGGACGCGGCGTCGCGGGTGGACGATTATCCGCACCAATTCAGCGGCGGCATGCGTCAGCGCATCATGATCGCGATGGCGATGTCGTGCAATCCGAAGATTCTGATCGCGGACGAAGCGACCACCGCGCTGGATGTGACGACGCAGGCGCAGATTCTGGAGCTGCTGCGGAATCTGGTTAAACAAACCGGCACCGCGCTCGTGCTGGTCACGCACAATCTCGGCATCGTGGCCCGGTATGCAGACCGCATCTATGTCATGTATGCGGGCGAAATTGTGGAATCGGGCAGCTGCCGCGACCTGTTCTACAATCCCCGTCACCCGTACACCATCGGTTTGCTTAAAGCGGTGCCGAGCCTGAGCGATCCCAAGGAACGTCGCCTGGTGCCCATCGAAGGCGTAACCCCCGACCTGAGATTTCGGACGGGAGCCTGTGCCTTTGCGCCGCGCTGCATGTATGCGACGGAAGCCTGCTTCACCAGCCCTGCTCCGAAATTGCGGCAGGTGCCGGGAGATCATCAGCATATGACCGCGTGCCACCGCGACATCGACAAGACCACCCCGCCGGTGAAACCGATCGGAGACTCGCTCCGCAAACTGAAAGATCCGCGGGAATTGGCCAAACGGGACATCGTGCTGGAAATCCGGGATCTAAAGGTGTCGTATCCGATCGTCAAGGGACTTCTCCGCCGCAAAGTCGGGGAGCTGACCGCGGTGGACGGCGTCTCTTTCGCCATCCGCCGGGGCGAAACCTTCGGGCTAGTGGGCGAGAGCGGCTGCGGAAAAACGACGCTGGCCAGAACCGTGATGGGACTGATCGAGCCGACGGCCGGAAGCATCCTGTTCCTGGGCAAAGAGTGGCACAATCTTCCGGAGAAGGAACGGCGCAATTTGAGGCGCGACATTACGATGATTTTCCAGGACCCTTATGGTTCCCTTGACCCCCGGCAGCGGGCGGGGGATATCGTCGGAGAGCCGTTGCGCAATTTTGGGCTGGTGCGGAGCGAGAAGGAGTACCGGGAGCGCGTCGACGAATTGTTCCGGCTGGTCGGGCTCGACCCTGCCCTGAAGAATCGGATGCCGCACGAATTCAGCGGCGGCCAGCGGCAGCGGATCGGAATCGCCCGGGCCATCGCGACCAATCCGGCATTCATCGTATGCGATGAGGCGATTTCCGCCCTGGACGTCTCCATTCAGGCCCAAATCATCAATCTGCTTGAAGAATTGCAGGAAGAGCTGGGGCTCACGTATCTGTTCATCGCCCACGACCTGACGGTGGTTCGCCATATCAGCGACAGGATCGCCGTTATGTACCTTGGGCAGATTGTGGAAATTGCCGATTGGAAGTCGCTATACGAGAATCCGCTGCATCCGTATACCCGCGCGCTGCTGGAAGCGGTGCCGATTCCCGACCCGGACCTGGAAGCGAAGCGGGAGCGTCAACTCATTCAAGGCGAGGTTCCGAGTCTCATCAACCGGCCCAAAGGATGCGCTTTCTCAAATAGATGCCCGCTGGCAACGGACGAATGCCGGGAGGGTGTTCCGACATTAAAAGCCGTTCATGAAACGCACAGCGTTGCATGCTTCAAGGTGAGTTGAGGATGGAGGGGACGAGCTTCAAGACTTATCGTGTGAAAATGTCGGACGGCGTACACCTGGCGACCCATGTGCATTTCCCCAAAGGCGATGGACCGTGGCCTGTCATTTTCAGCCGTTCGCCCTATCCCGGGCTGCTGCCGTTCTGGCATGAACAGGCGAAGTTCTGGACGGAACACGGGTATGTCTTTGTCATTCAGGAGTGCAGGGGAACGGGGGCTTCGGAAGGACAATGGGTTCCGTTCACGCATGAGGAACGGGACGGCCTGGACAGCCTGGCGTGGCTCATCCGGCAACCCTGGAACGACGGAAACGTGGCCACCTACGGTTCTTCCTACTGCGGCGTGGTGCAATGGTGCATGGCAGACCGGCTGCCGCCGGAAGTGAAGACCATGTGCATCGGGTTCACCGGCATCGAACGCTACCGGCAAAATTACATGAACGGCATGTTCCGCCATGATATCTATACCTCTTGGGCGATCGGCAATTCGGGCGTACCCGGGAAGGAAGGAAGTCCCGGGCTGTATTGGGAAGCACTTGCTGTCCGCCCCCATGCCGAAATGGACGTGCGGCTGTTCGGGCGGGAATTGCCGTGGTACCGCGAATGGGTCACCCAAGTCAGTCCCTACAGCCCGTACTGGAAGACGGGTTTCTGGGCAGAATTGAAGGAGAAGCCTTCCAAAACCCGCATTCCCGTCATGATGACGGCCGGCTGGTTCGATCACAATCTGGAAGCTTCCGTGCTCAGCTTCGATAAACTGCCGGAGGAAGTCCGCGCGAGAAGCGTGCTGATCATCGGTCCGTGGGTTCACAGCGAGGACGTGTCCGGCGATCTGGACTATCCGGGACATGACCGCTTCGGTCCCCGGCAGCGCGATGCCGTGCTCGCGTGGCTCAACCATCATCTGAAGGGCGGAAAGCCTGCGATCGCTCCAGGCATTTATTCGTACATCATTCGGGAGAACCGCTGGCACTTCTGGGGGAACGGCATCCGTGCCGGCCGACGGCTGACGTACCATCTGGGTCCGCGGCATGCCGATGCGGCGGCAGGAACGCTGTCGCTGGTGAAGGCAGCCGAACCGGCATCCGTTTCATATCTGTACGACCCGAACGATCCGGTGCCGACGCGCGGCGGGGCAGCCGTCATGCATTATCTGACCGGCGACCCTAAGGCGGCTCCGCCGGCCAGCGTGGTCCAGCCGCCTCCGGGGGCGCGGAAAGATGTGATCAGTTTTCTCTCCGAACCCGTGGAAGAGGACATACGCATCGCGGGCAGAATCAAAGCACACCTGTTTGTCAGTTCCGATGCGGAGGATACGGCCTTCACCGTCCAGATCATGGAGGTGTTCCCGGACGGGAGAGCGTTCAACATCCGCGACGGCATTACCAGTCTCGCATACCGAAACGGCGCTGTCACCCCGATCAGCTATACACCAGGAGATGTGGTGGAAGTCATCATCGACATGTGGCCGGTCACCTGGACGGTGAAACGGGGGTCCCGCCTTCGGGTCGACGTGTCCTCCTCGAATTTTCCCGCCTATCACGTACATCCCAACATTGCGGGGACATGGTCCTTGATCAAGGAAACGAAAATCGCCGTCCAGACCCTCCATCTGGGCGGCGAGTACGCATCACGGATCGAAATTCCGGTTGCGTCGGGGGGATGATGCCTGCCGATGCATGCCGGAACGGGTCGATCGAATGCCGGAAGCTTCGGCTTCCGGTTTCTCATTTCGGGAACGATGCCTTTTCCATTGCCGGCTGTGCGACGGCCCGAGGCATTTTTATACAGAGTTTGGCGCCGCTATCGGGCCGTGACGAACCGGAGCAGCGACTTTCGCGTCCACTCCATGGGCCCGAGCCGCATGCGCTCCATCCACCATTTGGCGAACACGGCTTCGGCCAGGCAAACGAGCAGCCAGACGCCGATCACGGACAGGCTGTCCAGCCGGCCTCCCCATCCCAGCCCCCAGCCGTAGAAGAGGCAGGACGCCAGGATGTTTTGCAGCACATAGCAGCTTAAGGACATTTTACCGACGGATTCCGCGTAACGCCAGACTTTGAGGTTTTCGCTTTTCTCGACCAGCATGGCGATCAGGGCGATGTAGCCCAGCGACAGGATCGGCGCGAACAGGTAGCGGACGCTCAGATCGAATCCCCCGCCCGGGAAGAACATCAGCAGATTCAGCGGCACGCCCAGCCCCAGGCCGATCCGGAGCATGCGGCGGCGGATGCGCCGGCCCCGCTCGTCGGGCGCGAAGGCGCCGGCGCGCATGAGACGCACCCCCGCGAGGAACAGGATGACGTTCAGGGGGATGACGAAAACGGCCTCGAGGCGGAGCGCCGCAAAATGGGACAGGCGATATGCCGTCTGCTCCAGCCAGGTCCCTTCCCGGTACAGCTTCACCACGGGGTCCATGTTGCCCCAGGACAGGCTGCCTCCCGATGCCACCAGCCCGAATTCGAGAACCGCGAGCGCCAGCATGAGGAGGACGTAACCGCCGCCCAGCCATTTCAGCGTCCGGTTGATCCGCCGGTCGCCGCCCCGCACGATATGGGCCACGAGAATGGCGGTGACGGCGTAGCTCATCAGGATGTCGTATTCCATCACCAGGGCGAAGTGGAGGAAGCCTTCCGCAAGGAGGAACAGGCAAATCCACAAATACGCGCCGGGCCAGGGGTCGCCCCGCCGCAAGGCCTGGCGGTATTTCAGCTCCAGCCCGACGCCGAACAGGATGGTCAGCATCCCCAGAAATTTGCCGTTGACCAGAAACAGCACGAGCAGCTGCAGGAAGGCGTCGGCAGATGCCCACCACGGCGCGCCGTGCCCAAACAGAAGATTCAGATCTCCCAGGTGGGCGAAAATCCAAATGTTGGTCCCCAGGGTTCCGAAAATGGCGAATCCGCGCAGGATGTCGAGCAGCCGGATCCGCCCGCTTTTTTCCGCCGTCACGTTTCTCCACTCCCGTTTCAAGGTGTTCATGCCGATTCTAATTGTAGGGGGGGAATTGGCGTGACGGTATTCACAGTCATCATAAGATGAGGATGACAGGTGTCACATGTATGCAACGCAAGAAGTATCGGGGATATCGGCAGAAGGGATGACGAGTTTGAAGGTTTTGGGCATCGACGCAGGTTTTTCGAAAAGCAGGGCAACCAGTTGTTATTGCGGGTTGCAAATCACAGGGCGGCTCATTTCCTTCGACAGGGAACCGACCCGTTTTCATGCGGACTGCGATCTGTCAAAGCACTTCGCCATTGCGAATTATTCCGTGATCACCCTGGACGCCCCCCTTACGCCAAGGAGGATTTCCAGAAGGATTCAGGGAAGAAAAATCGAGAAATTGTTTTCGCAAGGGGTTTTCAGCAACACCAAAAAAGGCCCGCAGCCGTCTTCCATCGCTGTTCCGGAGCAAGGATGGAAGCTCTACCATGCCGGCATGGACCTGATGTCGAAACTCAAAGGACGTTCTTATGTCACCATATCCGGGCTTCAAGGCGTTCCCCGGGCGGGAGTCTATGAAGTGCTTCCCAAAATGACCCAGTCGCTGCTGGTTCCGCCGGCGTTGGTCGCCAGTCGGCCAAAGGGGCAGAAGATCGACGATTTTCTTTTTCCCCAATTGTTTGACAGGAAGGGAACGCACAGACAGAAAATCGACCAGCTTCTCGGGGAATTTCGGTTCACAAAAGATGTGGAAGACTTCATCAGCATAATATCCCGGGATCCCAAAAAATATCACGAGGAACTGGCCGCTGTCGTCTGTGCGTTCCAGGCGGCGCTGATTGCGATGGGACGCGCCGAGCTCGTTGGATACGGGGGCGTGCATGAAGGCTATTATGCGTTGCCGCCGGTCGAATGCTGGGATTCCGATTGGCGGCAACCATTCGAAGAGCTGGCAAACTCCGAAGAATTTAAAAAATCGCTGCTAATCAAAAGATGCCCCCCGGCGATTTGAAATGCGTCAATGAGCCAGCATCGGCTCCATCAACGACAGCCGGCCGTCTTCCATCCGGTAGACCTTGTCGCAGTAGGAAAGCAGCCGTTCGTCGTGGGTGACCATGACCGCCGCCTTGCGGCGGGTTTTCACCGCCCGGGCGATCAGCGAGACCACTTCATGGGCGCGTTTGGTATCCAGGCTCGCCGTGGGTTCATCCGCCAGGATGATGCCCGGATCGTTCATGAGGGCCCTGGCGATGGCGACGCGCTGTTTTTCGCCTCCGGACAATTTCTCGGGGTAATTCTTCATCCGCTTGTCCAGCCCCAGATCGGAAAGGAGCTCCACGGCAAAAGCCTTGTCCGCCGGGGTGACCTTTCCCGCCATTC
>Ga0181858_1000479_pt1 | contig 19146 bp, 13 predicted proteins | sample NewIslPassag4_SG_FD_130749 | JGI IMG/M metagenome (GOLD analysis project Ga0181858, IMG submission 130749) | Feedstock adapted compost microbial communities from Newby Island compost facility, Milpitas, CA, USA - Passage 4_SG | ecosystem: Engineered > Solid waste > Feedstock > Composting ...
GAGAGTTTACGAACGGCTGTCCCGCCGTTGTTCAAGTGCCGGCGCGCGGCGTCGAAGGGTACGAACAGGAGAACGTTCGAGGAGGGGTGGATGATGCTGACCGAACACGAAGCGCGGAAGCTCGGCTACCGCCTCGTGGTGGGGGAGGGCACGGGCCCCGACGACATCCTCGGACGGTGGTACATCGAGCGGCGGGACGGGAAGGCGCTGAAGGGCTCCTTCCTGACCAAGGAGCAAGCGCTGCGGCACCTCTCCGCCCTCCTTGAGCGCGAGAAGCCCCGCCGGGAGCCCGCGTCTCCCTTCGCACCTGCTCGCGCTTACCGCTGACCCCTGCCAGCGGGCCTCTTCCGGAAGGCCGGCGCCCCCGCGCCGGCCTCTCTCGTTCCCGACGGAGACCCGGCGCAACATCCCCGAAATCTGACCGACATCGAGCCGTCACGGCGGCGAAACGGCTGCGATACGCGCTCCTCGTACCGTCGAGGCGAGGCAGGGTGCTGCCAAACCAGACGCGGAGGAGCGCATGAACAAGATCGAGGCCATCAAGGCGGAGAAGGACGGGCTCGATGTCCTCGAGGACCTGCGCCGGTACGCGCGCGAGCGCACGCCGATCGAGGAGATCGACCCCGGCGACCTGGAGCGGATGAAGTGGTACGGCGTCTTCCACCGGAAGCTGACGCCGGGCTTCTTCATGATGCGGCTCCGGGTGACCGGCGGCCGGCTCACGAGCCGCCAGGCGGACGTGATCGCCGGCATCGCCGAGGAGTTCGGCCACGGGACGCTCGACCTCACCACCCGCCAGAACATCCAGCTCCGCTGGCTGACCATCGACGTCATCCCGACGATCATCGAGCGGCTGCAGGCCGCCGGCATCAGCACGCTCCAGACGGGCATGGACAACTTGCGCAACTACGTCTCCTGCCCGCTCGCGGGCGTCGACGCGGGGGAGGTCGTGGATACTCGGCCGATCCTGGAGGAGCTGGCGGAGCTGCACCTCGGGAACCGGGAGTTCAGCAACCTGCCGCGGAAGTTCAACTTCTCCATCACCGGCTGCCGTGAGGATTGCGGCCACGCGCAGACCCAGGACCTCGGCCTACTCCCGGCCCTGAAGCGCGTGGACGGCGAGGAGCTCGTGGGCTTCAACGTCCTCGTCGGCGGCTCCCTCGGCGGCACGCAGCCGAAGCTCGCCGAGCCGATGGACGTCTTCCTCCTCCCGCACCAGGTGCCGAAGTTCGTCCTCTCCGTCCTCCGCGTCTTCCGCGACCGCGGGCCGCGGGAGGTTCGGACGAAGGCGCGCATCCGCTGGCTCATCGCCGAGTGGGGGATGGAGCGGTTCCGTGCGGCCGTCGAGGAGGCGTTCGGCGCGCCGCTCCCGTCGGAGGGACGGCACCTCACGACCCGCGTCGCCGGCGACCACCTCGGCGTGCGGCCGGAGCGGATCTGGCGGATGTACTCGGTCGGCGTCCACGTCCCGGTCGGCCGGATGACGGCGAGGCAGCTGCGGGAGCTCGCCTGGCTCGCCCGGCGGTACGGGAGCGGCGAGCTGCGGCTGACGAACGACCAGAACGTCCTCATCGTCCACGTGCCGCGGCCGCACGTGGAGCCGCTGCTCGAGGAGCCCGTGCTCCAGGAGCTGAAGCCGTACCCCTCGCCCACGGACCGCGCGTTCGTCGTCTGCACGGGGAACGACTACTGCCACTTCTCCCTCATCGACACGAAGAACCGCGCCCTGGAGCTCGCGGCGAAGCTGAAGGAGCGCGGGGTCGAGCTGCCCGAGGGCACCCGCGTCCAGATCTCCGGCTGCATCAACGCCTGCGGGAAGCACCACATCGGCGACATCGGCCTCGAGGGGACGAAGGTGCGCGTCGGGAACGAGCAGGTCGAGGCCGCCCACGTGTTCGTCGGCGGGAGGCTCGGCCTCTGCGGCGGGCGGCTCGCGCAGCGGTACCGCGACAACGTCCTCTTCGACGAACTCGTCGACGTCATCGTCGAGGCGGTTTCTCGCCCGCAGCCGGCGCCGGCCGCCGAACCTGCTGAGGAGGTGGCGCTGTGATTCCGGAGACGGTCGCACAAGCGGCGGGCATGGCGCGGGCGAAGGCGGAACTCTTGCGGAAGCACCCGCTCGGCTACCTCGTCCTTTCCATCCTCGCCGGCGCGTACGTCGGCTTCGGCATCGCCCTCGTGTTCGCGGTCGGGGCGCCGCTGGCCGCCGACGGTTCGCCGCTCGTGAAACTGCTGATGGGCGCGAGCTTCGGCGTCGCCCTCTCCCTCGTCATCATGGCCGGCGCGGAGCTCTTCACCGGCAACAACCTCGTCATGGCGGTGGGCGTGGCGCGCCGGGCGGCGGGGCTCGCCGACCTCGCCGGCGTCTGGGGGCTCAGCTACGCGGGCAACCTCGTCGGCTCGCTCGCCCTCGCCTGGCTCGTCGCCCAGAGCGGGGTGCTTGGTTCGTCGCCCCAGCTCGAGTTCGTCCAGCAGGCGGTGGCCGGAAAGATGTCGCTGCCGTTCGGTGAGCTGTTCGTGCGGGGCATCCTCGCGAACTGGCTCGTCTGCCTGGCGGGGTGGAGCGCGATGCGGGCGACGAGCGACGCCGGGAAGCTCGTGATGGTCTGGTGGTGCCTGTTCGCCTTCGTCGGGCCGGGCTTCGAGCACAGCATCGCGAACATGACCCTCCTCGGGATCGGCCTCTTGCAGCCGCACGGTCCCGAGATCTCCTGGGCGGGCTTCGTGCACAACCTCGTGCCGGTGACGCTCGGGAACATCGTCGGCGGCGCGATCTTCGTCGGCATGGCGTACTGGCTCGCCTCGCGCCCGCTCGCCCTGCCCCGGCTGGCGGCCTCGGGGAGCGCGGCGACCCAGCCGGCCGAGAGCGGCGACTGAGCCGGAGCCGGACTCCCTGCGCATGTCCGAGGGGCGGGCCTACCGCCCCTCGGGCGTCTCCGCGATGCGGCGGGCGAGGTGCTCCAGCGCCGCCTCGGCCTCCGGCAGGAGGTCCGGGAGGCGGTCGGCGAGGGCGGCGAACTCGAAGACGGAGAGGTAGCGGCCGTGGCCGACGACGGCGACGGTGCGGCTCCAGGGAAGCCAGGGCGAGCGCTCCGGCACCGACGCGACGAGTGCGACCTCGAAGCCGCCGTCGAGCAGGGGGCGGTCCCGCACGGCGGCGACGACGACCGTCACCTTGGTGCCGTCGGGCGCGGCTTCGCTCCACCGGTCGCAGGAGGCGGCGAGGGCGCGGGCGCGGTCCAGCGCGGCATCGCGCTCCTCCACCGAGGCGAAGGCGTACACGGTGTGGATGGCGACCGGTCCGTGGACGTCGCGCGCGAAGCCGATGGTCGCGACGGGCAGGGCGTGGAGCGCGGGGCTCCCGCACCAGGTCGGAGGCGGGACGGGGAGGGCCTGGAGCTCCCCCTCGGGGGCAGGGAGCGGCTGCCAGCCCTGGCCCGGGAGGTCGGCGGCGCGCAGGAGGAGGTGTGCCGGCGGTGCGGGCTCCGGCGTCCTGGCGCTGCAGCCGAGGAGGAGCAGCGCTGCCGCAGCCGCGAAGGAGGCGAGTGCGCGCACCGCACCAGTGTCGCTCGCCGCTGAGGAGCGGTTGGTGAGGGGCGTCACTCCCCGGGAGGTTGACAGCGTTCGGCGAGGGGCTATCGTGCGCGCAGGGAGATCGGAGGACGAAGCTCGTTCAGGAGGTCGGTGATGCCGAGCCGGGCGGTCGTCGACGAAGCGACGGGGCGGAAGTGGTTCCTCGATGATCCTGACGACCTGGGACCGGGGGAGGAAGTCACGTTCCTGCTCAGCCTCCACGGTGGCGGGTCGGTGGGTTTCTGGCAGCGGGAGTACTTCCCGGCGTACCTGTACAAGGAGCGGTACCGGCTCGTGATCGCGACTCCGTCGGCCGCGACGAAGGAGCCGATGCGGCGCTGGGTGCCGGAGGCGGACGATGAGCACCTGCGGAACATCGTCGAGGACGTCGTGCGGCGGTACGGGGCGGTGCGGATCCGCTCCTTCTGGCTCGTCGGCCACTCCCAGGGCGGGTTCACCTGCCAGCGGCTGCTGAACACGGAGTACTTCGCGGCGCGGGTTGACGGCTGGCTGAGCCTCTCGGGCGGCCGGATCGGGCAGGCGGAGGTCGTGCCCGACTTCGGCCCGCCGGAGCGCCCTGCGGGGGCGCCCTCGCCCGAGGTGCGGCGGCAGCTCTTCCGGCTGCCGGTTCCGGAGACGGACTTCTCCTTCATCTACGCGGTGGCGGAGCACGAGATCGTGGCCCTGCCGGAGGGGTCGCCCTTGGCGGAGCGGTACGGCGCGGGCCCGAAGGAGCTCCTGGAGGAGGTCGTCGACGAGGAGCCGGGGCGCATCCACGACACGCGCTGGGAGGGCCGCTTCAAGCGATCGTGGGGGCGGGAGGCGCGCCCTGGCCGTGCTCGGATCTACGTCTATCCGAACGCGGCTGGCGGGCGGCTCATCGCCGATGTCGTCCGCCTGGACAAGGGCCACACCGAGGGCCTCGAGCCGCGCATCACCGAGCGGCTCGTCCAGCTGATGTTGCAGGCGCCTGGCGGCAAGCTCCGGGCGCTCGCCCGTGCGGCTGCTGAGAGCTGACGGCAGGCTCCGGCGGCGTCCGGGTTCCCGCACACGTCCGGCGAGCGCCGTCGGAGAAGGGCTGGCTGCCGAGCAGGGATTCGAACCCCGACCAAAGGCTCCAAAGGCCCCTGTGCTACCGTTACACCACTCGGCAGCGCCCGAGCGGATCGTACCATGACGCAACCTGCAACTGGTTGTCGGAGCTGCAGGGTCGGGGGCTGGGCGGGGACAGCAGGCCCTGTGCCGCTCGCGCGACATCGACCCTGAGGCACTAGGCCAGAAGCTGTCCGACTTTTTCGCGCTTGCGTTGGACTCCATCCCCTTTCCAAACTGGGTGGGCGTTCTAACGGCGCCGCGCAGGGGCATTTCGTTGGCAAGGAGGCCCTTAGTGCTCGGCAACGAGAGCATTAGGGCGGCGGAGGTATCTCGGCTGACATCCCTCACCTCAACACCGGTGCCTGGCGGCGATCGACCACACCGCACACGGGAGTCGCCGCGGGCGAGACGCTCTCGTTCCTTTAAGGGCCGAACGAGGATCGAGGGTGGAGCGAGTGCGGCTGCGATGCCAGAAGAGCAGTCGCTTCAGCGGGACTCGGGGAGCGGTACTGGAGTCCGTGGCTCTTGTCGCGTCCGGCGGGGTTCACGTGCGGCTCATTCTGACTGGAGCACCGCCTGCAGGCCATACGTCGTCAACGACCGAGGACCTGGGTGCCGAGCTGATGTGCCGATGTCGGCGTATAAACGTCCATTTGCGATGCGCCTTTGGCTATACTTATCTTGCGCCGCGATGAAGGTGTGGTGGCATGAACGCGAGCAATGAGTATCCTGTCCCGGGCGACGTTGTCGAAGGACTAGATCAATCAGAGCTAGTCGAGATTCTGAGCGTTAAGCCGTTCGGCGGCAAGACGCTGGTGGAGGGGGTCGGACTCCAGTCCCGCCGGCTGATCCAGCGCCCGCTGGCGGCGGATGAGATGGCTGCCCTTGTCAAGGTTCGCGGCCAACATCGCACATTCGACGGCGACCCCGAGCTCTTCCTTCTCGGCGCCGAGGCCGAGCGCATCCGCATCGCACACCAGTTCGACCCTCTCTTTGCGGTCAATGCCAGCATTGTCGACCCGCTGCCCCATCAGATCGAGGCAGTTTATCGGTACCTGCTTCCCCTGCCGAGGATCCGGTTCTTGCTCGCCGACGACACCGGCGCGGGCAAGACGATCATGACCGGCCTGCTGATGAAGGAGCTGCTCTTTCGGGGCGCCATTCAGAAGGTCCTGATTCTCACTCCCGGCGGACTGACGAAGCAGTGGGCGGAGGAGGAGCTCCAGGAGAAGTTCGGCCTTCAGGCTCGGCTGGTGAACCGGGCATCCTTCGAAGCCGAGCCCGGCCAGTTCGCGCGCTACGAGGAGGGCATCTTCGTTACCTCCATCGATTTCCTCGCCCGGAACGAAGGCTGTCTCAAGGCTGCTTCCGAGACACAGTGGGACCTGGTGGTGGTTGACGAGGCCCACAAGCTCTCGGCCTACGAGTACGGCGCCAGGCTGGAGGAAAGCGAGCGGTACAAGGCGGTGAAGGCGCTCGCCCGAAAGACGGAACATCTGCTTTTCCTCACCGCCACGCCCCACCGCGGGCGCAAGGACACATTCCGCCGTCTGCTGCTGCTGCTCGACGAGGACCTCTTTCAGAAGGATGAGCATGTAGCCGCTCGGGTTCGCGAGCAGGTGGCGCCCTATGGGGCGTCGGACGGGGAAGACTTCGAGGACGAGCGCCCGATCAGCAAGGCACGGAACCGGTTCTTCCTGCGCCGCTTGAAGGAGGAGATGGTCGACTGGGACGGGCAACCCCTCTTCAAGCCGCGCCACACCAAGACCATCGGCTACGACCTCACCCCCGAGGAGAAACATCTCTACGACGAGGTGACACGGTACGTCCGCTCGAAACGCAGGGAGGCCAGGGCAAAGAAGAACCGGAACGTCGAGCTGACCCTCATGGTCATGCAGCGCCGCCTGGCCAGCAGCCTCTATGCGATCACGCGGACTCTCGAAAACCGGCTGCGTGCTCTGGACGAGGTGCTCGCCATCCTGCGCGATCCGAGCCGGCCGGAAACAGAAAAGAGAAAGCTGCTGCGGGGTACCCCTGACCCTAGCGACCCACGCGACATCACGGAATACGAGGAGCTGACCGAAGAGGAGCGCGACCGGATCGATCAGCGGATCTTCCGCCAGGTCCTCACCGACGACCCGGAGAAGGTCGAGGAGGAACGCAACGAAGTCGAGCGCCTCTTTCGCCTGGCCGACAGCCTCAAGTACCACACGGAGGCGAAGTTCGCTGAGCTCCTTGCCGTGCTTGATTCCTCGGACGTGATTCGGGCCGAGGAGGAGAAGCTCGTGATCTTTACCGAGCACCGCGACACGCTCGAAAGCCTTGCCCGTCGGCTCGAGGAGAAGGGCTACACGGTCGCCACGATCCATGGCGGCATGGACGTCGAGTCCCGCAAGCAGGCCCAGCGACAGTTCCGGACGCGGGCCAAGATCCTGGTCGCTACCGATGCCGCGGGCGAAGGCATCAACCTCCAATTCTGCCGTTTCCTCATCAACTGGGACATCCCGTGGAATCCGAATCGGCTCGAACAGCGCATGGGCCGCATCCACCGCTACGGCCAATCCGGCGACGTCTGGGTGTATAACCTGGTCGCCCAGAACACCCGCGAAGGCGCGGTTCTCCAGAAGGTTCTCTCGAAGCTGGACGTGATGCGGGAGCAGATGGGGTCCGACCGCGTCTACGACGTGATCGACGAGTGGCTGGAGGACGTGCCGCTCGTGCGGCTGATCGAGAGCGCGATCGACAGCGACGACGAGTTCGCTGGGGCTCGGGAAGCGGACGCCGCCCTCGCGGCGGCGCCGAGCGCGAGGGCCGAGCGACTCATCGCTCTCCAGAAGAAAACCTCTCTCGCGTGTCGGCTAGATCTGAGGGCGGCGCGGGAGTTACGGGACGCGTCGGACGAACGCCGGCTGCAGCCCTTTTTCATCCAGCGGTTCTTCGAGCGGGCGTGGACGGCTTGCGGGGGAACGCTCCGCAAGGACGAACGCTTCCCGGTCTGGCACATTGGCCCGACGCCGGCCGCCCTTCTCGAACTCGCCCGCGAGCGCCGACAGCCACTGTCCGAGACCTATGACACCCCCTTCGTCTTTGACAAGCAGCTCGTGAGCGTCGCGAGCAGGGTGCGTGTCCCGGAGCGCACGAAGCTCATGGGCCCCGGGCATCCGCTCTTCGACACCTTGATCGAGTGGGCGATCCGGGAGGCGCGGGAGGCCTTCGCCAAGGGGGCAACCCTCACGGACCCGAACATCGCCAGGCCCCAACGCGCATGGCTCGTCCGCTCGACGATCGAGGACGGGCGCAAGCCACGGCGGCAGGATCGCAGGTCCGTGGCAAACGAGCGACTGGCTCTGGTCGTGCTAGACCACATCGGCCTTCGCACCACCTCCCCCTCGTACCTTCTCAACTGCCTCGCCCCCGAGACGGCCGTGCCCGTGCCCGAACTGGCGTCGCGTTCGGTCGAGGAGATCCAGGGTTGGGCCTACGAGCAGATCACCGAGCGGCAGCTCGACCAAGTCAAGGCCATCCGAGCCGAGGAGTGCGAGCTGCGACGCCAATACCTGAACACCGCTTTCACGGACCTCATCCTCGAGCTGCAGGAGGAGCTCAATGACCTCCAGCAGGCGCAGCTCTTCGGCGAGGAGAACAGCGACGAAGTCGAGCGGCTGCGGCGCCGGATCGAAGAGTTGAAGGCCCGTAAGGCGGATCGCTTGAGCGAGCTGGAGCTCATGATGAAGCTCACGGCGAACCTCCCGGACGTTCTGACGGAGGCCGTGGTCGTCCCCGCCCCTGTAGCCACCGTCGAGACGGATGAGGAGACGCCCTCGCGAGGTGTCCCCATGCGGCGCGACGATGAGGTCGAAGCGATCGCGATGGATGTGGCCATGCGCTACGAACGCAGCCGAGGCTGGACCCCTGTGGACGTGAGCCATGAGGGCGAGCACTACGACATCCGCTCGGAAGGGCCGAACGGGGAGAAGCGCTTCATCGAGGTCAAGGGCCGCGCCCGCTCGGGCGCCATCGTCCTAACCGGGCCGGAGGTGGACAAGCTCCGCCAGCTCGGCGAGCGCGCCTGGCTCTACATCGTCACGTTCTGCAGGGGCGAACGCCCGCGGCTGCGCATCATCCAGGACCCGATTTCGAAGCTCAACCCGGAGGTGCTGTACCGGCAGGTGCAGTTTGTCGTCGAGGAGGATGACTGGGCGGGACAGGGTGAGGAAGTCGAGGCGCCTTCGGGGGGAGGGGAGCGAGCCACATGAACGGCGCCGGATTCAGGTGGGATGATGGCCTCTCGGGGCCTGCAAGGCGCATCGCCGAACTGGATCACACGCCGATCCGTGTTGTTGCCGGTCCCGGAACGGGAAAGACGTTCGCGCTGATGCGTCGTGTAGCCCGTCTGCTTCAGAACGGGACAGATCCCAAACGGATACTCGTCTGCACCTTCACACGAACGGCAGCTAGGGATCTACAGAAAGAGTTGGCACAGCTCGGTGTTTCCGGTGCTCAGCAGGTCTGGGCAGGGACGATCCACGCCTTCTGCTTCAGCCTACTGAGCCGAGCCGAGGTCCTCGAAGCCACCGGCCGAGTCCCACGCCCGCTGCTGCAATTCGAGGAGCGGTTTCTGCTCGAAGACCTGAGCGAGGAAGCCTTTGGAGGAATCCGCGACCGCGAGCGCCGCCTTCACGCCTTCAATGCGGCCTGGGCGCGCCTTCAATCCGACACCCCCGGCTGGCCTCAGGACCCGACCGACCGGGCTTTTCACACAGAACTCATCGCTTGGCTTCGATTCCATCGGGCGATGCTCATAGGCGAGCTGGTCCCGGAGGCGCTCCGCTATCTCCGTGAAAATCCGGCCTCGCCCCATTGCCGCGCGTTCGACCACGTCCTGGTCGACGAGTATCAGGACCTCAATCGGGCCGAGCAGGTTCTCCTCGACCTGCTCGCTAAAGCAGGGCACCTTATCGTGATTGGGGATGAGGATCAGTCCATCTATTCCTTCAAGTTCGCCCACCCGGAGGGCATCGCCACCTTTGACAAGGACCATCCCGGCACCCGCGACGAGAGCCTGGACGAGTGCCGCCGCTGCCCCCGCTTGGTGGTCGAGTTGGCGAATACGCTGATCGCTAACAATGCCGGCAGGAGCCCCCGGGTTCTCAGGCCGTTGCCGAGAAACCCAGAAGGCGAAGTGCTTGTCCTCCAGTGGAGCAGCATTGAAGAGGAGGCGCAGGGAATTGCGGAGATCATCCGCCGACGAATCCGGAACGGAGACGTGGAACCCGGTAAAGTTCTCGTGCTCGCCCCGCGCCGGCAGCTCGGCTACGCCGTCCGCGATGCCCTGAACGCTCTTGGCGTCTTCGCCCACAGCTTCTTCCACGAGGAGGCGCTCGAGGGCAATCCGAAACAGCTTGATGAGAGTGGTGCCCAGCAGGCATTCACCCTTCTCACCTTGCTCGCAGACCCCGAAGACCGCGTGGCCCTGCGCTGTTGGTGCGGATTTGGCAGCACATCGCTGCGGAGGGGCGCGTGGGCACGGCTGCGGCAACACTGCGAGACGAGCGGCGATTCGCTCCGGGCCGCGCTGGTGCGTCTGGCATCCGGCGACCTGACTATCCCGCACACGGGACCGCTCGTCGAGCGATTCCGGAAGCTGCAGCAACGTCTTGACGAGCTGGCAGGGCTTCGCGGTCAGGCGCTCGTCGACGCTCTCTTCCCGGACGACCAAGAGTGGGCGAATCCGATTCGGTCATTGGCGGCAAGACTTGAGGGGGAGGACTTCGACGCTAAAGAGCTGCGAGAGCATCTCCGCATTGGCATCACGGAGCCCGAGCTGCCGACGGACGTCGATTACGTCCGTGTGATGAGCCTTCACAAGTCGAAGGGTCTCACGGCTGACCTCGTGGCGGTGGTTGGGTGCGTCGAGGGGCTCGTTCCGACGCTCACCGGCGGTACCCCGGCCGAACAGGCCGCAGCGCTGGAGGAGCAGAGACGGCTCTTCTACGTAGCCATCACAAGGACCAGGCGGGTTCTCATTCTTTCCAGCGTCACGACGTTGCCCAGAGACCTTGCCTATCGCATGGGCGCAAGGGTTGGAAGGGGAGGCCGGACGCACGCGAACACCATCGCATCGCGGTTTCTGGACGAACTCGGCCCTTCGCGGCCCGCTGCCGCACTGGGTACCTCGGTTGTGGAAGGAGGTAATTAGACATGCCGCAAGAGACCAAAAAGCGCGTTTTCCTTAGTTTCATCGCTGAAGACAGGGGCCGTGTCGAAGGCCTCCGCCTCTTGGCCAAGAACCCGAACTTCGACATCGAGTTCTACGACGAGTCGGTCAGGACGCCGTTCGACAGCCAGGACGCCGAGTACATCAAGCGCCGGATCCGAGAGAAAATCAACCGGACCTCGGTGACAGTGTGCCTGATCAGCGAGGAGACCCACAAGAGTAAGTGGGTAGATTGGGAGCTCCGCGTCAGCGACGAAAAAGGGAACAAGATTATCGCCATGGCCTTGAAGGGTGTTAAAAGAGCCGTGCTACCGAGGTTGATCGAGGAAAAGGGCCTGACATTCCATGCGTGGGATCTCGACAAGCTGGCGAGGCTGATTACAGAGTGGGCACGATGGAGCAACGAGACGCAACCATGGCTCGGCTGGAAGACCAGATCAACTGGTACGACGCCAAGAGCCGCACCGCGCAGCGATGGTTCAAGGGGCTTAAGGTCCTCACTATCGTGTCCGCGGCTGTCGTTCCTCTCGCTGCGGGCCTCGCCTGGCATCCCGTCGTGGTCGGGGCGATCGGAGTCCTGATCGTCATCGCCGAAGGAATCCAGCAGCTCAACCAGTATCAGCACAACTGGATCACCTATCGGTCGACATGTGAGGCACTGAAACACGAGAAGTTTCTCTTCCTAGCCAAGGCTGGCCCCTACGCGTCGGCTGATGATCCTTCAAAGCTCTTGGCCGAACGAGTCGAATCGCTGGTTTCGCAGGAGCACGCGAAGTGGGTCTCGGCTCAGGAACGGGCGCAAGAGAAGGTAAGGCAAGTGACGGAAGGAATGAGACGATGAATGAGATCGCTAACAGCACTTGTCCCCGACTCATCGAGGTGGCGCTGCCGATCCGGGAGATCTCGGCCGAGAGCGTGCGGGACAAGTCGCTCCGGCACGGGCACATTTCGACGCTGCATCTGTGGTGGGCGCGGCGGCCGCTGGCGGCGTCCCGGGCGGTGGTGTTCGCCTCGCTCGTACCGGATCCGGATGATCCCCGCTGCCCGGTGGAGTTCCGGGACGCCGTCGAGCGTTATCTCAAGGCGCAGGTGCCGGCGGAACTCAAGTATTACCGGCGCGGGCGGCAGGTCCACCGGGACGAGGATCCGTACCGGCCGTACGAGGGCATGCGGGACACCCTGCGGAATCGCCTCCTGATGTTCATCGCTAAGTGGTCGCCGGAGTCGCTGGCGTTTGAGGCGGGCAAGGCCAAGAAGCCGCCCGAGCCGAAATACCTTCTGGACGATCGCTCGCTGGTGAAGTGGGAGACATCGGGTCCCGACAATCCCCAGGGACGAGAGGTCTTGCGCATCGCGCGGGAGCTCGTGAAGGTCGCCCACGGCGGCGAGGTCCCGACCGTGCTCGACCCCTTCGCCGGCGGCGGCTCGATTCCGCTGGAGGCAGGACGGCTGGGCTGCCAGGCCATTGCCAACGACTACAACCCGGTGGCCTATCTCATCCTGCGCGCCACCTGCGAGTTTCCGCAGAAGTACGGCAAGCCGGGGAAGCGCAAGGTCGTGCTCGAAGAGTTCGGCAAGCGGGTCGAACGGGAGATCGAGGTCCCGAACGTTTTGGTTCACGACGTCGAGAAGTGGGCGAAATGGATCCTCGAGCGGGCGCGGGAGAAGATCGGCCACCTTTACCCGCCCGGCAGCGACGGACGGCCGGTGGTCGGGTATCTCTGGGCGCGCACCGCACCGTGCTCGAACCCTTCGTGTCGCGGCGAGATTCCGCTTCTGCGGAACCTCCTCGTCTGCAACAAGAAGGACAAGAAGGTCGCGCTCACGATGGAGGTGGACAGGGAGCGCAAGACCGTGCGCTTCGGGATCGCCAAGGGCAAGGCGATCGAACGCACCGAGGGCACCAAACGGGAGCGCGGGCCCGCCATCTGTCCCTTCTGCGAACAGCCGACGTCGGAGGAGGACCTCCGGCAGGCCGGCCAGGCGGGAAAGATGGGCGAGCGGATGGTGGCGGTCATCGTCGAGGGCAAGGACGGCAAGGACTACCGGCCGGTCGAGGAGAGCGACCTCGCGGCGTTCCGCGAGGCGGCGGCGATGGAGGTCGAGCGTCCCCGCGAGCTGATCCTGCCGGAGATCAACGGCCCCGATGTGCCTGAAGATGTTTCGCACTACCGAAGCATCAACGTTGACCTCTACGGCGTGAAGACCTGGGGCTCGCTCTTCAACCCGCGCCAGCTCGTGGCCATGCAGACCTTCGTCGCCTGCCTGCGCGAGGCGCTGGAGGGGATGAAGAAGGAGATCGAGGACGATGAGTATCGCAAGGCGGTGGGGATCTATCTGGGGCTGTGGCTGAGCCGGATTGCACAGCGGAGTTCAAATGTGGGCTTGTGGGACACGACCCGTGAAACGCTCCAACACCCATTCGGGCGCCAAGCCATCCCCATGACTTGGGATTACCCCGAGGCAAACCCCTTCTCAGAATCAACGGGGGGCGCAGAGGGAGGCCTGGAGTGGATGACTCGCGTCATTCTCCACGAGTCGGTCGGTTCGCGGCCAACGCAAGTTACGCGCGGCGACGGTGCTGCACTTGCGGTCCAGGATGGCTCATGCGATGTCGTCGTCACCGATCCGCCCTACTTCGACGCCATCGCCTACGCTGACCTCTCCGACTACTTCTACGTTTGGCTCAAGCGCGCCATCGGAGAACTCGTCCCAGAAGCAACCGCTACACCACTGACGCCCAAAACGGACGAAGCCACGGCGCTCAAGCACCGCCACAACGGTGACGGCGAGAGAGCAGACGCGCACTTCAAGTCGAAGCTCTCCGCTGTGCTCGCCGAGGCGCATCGAGTCCAGAAGCCTGGCGGCGTCATCTCCATCATGTTCGCCCCCCAGTCAACCAAGGCATGGCCGGCACTCGTTCACGCGATCTTCGAGGCGGGCCTAACCGTGGACGCGACCTGGCCGATCGACACGGAACTCACGACAGCGCTCAAGGCCAGCATGTCGGCCCTTTCGTCTTCCGTTACCGTCATCTGTCGCCCCCGCATCACCGGCAGTGCGGCCTCGTTCAAGCAGGTCCGCAAGGAGATCGAGCAGGTCGTCCAGGAGTCGGTCAAGCGGTTCTGGTCCTACGGTTTTCGGGGCGCGGACCTTATCGTCGCCTGCTACGGGCCGGCGGTGGGCGTCTTCGGCAAGTACGAGCGCGTGGAGAAGGCCGACGGCACGCCCGTCGGCATCCCCGAGCTTCTGGACCTCGCCAGGCAGGCGGCGCGGGACGCCATCGCCGGCGAGTTCCGCGGCGACAACCTCTCGACCCTCTACTACGTCTGGGCGAACCTCTACGGCACGGCGGAGCAGGCCTGGGATGACGCGCGGCTCGTCGTGCAGATCGGCGGCGCCGAAGACAACGCCATGGAAGTCGCTCGCGGACACGGCATCTTCGTGGTAGACGGCGCGACCTGTCGGCTGGCGCTCCTCGCCGACCGCGCGGGCCGCCGAGGTCTCGGCATGGACCCGAACCCGCCGCTGATCGATGCGCTCCATCGCAGCATGGTCCTGTGGAGGGAGGAGAAGCGAAGCGACCTGGTTCGGTATCTAGCCGACCGCGACCTTTTGGAGGACGGCCCGTTCTGGAAGCTCGCCCAGGCGCTCTTCGAGGTTCTCCCGCGCGATCTGGAGGACTGGAAGCTGGTCAATGCTCTGCTCGGCGAGCGCCCGACGCTGCGTGCGGAGGGCAAGCGCGCGACGTACCGGGAGCCGCAGGCAACCTTGGGGTTTTCGGAGGAGTCGTAGGTCGTGCCACCGGCGGAACCCATTCGGGATTATGTGTTTACCACACATGCCCTCGCGGAGATGACGCGCCGCCGTCTCGACGAGGGCGTGGTCCGGGAGGTTCTGGCTGAGCCCGAACAGCGCCTGCCGGTCCGCCCCGGCCGAGACGTGCTGCAGTCGCGGCGGGAGGGGGGAGGGGCGACTTACCTGATCCGCGTCTTCGTGGACGTGGATCGGTCGCCGGCGGAAGTCGTCTCGGCCTACCGAACGAGCAAGATCGACAAATACTGGAGGCAAGAGACATGAAGGTTACCTATGATGCGAAGACGGACACGCTGACCGTCATCCTCAAAAGCGACGCGCAGGTGGCGGAGAGTGACGAGGACAAGCCGGGCGTGATCCTGGACTACGACGATGCGGGCAACCTGGTGTCGCTCGAAATCCTCGACGCCTCGAAGCGCGTGAGCGAGGCGCGGAAGATCGAATTCCAGACCACGGGGTGATCGCATGGAAACGGAGCTGAAGCCCTGGTACGCGGTTGCCACCCCCCACGAGGACATCCGCGAAGGACGCCTGGCCGAGGCGGTGTTCGCCGCGAACCTCTGGGCCGTCGTCCAGGGGACGGCTCCCGAGGTGTACCTCGACCCCGAGGAGTTCTTTCGGAAGACGTACCTCACGACTGGGCTTTCCGCGGTGCTGAGTCGGGTCGCGGAGGCGTTGTCTGGTGGGGGCGACTCGGGCGACCGGATCATCAGCCTGCAGACCGCCTTCGGGGGCGGCAAGACGCACACGCTGGTCGCCCTGTGGCACCTGGCGAAGCACGCCGAACGGCTGAAGGATTCCCCGCACGCCGAGGGCCTTCGAAAGGCTATCGGCGGGCGACTGCCGGAGAAGGTGAAAGGTGTGGCCGTCTTCACCAACCAGACCTGCGACGCGACCCAGGGCCGCCAGGTCGAAGACGGGGTCCACCTCCGCACGCTGTGGGGTGAGCTCGCCTACCAGCTTGGCGGGAAGGCGCTCTACGAGCGCGTGCGGGCCAACGACCAGAGCCAGCGGGTGCCGCAGGGCATCTTCGTGGACGTCCTTCGCGCGGCAGCGCCGTGTCTGATCCTGCTGGACGAGCTGGCCGACTACTGCGTGGGGGCCGCGGCCGTGCCGGTCGGCGACACGACGCTGGCGGATCAGACGGTCTCCTTCATCCAGCAGCTCACGGAGGCGGTCCAGCAGGTGCCGGGAGCGGTGGTGGTGGCCACGCTGCCGGCGAGCCGGTACGAGGTGGCGCAGAGCGAGAAGGGGCAGGAAGTGTTCGCCACCCTGGAGAAGCGTTTCCAGCGTCTGGGGGCCGATGTCAAGCCCGTGTCCGACGAGGAGATCTACGAAGTCGTGCGGGCCCGTCTGTTCGAGTCGATCGCGCCGGCAAGCGAGCCGGATTATCCGAGGAAGGTGGCCCACGTTTACCAAGCCATGTACACAGCCCATGCCGGCGAAGTCCCTTCCGAAGCCACGAAGGGGACGTATCGCGAGTTGATCGAGCGCGCCTACCCCTTCCATCCCCTGCTCATCGACGCCCTCTACACCCGCTGGGGTAGCCACCCGGATTTCCAGCGGACGCGGGGGGTGCTGCGGCTGCTCGCGAGCATCGTCGGCGACCTCTGGAAGCGGCGGCAAGGCAATACGCAAACCCAGCACCTCATCCAGCCGTGCCATATCCGCTGGTCCATCGATGCTTTGCAGGCCGCCCTGACGCGCCTCTGGGGACCGGCGTACCAGTCGGTGGCGGCGGCCGATGTCGTCGGTGAGCGATCCAACGCCGGCGTCTTCGACGAGGAACGCGGAGGCGAATACCGCAGTGAGGCGATCGGCCAGGGGCTGGCCGCTGCCATCCTGCTCGGGTCGTTCGGTGGCCAGGGTGGCCGGAGCGGGTTCAGTTCGAAGGATCTCAAGCTGGCGTGCTCCCGTCACGGGTTGAACTGGAACTACACCGATGGTGCGTTGCTGGAGCTGGAAAATCGGTGCTTTTACCTGCACACGGCCGCGGCCGGGAGCCTGGGCAAGCGGTACTGGTTCGGCACGAAGCCCACGCTGAACAAGCTGGTCGTGCAGTATCGCCAGCAGATGGCGAAGGATGACTTCGACGAGGAGATCTTGGCGGATCTTCGGGCCGAGGCGCAGAAGGGGGCACTGGCCGGCGCGACGTGGCGCGTGATCGTCGATCCTGCCGAGGACTTGCCGGAGCAGAAGTCGCTCACGCTGCTGGTGTTACCGCCGTCGCTGGCCTGGGAGGAAAACGGTGGTTCGAAGGAGGGGGGGCTGGAGCGGGTGAGGGCCATCAGCAGCCGCTGCGGCGGGAAGGATCGTCTTTACAGGAACACGCTGGTGTTCCTGGCGGGAACCGCTCGGGGCCTGAGCCGGCTGCGCCAGGCCTATCGAGAGCATGCCGCGCTGGAGGCCGTACGCCGGGACTACTGGGACCAGCTCGACGACGAGCAGCGCGAAGATCTCAAAAAGCGGCTGGACGCCGCGCGCAAGGCCGCGGTGGAGGCGCTGGGGCCCGCCTACACCGTGGCCCTCCGAGTGCGCGGACAGGAGGTCGAGGCGTGCGCGCTCTCGGATGCGCGCCGGACCTTCCAGGAACACTTGGCCTACCTATGGACCGCGCTGGTCGAGGACGAGGAGTGGATCCTGCGGCGGGTGGGCCCGGTGACGCTGGAGAGCGCCGGGCTGATTCCGCGAGGAGGCGGGATTCGGTTGCGAGAGGCCGTCGAAGCGTTCCTTCGCTTCACGGACAAGCCGATGATCGCAGCTCGCGAAGCGGTTACTGAGGGGTTGGCGCGGGCGTGCGCGGACGGCCTGCTCGGGATCGGGCGCGGCGCGAGCCTGTCCTCTCTGCTGGAACGACGCTGCCGGGAAGCGGTAACGCTGGATCCCAACGAGGAAGGCGTGTGGATTCTCCCCCCATTCGACAACGAGGCGGCCTCGCGGCAGGGAACGGCGGGGGGCTCGACTGGGGAAGGCCCGATGCGGGTGGCAGAGGCACGTGGCGGCATGCTTTCTCCCAGCACCGCCGCGTCCGTGGGCGGCGTCAGCCAGCCGCAGGGCGTGGAGAGGCGATTCGTGAGGCGAATCGTTGTGGAGGGCGAGGTGGCCGTGGAGAACTGGTCGGAGCTCTTCCGGTGCTTCGTCGGGCCTGCAGCCCGAATGAACCTTCAAAAGCTCGCCCTCGGAGTCCGTTTCGAGTTGGTCCTCCCTCAAGACGGCTACCTGAGCGAGGGGGATCCTGGGTTCAAGGCGATGAAGGAAGCGGCCCGACAGTTGGGGTTGAAGTTCGATACCGAACCGTAGCGTGGGTGGCACTGGCCGCCGCGGGCGGGCCTCATCCGGAACTCGTCATCGCATCGAATCGCGAGCCCACGCTCGGACGGATCGGTGGGAAGGAAGGGCCACCCTATCGCCATTTGTCGCCGTCCCCGTACGTCGGTGGAGGCATCACGAAGCCCAGGGCCGTTTCCGCCCGGGCTACCCTCGTCCATTGGACGGCCTGGTGCCACGCGCGTGGTCAGCAGTCTTCGTGCGGAACTCAGGTACCGCCGTGCACCGTCGTGCCTCTACCACAGGGCGTGCGCTGAGTGGCGTCGGGATGGCTCCTCGCGGAGCCGTTCGGCGACTTTTCGGACGAGCCGCTCGAGCTGGCGGGAGCAGGCGTCGTACTCCTCGGGTCCACGCCCATAAGGGTCTGAGACCTCCTCGCCGGTGCCGGCGAAGTCCCCGAGGGTGACGACCTTCTCCTCGGGGGCGCCTCGCGCGATGCACTCCTTGCGGTGCGACTCCTCCATCGTGAGGACGAGGTCGGCCCACTCGAGCAGGTCTCGCGTCGCTGGGCGCGCGCGGTGGGACGTCAGGTCGATGCTGCGGGCGCGCATGGTCTCGATCGTTTCGGGCGTCGCCGGGCCGCCCTCCCTCGCGTTCGTACCAGCGGACCGCACCTCGACCCGTCCGCGCAGGTCGGGGAACGCCTCGATCGCCCGCGCGAGGAGCGCCGCCGCCATCGGGCTCCGGCAGGTGTTGCCGCTGCAGACTATGAGGACGGACATGCGCAACTTCTCCCCGTCGGACGATACCGTGACGCGGCTCACCGGTGCGCCTTCTGCGAGCGGCGCGTGGACGTCGTCTCGCGATTCGGCGCCGTTGCGTCCCGTGCCGGCCGCGGCCATCGGACGACGGGCGCTGAGGCAGGTGCCTGCGATCGGGCTCCGCTCCGCCGGCAAGATCCGCTCCCCGCCGATGCCGCGACGGCACAGCCGACGTACCCACACCGGCGACCCTCGGGACGCAGCGGCGGTCAGCCACCGCGCTAGGCACCTCCGCCGAACCATGGATCCGCGCAAGTCACCGTTCGGGGTTGTGCGTCGGTTCGCAGGTGCGCCAAACTAGGGCGCGCTCACGAGAGCGCCGGTTGCAGGGTCTCGAGGCTCGCGCCTCACGTCCGC